>Ga0315320_10000556_pt1 | contig 30670 bp, 28 predicted proteins | sample M140m21515metaG_FD_203458 | JGI IMG/M metagenome (GOLD analysis project Ga0315320, IMG submission 203458) | Ammonia-oxidizing marine archaeal communities from Monterey Bay, California, United States - M1 40m 21515 | ecosystem: Environmental > Aquatic > Marine > Coastal | place: USA: California... | reverse complement strand
CCACCGCGATGCTCGGGAAGTACTTCGACGGAATCGTCCCGGCGGACACGGGATTCGACTTCCCGGGCTGGGATCTCGCCGGTGCCGCGGGCACCGCGGTCGCGAAATGGCGGACGGCGATGGCCGACTTCGCCCTCGACGATGCCTGCGAGGCGGGCATCGGTCTGCTGCGGACCGTCGACGCCTTCATCAACGCGACCGAACCGTTCAAGGTCGCCAAGGACGAAGCCCGTCGGGATGAACTCGCGTCGATCCTCGCGCGATGCGTCGAAGCCGTCCGCGTCGCGTCGGTGCTGCTCTGGCCGGTGATCCCCGGTCGGATGGAGACGCTCTGGCCGGCCCTCGGATGTGATCTCGATCCGAGCCGGGGCGACCTTGAAACGGTTGCAGCCTGGGGCGACACCCTGAAGGGCGCGATGACCCGGAAGATCGCCCTCTTCCCGCGGGTCGATCCCGCGACGACCCCCGCGGCGGACGTCGCCTCGTGAGCCTTCCCCCCTTCCATCTCGCCTTTCCGGTCCGCGACCTCGAGTCGAGCCGACGGTTCTACGGCGAACTGCTCGGATGCGCCGAAGGGCGTTCAAGCGACCGTTGGATCGACTTCGACTTTCACGGCCACCAGATCGTCGCCCACATGGTCGACCGTCCCGAAGCGGACGAACCCCTCGAGGACGACGGCGATGCGAACGCGGTCGACGGCCACGAGGTGCCGGTACCCCACTTCGGACTCGTCCTCGAATGGCAGGCCTGGCACGATCTCGCCGATCGTCTGAAGAACGCCGGAATCCGGTTCGTGATCGAGCCGTATCTCCGGTTCGAAGGACTCCCGGGCGAACAGGCGACCATGTTCCTCCTCGACCCGAGCGGCAACGCCCTCGAGTTCAAGACGTTCAAGGATCCCGGCCAGCTCTTCGCGACCTGAATCCGCCCTTCATCCGCCCTGGGGCGACCACCAATCCTCCAGCCGCTTGCGGAACTTCGCGGGTGGGCGGCGTGACGCGTCCCGGCCGCTGCGAATCGCCTCCTGCTGCAGCCGACCACGTCGATCCGCGATCTCCGTCTCGATGCATCGTCGTGCGTCGACATCGGGAAACCGGTCCGCGTGCTCGCCGACCAGCGCTTCCAGCATCGAGAGATCCCGGTCCCGCCCCAGCGCGCTCGCGACTTCCTTCAATGCGCGGATGTCGCGTCGAATCGCCACCGGGTTCACGCCGCGGATCGCCGCGAGACCGAGTTGCAGGCGGATCACCCGTTTCCGGTTCTCGTGAAGCGTCGAGAGATCGTCGTCTTCGTCCACATCGTCGTGGAATCGATGCCGGACATGCCGCCAGGCCCGGTCGAACCGGTCGATCACCGAGTCTCGATCGACCGCATCGAAGTCGACCGAAGCGACCCGTTTCGCAAGTCCCTCGAGACCATGCCGTACCTCGGCGATGACCGCTTCATCCTCGCGGTGGTCGCGGGTGGTCGGCAACGCCTTCGCGGCGGAGAGCACCGCCCCGGCCATGCGCACGGCCTCGCGACGCCGACGACCCGTGACCTGTTCGCCGAGCGCGTCGAGCAGCTCGAGCACCACGTCCCGGTCTCGAAGCGGCGAGAGGCGACGCCCGAAGTCCCGGGCCGCGATCTTCATCGACTCGTGGTCTTCAGCCGGAATGGACCCCTTGAGGAGGTCCAGGACCGCGCGGAATCGCTTCAAGGCCTTGCGGGCCCGTCGGATCGCCTCACTTCGCCGCCGAATCTCCCAGGACCCGTGCGAGTCGCACGCCTCGATCGCGAACGTCAATTCCTCGACGAGCACCCGGTGGAACTCCCGCGACACCGGCCGATCGGGATCGATCGACACCGCCCTCGGCACCCCGTCACGGCTCACGGCGCGAGCACCGTCAGTTCGGCGATCCCCGCGATGCCCACCACGATGCTGACCACGCCGTTGATGGTCATGAAGGTGATCGCCATGCGGGTCGTCCCCCATCGGCGAACGGTCGCATGCTCGAGCAGGAGCAGGCCCGCGACCAGGAACGCCGCCACGAGGAACAGCGTTCCGAACGCGGCCTCCGTACGCCAGACCGCGAACAGCAGGATGACCGCGAAGAAGTGAAGAAGCCGTGCGATCCGCAACGCGCCGTCGACACCGAAGTGGGCGGGGATGCTGTTGAGACCGTCACGGCGATCGACGTCGACGTCCTGCAGGGCGTAGATCACGTCGAAGCCGCTCACCCAGCAGAGCACCATGCCCGCGAGCAGCCAGATCGGCGGCGACCCGAGCGCCGCCGGGTCGACCGCTATCGCGGAGGCGATCGGGCTGAGCGCGAGGCTCGCCCCGAGCCAGAGGTGGCACATCCAGGTGAATCGCTTGAAGAGTCCGTACGCGGTGATCCAACCGAGCACCGGCACCGCGAGGATCACCGGCCACCAGTTCCCGTAGAAGACGCCGAACAGGGCCGCGATCACCACGAAGACGAGTGACGAGACGACGAAGGCGATCACCGCGGTCCGGGTCGACAGTCGTCCGGACGGAATCGCGCGGCCGACGGTTCGTGGATTGTCCGCGTCGATCCGGCGATCGAGGATCCGGTTCGCGAGCATCGCCGCCGTCCGGGCGAAGACCATCGCGACCACCACCAACGCGAGCTGGCCGGCGAAGTCGGTCCAGTCGATCCGACCGTCTCCGGCCGCGAACGCCGCCATCGCCGCCGCGAGCACCGCGAACGGAAGGGCGAAGATCGAGTGGGCGATCTTGATGTCGTCGGCGATGACGCGAAGCGCAGACACGGCTGGGGTTCTCCAGGTCGGTGGTTCGGTCTTGATGGTACCAGTCGGAATTCGATGACCAGCCAACGGATCGAGTGATTCGAGTCATCGGGACCGGCAGGCGGCGAACCGCTCCGCGGCCCGATCATGGACCGATCGGTTGACCGGCACCTCGACGCCATGCTCGGTCGCCGCCCGGAGCAACGAGCCGTTGATGAATTCAAGTTCGCTCCGCCCGTCTCCACGGTTCAGATCGGTGAGCATCGAGGACACGTTCGCGGCGGTGGCACGAATGATGTGCCGCGTCCGTTCGAGGAGTCCCCGGCCCGCCGCGCCCAACCCGATCGACTGGAGGACGCGATCGTTCTCGACACAGAGGGAATCGACGAGATCCGACGTCTCTGCGCGATCCAGCAAGACGCCGTTCCGGCATCCGTAGATCGCGGTGAGCGGATTGATCACGGCGTTTGCGGCGATCTTCAGCCATTGCTGCTCCCGGATCGATGGCGTCCAGATGGCCTCAATTCCGGCCCGATTGAGGTGATCGAGATCATCGATGATCGAATCGACCGCAGGCGTGCTTCGACCGATCGCATCTCCAATCTGAAACGGTTCGTTGCCCGTCTGGGTCACCGTGCGTTCCCCGGACCGAAAGGCTGCAAAGCCCATGTTCACGGCGTCGAGGGCGTGGACGTCCTCGGGAAGGTCGCCGGGTCGCCGAAATCCGATGCCGTTCTGCAGAAAGAACACCCGGGCTCCCGGTGCGAGCCGGGGGCCCCAGGCGTCGAGCACCTCGCCCACGGAATAGGCCTTGGTCGCGATCACGAGCCGGTGCACGGACCTGCCGGAGGCGACCGACCCTTCGGTCGATGACGCCGTGGGACACGACCAGGTCACCGACGACCCATCACCATCTCGGTAGACCAGCTCCACGGGATCCGGCAGTGGCCTCCGGGCGACCAGCCGGACCGACTCCCCGATCGCCTGCAGCCGATGGGCGAGGGCCATGCCGACGGCACCATCACCGACGAGGTTCCAGATCGAGGATGGAGGCGGGGCGGGCATCACCGTGAAGGTAGCAACCCGAAACCCGGACGGACTCCCCAAGGGGCGGTCCTCGGTACCCTTTGCGGATCATGAGCCAGAAGCAGAAGCAAAAGCAGCAGGGCGGCAAGCCCAAGACCGCCATCACCCCCACCCGCGAAGAGAACTACGCGGAGTGGTACCAGCAGGTCGTCCGATCCGCCGATCTCGCCGAGACCAGCCCGGTCCGCGGCTGCATGGTCATCAAGCCGTGGGGCTACGCGATCTGGGAGAACGTCCAGCGGGGTCTCGACGGCATGTTCAAGGCCACCGGCCACAAGAACGCCTACTTCCCGCTGTTCATCCCCCTCTCCTTCCTGGAGAAGGAAGCCGAGCACGTCGACGGCTTCGCCAAGGAGTGCGCGGTGGTCACGCACCACCGGCTCGAGGCGGGTCCCGACGGCGGCCTGGTGCCCGCGGGTGAACTCGAAGAGCCGCTCGTGGTCCGGCCCACCAGCGAAACGATCATCGGCGCGACCTTCGCCAAGTGGATCCAGAGTCACCGTGATCTTCCCCTGCTGATCAATCAGTGGGCGAACGTCGTCCGCTGGGAGATGCGGACGCGGCTCTTCCTGCGCACCGCGGAGTTCCTCTGGCAGGAGGGCCACACCGCCCACGCCACCGACGAGGAAGCCAAGGTCGAGACGATGCAGATGCTCGACGTCTACGCGGACTTCGCGGAGAACTGGCTCGCGATGCCGGTGATCCGAGGTGAGAAGACCGAAGGTGAACGCTTCCCCGGCGCCGTCGAGACCTGGTGCATCGAGGCGATGATGCAGGACCGCAAGGCGCTTCAGGCCGGCACCAGTCACTTCCTCGGGCAGAACTTCGCCAAGGCCCAGGAGATCCAGTTCCAGGACGACGAGGGCAATCGCGAGTTCTGCTGGACGACCAGCTGGGGCGTGAGCACCCGATTGATCGGTGGCACGATCATGACCCACGCCGACGACGACGGCATGATCTGTCCGCCGATGGTCGCGCCCGCGCACATCATCATCCAGCCCGTCCTCCACAAGGCCGAGTCGAAGGACGAGGTCATGGCGTTCTGCGACAAGCTCATCGAAGCCCTGAAGACCAAGGTCTACGGCGGTCGGGTGATCGAAGTCGAGTACGACACCCGCGACCTCCGCGGCGGCGACAAGACCTGGCAGTGGATCAAGCGTGGCGCCCCGATCCGGCTCGAAGTCGGGCCCCGCGACGTCGCGGAAGGCAACGTCTTCATGGCGCGTCGCGACAAGGGACCGAAGGACAAGCAGAGTCTCAAGCTCGAGGAGTTCGTGGAGCAGGCCGCGGACATCCTGCAGGAGATCCAGGACGGTCTGTTCGCGCGGGCGAAGGCGTTCCGCAAGGAACACACCCACGTCATCGACACCGAAGAGGCGTTCTACGAGTTCTTCAAGACGCCCGAGACCGCCGACAACGAGACCGCCCCGATCCACGCGGGCTTCGTGATGGCCCACTTCAACGGCGACCCGAAGCTCGAAGAGCGGATCAAGAACGACCTCGCGGTGACCGTGCGATGCATCCCCCTCGACGGCCAGAAGCTCTGCGACGACGACGGCCGACCCGGCACCTGTCCGTTCACCGGCGAGCCGAGTGCGAAGCGGGTGGTCTGGGCGAAGAGCTACTGAGTCGGAACGGCGGTCGAGAAGGCCCCCGTAACGCGAAGCGGCAACATCAGCCACACGAACGAACCCCGCAAGCATCATCGATGCTCGCGGGGTTCGTGGTTTTCGGAGTCGACTTGGATGGAGACTTCGCTCACCGATACAGGCGCCACCGACACTCGAATCCACCGATTCCGAACGAGAAATCGACGAGATCGCGAACGCGGCCTGCGGGGCGTCGTAGCAGTGGATGTCAGTTCAACCCCGTACAAGACTCCGTTCTTGGGAAAGGAAGTGCCGGATGACCATCAACCCGACCACGCCGCGAACCGCAGGATCTCGATCCTTCGACCGCATGACGGTGGCGACGGAGCTGATCGTCGACCTGCATGGGAGGTCGCGGAAGAACCCGGAGGTGGTGAGACCGCCCCCGATTCACCCGAACTGATCGAGCGGCGTCCGACGCACGACGAGGTGGCGTGCGACGGACCGGACACCGGGGGGTGCCGAGACCATTCGTGCGGCACGCTCGATTCGAACCCACGCGGAGGCGGCCCGGCCGCCTCCGCTGGTCGTTCGGTTCCGGTGGACTCCTCCACCACCGGCACGGAACGCGGGTCGGACGATCACCCGCTCGAGCGAATTCAATCTCCGTCGAAAAGAAAAACCCCGCAGGCGCCGAGGGCGTCTGCGGGGTCGTTGTTCTTCAGGGGCGAACACTTTGCGTCGTCGGTCACTCAATCCCGGCGGCGACGGCGAGCCAGTCCGCCGAGGCCGAGCAGTGCGATGGCACCGGGCGCGGGAACGATCTGGGCGGACCAGGTTCCGGACAACGGACTCCCGCCATCCCCGAACGGCGTGTACGGACTTGCGGTCCCCGTGACGGTGCCTCCCCACTGTCCAGGGTCGGGCTCCCACCCGACCTCGCCCACCAGCTCGATCCGCATGTCACCGTAGTCGTACGGCATGTCGAAGATGACGAACTCGGCTTCGAATGCATCGATCACGGTCCCGGGAAACATCGGAAGCCACGTCTGCTCTCTCGTGCCGGAAAAGTCCCCCGCGACGATATCGACCGATCCGCTTCCGCCCGGAACCTGGAACGTGCCTTCACCGTCGTCGTAGGAGGCGTCGACGAAGAAGTTGGTCAACAGGGGAAAGTAGTACACGATATTTTCACTGAATTCGAAACTGAACTCGATCTGCCCGTCCTCGAAATCCGCGGACGCCGTGGAACACAGAGCGCTCGATGCGAGGCCCATCAGAAGCAGCGTGGTGCCGCCGGTTGAAATCATCTTGTCCATTTCCTTCTCCAGATCCCCTGTGAAAATCGGATTGACGCAGGCGCGTGCCTGCGTTGACGGCCAAGATAGCCGAGCCGAGCCGGAGAAACGACGGATATCAAAGGAAACGGCTTCCAATCGCTGCGTACGGATCATCTGCGCTCGATTTCGGTCGATGCGATCTGATCGAGCTGCTCTTCCGCCAAAAATAAGAACCCCGCAGCCGCCAAGGGCGTCTGCGGGGTTCGTGTTCTTCAGGGTCGAGACGCTTCGCGTCGTCGGTCAATCAATCCCGGCGACGATCGGCCCTACCAATCGAGACCGGTCAGCAGTTCGATCCGCACGTCACCTCGGTCGTACGACGCACCGAAGACGACGAAGTCGGCTTCGATCCACTTGGATTCGGTCAGCATGATGCTGTTGAAGTCCAGGAAGTCGGCCCAGGAATCATCACGAACACTGGCGTCGATGAATCGGCTGGCATCCGGAGGCAGGAGCGTGTCGTCCTCGTGGAGGCCTTCGACCATCAGGTTCGTCACTCGGACGAAATCGAGGCGGTCGTCGGACTGGCTGTCGTACGGAAATCCGAAATGGATCGCGCAGACTTCGAGGTCCGCGATCGCCGTCGATCCGAGCGAAGCCGACGCCGACGCGATTCCCACGACCAGCAACGAGCGGCCGCCCGTTGACATCATCTTGTGCATTTCCCTTTTCCCCATCCCCTGCAACCCTTGAACCGACTTGGGAGCCATTCCCAAGATCGCGAATGGTAGTCGAATCGATTCGAAACAGCACGCGGTTGAACGGCGACGAGATTCAATCGAGATCCACGATTCAATGGAGGTCGAGTCCGGCCTGCGCCATCGTCGTTCCGAGCGAACGCGAGGCACCACGCGGCGCCGACCGAGATCAGGAAAGCCAGGCAGGCCCCTTGCGGGCCTGACGCAGCGCTACAAAAAAGAGGCCGCCCTGATCAAACTTGCGCCTGATCAAGGCGGCCGGGGCAGAGGGAATTTTCTTCCCTCGTACTCATTGCAGTCGCCCGGAACCCGAAGGTCCACGGCACAACGCCGCAACGAGGGATAGCCTCGCCAGATGCCTGGGACCGCTTCAATGCAGACCCGACATGTCTCAAGTTGTCGTAGTGGAATCCCTTTCCCTCTACGCCCCCGAAATTCACCCTCCAGGGTCAAGCCTCCAGCGGACTTGCCGCGGTGCCCTACTCCCGGACTCTCCAAAGTGACACCAACATGCTCCGGAGCAAGTTGCTCTGGTGGATTTGTAGGAGTTTTCCCAATTGGGGGAACCGAGTGCGATTATCGGGGCGTCGAGTGGCGTTCCCTCTTCGCTTCTCGCTGCTCTGCAAGGTGCTCGTCCCATCGGATCGGAAGCTGATGGTCGACCCCGAGCAGGTCGAGCAGGCGACCCGCCATGAAATCGATCAGGTCGTTCACCGACTCCGGCTGGAGGTACAGGCCCGGCGACAAGGGGGCGACGACCGCACCGGCCTCCGTCACCTTGCGCATCGCTTCGATCTCGGTGAGCCCGATCGGACTTTCCCGGTGGGCGATCACGAGCGGGCGTCGCTCCTTCAAGGTGACCTGGGCGGCCCGCTGCACGAGATTGTCGCTGATCCCATGGGCGATCTTCGCGAGCGTGTTGCTGGAGGCGGGGACCACCACCATGCCATCGTGTCGAAATGAGCCGCTCGCACAAGCCGCCCCGACGTCGTTGCCGGGATGCATCACGAGCTGGCCACCCCGACCCCCGCTCAATGCATCCGCGTCCAGCTTCGTGATTCCGGCCTCTTCCGCAAGCAGACGCTTCCCGAGATTCGAACACGCGACGTGGACCTCGACCCCCTGCGCCGCCAGCATCTCGACCACGCGGACCGCGTAGGCCGCGCCACTCGCGCCGGTGATACCGACCACGATTCGGCGGGTGTTCATGGATTGAGATGCGGTCATGCGATGAATCCCTTCGGAGCGGGTTCGTCGTTCACCGGTGGATGGATTCTCGACGCGAACCGCGTCGTACCCGTCGGGGTCGTCACCGCAGCGGGATGTTCACTCGGAATCCGTGGTGTCCGGTTCCGTCTCGGCACTAGCCTCGTCGGCAGTCTCATTCTCGGACGCGGCCGCGGCTTCGTCGGCAGCGGCCTGGGCTGCGGCGGCCGCGGCTTCCGCCGCCGCCTGCTCCGCCTCGATCCGGGCGATCTCGCTCGGATTCTCACAGACCGGTCGATCGGCCGGGATCAGCCATCGCTGGAACACGTCGAGCTGGTACGCCCTGAACGGTTCGGCCTCGTAGACGAGCGTCGCGAGTTGGTACAGATCGCCACTGCTCGGGTACGCGACGTCGACCTCGGCTCGATTCGATCGGACCCGAACCTGCTTGATCTCCCAGATCGGGAGACCCGCTTCGATGTCGGCCACGGTGACCTCGCGGGCCGAGTCGACCTCCGTGAGGATGCCGACCTGTCGCCAGTCGCTCGGGGTGATGCCTGAGGGCAGCGCGTAGATCAGCGGCGGAGACGTCGCTTCGCCTCCAGCTTCGACCGCTGGGACGAGTTCAAGATCGCCCATCGTCCGGGCGTAGGTCTCCGAGAGGGCCTTGCCCATCAACTGCGGAACGGGATAGACCCCCGGCGTGAGCACCATGGAGCCACCATCGGGAGGGAACGTCGCATACGGCGTGCACGCGATGACGCCGAGGGACGCCACGGAGATCGCGACGAAGCCGACGAGACGACGAGTGATTCGATGCATGAGAACCCTCCAGAAGCCCAGCCCAGTGTATCGGTCGATCGTTTCGGAGCCGCTCGGAGCCGAGCCTGCTTGAAGACCCATCCCGGAACGCGAAGCGAGGTGGCGATCTATTCCTCGGCCTTGGCGATCTGCCAGTACTCGAGTTCGACCGGCGCCTGCCGGCCGAAGATCGTGACCAGGACGCGGACGAGCCCCTTGTCGGGCATGACTTCGTCGACGGTTCCCTCGTAGTTCTCGAAGGGACCTTCCTTGATCGTGACCGGATCGCCGGATTCGAATTCCATCTTGACCTGCGGCGCCTCGTCGGGCTTCCGCGAGTCGAAGAGCATCTTCTCGACCTCGTGCGCCGCCATCGGCGTGGGACGACCCGCGGTGCCGACGAAGTCGCCGACACCGGTGGTCTCCTTGATCAGGAAGAAGACGTCCTGCGGGATGCGGCCGTCGGATTCGAGGGACATCTCGACGAACACGTAGCCGGGGTAGAGCTTGGTCTCGGTGACCTTGCTCACGCCGCCCTTGATCGACTGGGTCTTCTCGGTCGGCACCATGATGCGGCCGACGAGATGTTCCATGCCTTCGATCTGGACCTTGCGGAGCAGCGTCTCGCGAACGCCGGACTCCTTGTTGCTGGCGACCCGGAGGACGAACCAGTCGAAGCCGGGCCGGTACATCGGCATGTCGGCGGCCGGATCGAATCCACCCTCGGGCGTGGCGTCTCCGTCGGCCGTCGGCGTCGATGCCGGACGATCGGGCTCTTCGCTCACGATTCGGTGGGTGGCGACGCCACCGTAGTTCTCGAGGGTCGGTCCGCCGGCCAGGGTGGTGGCTTCACGACCGGACGCGAGGGTCCGCTTCTTCGCGGCCTCCACCGGCGCCTCGGTCGTCTCGGGGACCTTGGGGGCCTTGGATTCCGTCGAACCGGTATCCGTGTCGGCCACCTGCTCGGCGGGAGTCTCGCTCGGTGTCTGGTGCTCGCCGTCGGCGGGCTTCTCATCGGAAAGGGTCATGCGTTTTCCTCGTTTCCCACGGACCATCGAACGGACGAAAGCGACGCGGTCAGGTGGGGGTATCGAGCACCTTGATGGCGCTGAAGAACGTGACGAAGATCAGATCCCACACCTTGCAGAAACCGGCGATGCCGGCCGAAAGGGCGATGACCACGATCGTCGAGCCCACCACCTCGCGGCGGGAGGACCAGTTGACCTTCTTCATCTCTGATTCGGTGGCGACGAGAAAGTCGACGGACCGAGGCTTCAGCCAGATGAAGTAGTAGAGCAGCGAACCGAAGATCGCCACCCAGAGGACGCCGGACGCGGCGCGGTAATAGACCGGATCGAGATCGAACCAGTCGGTGTTCTTGAAGAAGTCGGAGATCCACATCGCACCGAGCAGGATCATCACACCGCCCGCGATGGTGGACATCTGACGGGTCCAGTAGCCCTGGCCCTTCTTGTAGATCGCGGTGGACATCGTCGTGTTCCCAACTATGGACGGGAGTGGATCGGAACCCGGATCGAATTCTGGGTTCCCGCTTGGCAACACGCCAGGAGTGACTCGAACACTCAACCTGCGGATTTGGAATCCGCTGCTCTGCCAATTGAGCTACTGGCGTAGGAGGTCGAAACGGAGCCCGCCGAAGCGGTGCCCCCGGATCACTTCCGCTTGATCTTGTGCAGGGTGTGCTTGCGAAGAGAGGGGGAGTACTTCATGAAGCCCTCCTTGACCTTCTCGTCGATGCCGCCCTTGACGCGGATGTTCGTCCGGTAGTTCATCTCACCGGTCTCGGTGCACTGAAGCCACACGAACTCGCGGTCGGTTGCTCTCTTGGCCATTGCTGCATCACCCTTCTGGGATCTCGCTCGAACGAATCGGAGACCGGGCGGTCCCCGCTTGAGGTCGGGTCGGCGCCGGGGCCCGGCCGAAAGGCCGGACCCCGGTCACCGGTCGACTCGATGTCACTCGACGATCTTGGTGACGACGCCCGAACCCACGGTCCGGCCACCTTCACGAACCGCGAACCGCACGCCTTCTTCCATCGCGACGCCCTTGCCCTCGAGGTCGACCTCGAGTTCGACGTTGTCGCCGGGCATGCACATCTCGGCACCACCCATGAGGGTGAGCTTGCCGGTGATGTCCGTCGTCCGGAAGTAGAACTGCGGCTTGTAACCGGAGAAGAACGGCGTGTGACGACCGCCCTCTTCCTTGGTCAGGACGTAGACCTGACCTTCGAACTTGGTGTGGGGCTTGATGCTTCCCGGCTTGCAGAGCACCTGACCACGCTGGATGTCGGTCTTCTCGACGCCACGGAGGAGGCAACCGACGTTGTCGCCGGCCTGGCCCTCGTCGAGCGTCTTCTGGAACATCTCGACGCCGGTGATGGTCGTCTTGAGGGTCTCGGGGGCGAGACCGACGATCTCGGCTTCGTCACCGACCTTGATGACGCCACGCTCGATACGACCGGTCGCGACGGTGCCGCGGCCCTTGATCGAGAAGACGTCTTCGATCGACATCAGGAAGGGCTTGTCGGTTTCCCGCACCGGCTCTTCGATGTAGGTGTCGAGCTGCTCGAGAAGCTCGCCGATGCAGGCGTTCTTGCCGTCGTCGGCGGGGTTCTGCAGCGCCGGGTAGGCCGCACCACGGATGACCGGGGTGTCGTCGCCGGGGAAGTCGTACTTGCTGAGGAGTTCGCGAACCTCGAGTTCGATGAGGTCGAGAAGCTCTTCGTCGTCGACGAGGTCGCACTTGTTGAGGAACACCACGATCTTCGGCACGCCGACCTGACGAGCGAGCAGGATGTGCTCACGGGTCTGGGGCATGGGGCCGTCGGACGCGGACACGACCAGGATCGCGCCGTCCATCTGGGCGGCACCGGTGATCATGTTCTTCACGTAGTCGGCGTGACCGGGACAGTCGACGTGCGCGTAGTGTCGGTTCTCCGACTCGTACTCGACGTGGCTGGTCGCGATGGTGAGGATCTTGGTGGGGTCGCGTCGACCTTCCGACTCGGACGCCTTGGCGACCTCGTCGTAGGCGATCTGCTTCGCAAGGCCCTTTTCACCCTGAACCGTGGTGATCGCGGCGGTGAGCGTGGTCTTGCCGTGGTCGACGTGGCCAATGGTGCCCACGTTGACGTGCGGCTTGGTCCGCTGGAAGACTTCCTTTGCCATCTGCGGGCATCTCCGAATTCGCGCCGTCGGGGTCAACCTGTCCGTGCGGCGTTCGACAGTTGGAGTTCCGACCCTTCGTGGGCCATTCCTCCAGTAATTGCGCCCGACCACCTCAGCCGGGACCATGGTTTGGAACGAGACGAAGCCCGTTCCGAATGAGCGATTCGAAGCCACCGACGGGACTTGAACCCGTGACCTCACCCTTACCAAGGGTGTGCTCTACCACTGAGCTACGGTGGCGTGTCCGATGCTTGACGCACCGATCCTGAACCTTGTCACGCAAGCGGTCGTCGGTAGAGCTCGACGCACGCCGAATAAAAACCGCCCCGGGAAGGGACGGTGGGTTGCGGATTGTACCGAATCCCCGGACGAAGGCAAGGGTTGGTTTCCCCGAGTCACGCACCAAGGGTGACCAGGAACACCGAGACGGCGAATCCAGCATGGGGCCGATAATAAATAACTTGATTAGCCGCTATTCCGTCCAAGCCCTCGACGAGGCCCTTCGCGGCGGGTTCCGGCCCGTGGTTCTCCACGAAACATCCCGAAGGCGCTTCGTCGAACCTCCGGTTCAGGGGTTGGGGTTCGAGCCCGGCCGTCGGTCGAGATCCGAGATCAGGTACTTCCGATCCAGGACCTCGTCGAGATCGACGAACTGGGTCTCGGCCTTGATGCCGCCATCGAGCGTGAGGAAGAGCGAGGTGTCACCGATGTACCGGAAGTCCACCTGCGTGTCGTACCCCTGCCCGGGATCGCCCCAGCCTTCGGCATTGGGCGCGATGGTCTCGCCCGCGAGCGAATCGACGAGATAGACCGACCGGGCCGGGAATCGAATCTGCGGTCGCGAATACCACTCCGAATCCGCGCAGCAGACGGAGAACCAGTCGTTCGCCGCGAAGTAGCCGGGTTGCCCCACTTCACTGGCACGAGCGCCGTCGCCGAACGGCGTGGCCTCTTCGCCACCCGCGGTCCGGGTCATCTTGACCGTGCTTCGGAGGATGTTCTTGAATCCTGGATCGGACTCGAACACCACGCGATCGGGGGCGTCGTAGCGGTAGTTGTACCCGTTTGGATTCGAGTCGCCCTCGAATGGAATCAGGATGCCGTTCGCACTGAGGTCGGAGCGGGACCACATGATGTCCGCCCAGGTTCCGACGTTCTGGGAAGTGGATCCGACCGGAAACTCCCCACTCGCGAGCGGGCCCACGAGCGGCTCGACGCCGGCAGGACTGTCCGATCGGATCTTCCCGGGATAGCTCGCTTCGCGGTAGTCGAAGCTGGATGGGACGATGATCTCCCGGTTGTCGGTCGAATAGTCCGTCAACAGCATGAAGATCTGGCGAAGGTTGTTCTCGCTGGTGACCTGCTCGCCGGTGCGGTTCACCGTGCCGAGACCCGGAAGAAGGACCGCCAGCAGGATGACGATGATCCCGATCACCGCGAGGATCTCGACGATCGTCACGCCTCGTTGATTCTGGTTTGCTCGCACGCGACTCTCCGTTCTGCTTCGTGCACCCATTCGATGGACCGACGAATGACGATACCCGTCCCGAAGGGAGAATGCCCCTTCCGGACGCCGAAACGGGCCTGGGCCCCGTCTCCCATCCGCACCGGGACCGGTGAACGGTTCCCGTCACCATCCGGATCCGCCGGAAATCCGCCCTCACGGGGCGGAATCGATCATCACATGCTCATCGTCATCAGGAACTCGCCGTTGCTCTTGGTCTTGGCCAGCCTCGACCGCAGGAGTTCCATCGCCTCCACGACGTTCATGTCGGAGACGACCTTTCGGAGGCGGGTGATCAGCTCGTGCTCCTGCGGATCGAGGAGGAGCTCCTCCCGCCGGGTGCCGCTCGCCGCGATGTCGATCGCCGGATAGACCCGCTTCTCGACGAGCTTGCGGTCGAGATGCAGCTCGGCGTTGCCGGTTCCCTTGAACTCCTCGAAGATCACTTCGTCCGCACGGCTTCCGGTATCGACCAGGGCGGTCGCGATGATGGTGAGCGAGCCACCGTCCTCGATGTTCCGGGCCGATCCGAAGAACTTCTTCGGCTTGATGAGCGCCGCGTTGTCGACACCGCCGGAACCGATCTTGCCGGATCCGGACATGCCGTTGTTGTAGCCACGCGCGAGTCTGGTGATCGAGTCGAGCAGGATCACCACGTGATCGCCGAATTCAACCATCCGTCGGGCCTTCTCCATCACGATCTCGGAGACCGCGATGTGCCGCGTGGCCTCCTCGTCGAAGGTGCTGGCCACCACCTCGACGGTGTCGGGCGTGTTCCGCTTGAAGTCGGTGACCTCTTCCGGACGCTCGTCGATGAGCATCACGATCACCTTCGCCTCAGGGTGGTTCTTCGCGATCGCATGGGTGACCTGCTGCAGGATCACCGTCTTGCCGGTTCGCGGCGGGGCGACCACCAGCGCCCGCTGACCGAAGCCGAGCGGGGTCACCATGTCGATGATCCGCGGTTCGATGCGCTCCGGCTCGTCGGGGATCTCGAGCTGGATGCGGTGGTTCGGGTGGAGCGGCGTCAGATTCTCGAAGGTCGGCAATTCGTGGAGGATCTTCGGATCCCGACCGTTGACCTCCTCGACGCGGAGCATCGCGAAATACGTCTCGGCCTCCTTCGGCGGCCGAATGAGCCCCTTGACCACCATGCCGCGGCGGAGACCGAAACGACGCACCTGGCTCGGACTGACGTAGACGTCGTCGGCGCAGGGCAGGTAGCTGTATTCCGCGCTGCGCAGGAAACCAAAGCCCTCCGGCATGATCTCGAGCGTTCCTTCAGCGATCATGAAGCCGGCCTTCTCGGCCCGCTTCCTGAGGATCTCGAAGACGAGCTTCTGCTTCGGAAGATTGCCGGCGTCCTCGATCTTCTCCTTCTTCGCGATCTTCAGAAGGGCCGGGTTCGTCATCTTCTGGAGCTTCGCGAGGTCGAGGTCCTTCTTCTTCGCGAGGTCGTAGCGTTCCTGAAGCTCGTTCTCCAGCTCCGCGGCTTCGAGTTCGAGCTGCTCGTCGGTGGGGACGGATCCCGGCGCGAGCGTCACGGTCGCGATGCTCGCGTTGCTGCCTGAGGAGTTACCGCCGCCCTTGCTGCGGCGACGACGACGGGACTTGCTTGTCATGGTGTAGACGACCTGAAGTGGCCGGCCTGCGACGCGTGGAGCTTTGGGGCCCGATCGAGATCGGGACGCCGTGCGGATCCGATCGGATCCTCGAGCACGGCTCGGCAGGCGGCGTGTTGTTGGTGTGGGGATCGGAGGCCGTCGGAACGGCCACCGCCAACGCATGATGATCCGCCGAGCCGCTCAGGTCAAGCGATGCGAGGGCCCAGCCGGGATTTTCGGATCAACCACCGAAATCGAGGATCGCCCGGTGCCGAAGGACACCGGCCGGAACGCATTCACCCGAATCGACTCCATGGTCGCACTCGGATCGAACCCGCACGAAGAGACGCCTGCAAGCGACGAGCGGCCTGAACTCGCCATGGCCCGGCATGGCCCGATCAGGACCCGCCGGTCACCCGCCGCAACGCCGCGAGGACCGCGGACTCGAGGGCCGCGGTCTCCGAGTCGTTGTCGATGACGACCGTCGCCCGTCGCCGCTTCTCCTCGATCGGGAGCTGCGCGGCCTCTCGTCGACGGAGTTCCGGTTCATCCCAGCCGCGGTGTTCGACGACGCGAGCCAGCCGCGACGACCACGGCGCGTCCACGAAGAACACCGCGTCGCAGGATTCCGCCAGCCCCGCTTCGAAGAGCAGCGGCGCGTCGATGACCAACGCCACGACATCCGGCGGGGCGGCGGCGAACCTCGCCTCGCGGAGTCGATGAATCTTCGGATGGACGAGGGACTCGAGTCGCCGACGGGCGCCGTCGTCGCCGAAGATCCGCCCCGCGATCACGGACCGGTCGACACCACCGTGCGGTGCGACGACCTCGTCGCCCCACCAGCCGCGGAGGGTCTCGACCACCGAGGGATCCGCAAGCACTTCGGCCGCATCGCGATCCGAATCGCTGATCACGCATCCGGCCCGCGCCAGCACCGACGCCACGGCGCTCTTCCCGGCACCGATGCCACCCGCGAGGCCGATCACCGGAACTCGGTGGGATCCGGTCATTCGACGATCCGCGTCCAGGTCGTGCCGTCCGGGCCGTCCTTGATCGCGATGCCCATCGCGGTCAGTTCATCGCGGATCGCGTCGGCGGCCGCCCAGTCCTTGCCGGCCTTGGCATCGGTCCGCGCCGCGATCTTCGCCTCGATCTCCGTGGCGAGGTCGTCCTCGTCCGGCGCCGATCGGACGACGTTTCGCTCGAGCACGCCGAGGATCCCGTCCATTCGGACCAGCGCCGCGAGTTCGGCGGCCGCCCGCTCGGACGAGCCGGATTCCGCGTCGTCCTCGAGCCGACTCGCATTGACCGCCTCGTTGAGGACGCCGATCGCCCGGGCCAGGTTCAAGTCGTCGGAGACCGCCTCCTCGAAGCCCGGCAAGGCCGACTCCAGCGGCCCGGGTCCGTCACCGGGGACCACCCGGCCCTCGACGAGACGATCACGGAGTCGGCACCAGCGGTCGACCATCCGACCGCAGTCGCGGAGGCCCTGCATCGTGAAGTTCGCGTTCTGGCGGTAGTGCGTGCGCACCAGTTCGAGCCGAAGGGCCGCCGGCGTCACGCCACGGGCGAGGATGTCGCGGACCGTGAAGAAGTTGCCCCGGGACTTCGACATCTTCTCGCCCTCGACGACGAGGTGCCGGGTGTGGAACCAGTGACGGGCGAAGCGTTCACCGCCGGAGGCGGCACAGCTCTGCGCGATCTCGCATTCGTGGTGCGGAAAGATGTTGTCCTCGCCACCCGAGTGCAGATCGATCTGGCCGGCGTGCGGCCCGTCCGACGCCGCGAGCAGGCCCTGCGCCATCGCGCTGCACTCGAGATGCCACCCCGGATAGCCCTCGCCCCACGGACTCGACCACCGCATGAGATGCGACGGATCCGGCTTCCACAGCAGGAAGTCGGCGGGATGGCGTTTCGCGGCCTGATTCGTGGAGGAGACCCGGCCACCTTCGCCCGAACGAAGCGCGTCGACGGTGTTGCCGCTCAGTCGACCGTACGCGGGAAAACTCGACACCGAGAAGTACACGGCGCCGTCGCCACCGACGTACGCGTGATCGCCCTCGATCAGTCGCTCGATCAGGGCGATCATCTGCGGGATCCAGCGGGTGGGCCGCGGCATCAGCGCCGGATCCTTCAGGGCGTCCTCGACGACGCCGAGCCCGAGGATCCGGGCGTCCTCGATGAAGGCGTCGGCGTAGAAGTCCGCGATCGCGTTGGGATCGTTCGGATCCAGTTCGACGCCCTCCGGGAGTCCTCCGGACTTCTTCGCCTCCTGAAGTCGTTTGCCCGCCACCGCCATCTTGTCCTCGCCCCCGCCGTCCGCCACCGCGTCGTCGGTCATGTGGCCGACGTCGGTGATGTTCATCACGTGACGCACCTCGTGACCGAGAAACTCGAGCGTCCTGCGAAGCACGTCGGCGTTCAGGAAGGACCTGAAATTGCCGATATGGGCATAGTCGTAGACGGTCGGACCACAGGTGTAGAAGGTCACGGGACCGTCGGGATCGATGGGTTCGAAGTCGATCTGTCGTCGTTCGAGGGTGTCGTGGAGTCGAAGTGGCATCGGCCGTTCCGGTACGGATCGAAGGTCGAGGCCGAGGTCCCGGCGGGCCTCGACGCTGAAAGACGTATTCTACGACTTCGTGATCCTGTTCCGGTGCCGGGAGTCCGAGTCCAGATGCGCATCACCATCGTGCTGGGACCATTCAAGCCGCCGCCGCCCGCCCCCAGCGGCGCGATCGAGAAGGTGTGGTGGAAGCTGGCCGAGGTGTTCGCCAGCCGTGGGAACGAGGTGGTCATGATCGGTCCGGATCATGAATCGCTCCCCCGAGGGTCTTCGATCGCGGGCGTGGAGTATCGGAGACTGCCTCTCCTGGATCGTGGCCGAAGCGTCCGAGGTGACGTCATTCGAGACTTCGGATGGTCCCGCCGCGCGGCGAGACTCCTTCCGGACGCGGATGTGACGGTCACGAACTGCTTCTGGCTCCCCTGGCTCCTCCGATCGCCTCGGAATCGAATCCGTCGCCGGATCGGCGTCCTCAACATGCACGTCCAGCGGTTCCCGAAGGGACAGATGCGTCTCTACCGAGGCGTCGACCGCATTTCGACCGTGTCGCAGGCGATCGTGGATGGAATCGTCGAAGAACGACCGGACTTCGCAGGACAGGTCGCCCTCATCGGCAACCCCGTCGACCTGACAACCTTCCGTCCCGCGACCGAACACGCGAGCCCCTCCGAGAATCCCCGAATCCTCTACACCGGTCGAATCCATCCTGAAAAGGGTCTCCACCTGCTGGTCGAGGCATGGCGTCGCCTGCTCGCCTCGGGCCGGACCTTCGGCCTCCGACTCGTCGGTCCCGCCGATCTGGGCGATGGAGGCGGCGGCCCCGACTACCTCCGCCGCCTTGGGTCACTCGCCGGTGACGCCCCGCTGGAGCTTCCGGGCGGGGTCTCCGATCCCGCCGCACTCGCCGATGAGCTCCGAGCCGCCGACATCTACTGCTATCCGTCCATCGCCGCGAAGGGCGAAGCATCTCCGGTGGCACCCCTCGAAGCGATGGCATGCGGCCTTCCACCGGTGGTCGCGGACCTTCCCCAATATGCCGCGTACATCCGCGATGACGAGACGGGACTGGTGTTTCCACGCGGTGAACGGGAGGTCGAACGTCTGGAGGAGGCGATCGATCGCCTGGCGACGGACCACGAACTCCGCCGGAGACTCTCCGGGAACGCCATCGAGGCGGCTGCCCGATACGGAATCGAGGAGATCGCCACCGCGTATCTCAAGGACTTCGAGCGATCGGCCGACGAACTCCGGAGAGGACGGCCCGAATCGTGAGCAATCGACCCAGCAATCGACCGAAGGACCGCCTTCACCGGAAGCAGGACGATCAGGCCAGCGCCTACGCCAGCCCGTGGTCGCTCCGCGAACGACTCGGTGTCGCCTTCTTCGCGATCACCTGGATGGCGTGCTGCCGATGGACGCCGAACCCCGCCAACGCGTGGCGCCTGCTGATCCTCCGCCTGTTCGGGTGTCGGATCACCGGTCGTCCCTACGTCGCGGGATCGTGTCGGATTCGCGTGCCCTGGCAGCTCGAGCTTCACGACCGGGCGTGCCTCGGGCCGAACAGCGAGGTCTACAACCTCGGTGAGTGCGTCCTGCGGGCGCGGTGCACGATCGCGCAGGGGACCTATCTCTGCGGTGGAAGTCACGACCTTTCCGTTCCCACCCTTCCGCTCATCGTCGGACCGATCGACGTGGGCGAGGACGCCTTCATCGGCGCCCGCGCGTTCATCATGCCCGGCGTGACCATCGGCGAAGGCGCGGTCGTCGGCGCCGCCGCGGTGGCGGTTCGCGACGCGAAGCCGTGGACCGTGACGGTGGGCAATCCCGGGAACGAGATCGCGATGCGGAAGTTCGAGCGACCCGATCCCGACGACGACTGATTCAGTCGTCCGTCGCGCCGCGGCGTTCCGCCTTCTCGAGCTCGATGATCTTGAGCCGGATCTGAAAGAAGTAGATCCACTTCAACAACGCGAACGCGAATCCCGGGTATCCGTCGAGGATTCCGAATCGAAAGAGGTAGCTGGCGAGGAAGTAGCCGGGGGCGAGCCACCATCGCCGGATGGCGCCGTACTTCCACCGCTGCCGTCTGGTGAAGTACGACTGACCGGGCCCACCGCCTTCGACGAGCTTCATGTACCGCTTCGCTTCCCACGACGAATACTCGTTGTGCTTGCGGATGTAGGACTCGAGTCCCTTGTAGTCGTCGTGGTCGATCGTCGCGCCGATTCGTCCGGTGGTCCCCGTCAGCACCGGATGCTCATGGACCTCCATGTCGAGGTGGCTCCATCGCTCCTCGTCGATTCGTTCGTACTCACCGCTGCCGGCCCGGATCAACGCGAGCTTGGTGAACGCCGTGCCGTGCCGGAGATACCGGCCCATGAAGTAGTTGTGGTACGAAAGCCACATTCCATCATGGGTGCTGTCCGGAAGGGTGGTGGCGAGTTCGTCGCAGAAGGCGTCGGTCACGTACTCGTCGGCGTCGAGAAAGAGGATCCAGGGCGTGTCGAACTCGTGATTGCGAAGGACCCAGTTGCGCTTCTTGGGAAACTGCCCGTCCCAACGGAAGTCGACGACCTCCGCCCCATGCTCCCGCGCGATTTCGACCGTTCGGTCGGTACTGCCCGAATCGACGACCACGACCTTCGAGAATCGACCGAGGCGGCTCAGGCAGATCGGGAGGTTCTTCTCCTCGTTGAGGACCGGAACCACGACGGTCACCGGGAGATCGCCGCGTGGGGATCCATCGACCATCGGCTCCGGACTTCGCGGAGCCCGATCGAGCCGAAGCTCCTTGATCTTCAGGGAGATCAGAAACTCGTAGGCGCTGATGAAGAGGCTGAACCTCAGTCCGGTCTTCCCGTCCATGAACCCACGCCGCCAACCGTACATGTAGAGAAAGCGGAACAGCCAGGGAGCGGGAAGCAGATGGTAGATCCGCTGCTTGAACCAACGACGACGCTGCAGCGCATTGCCGAAGAAACTCGATGCCAGTCCCGAGGCCGGAGGTCCCGCCGCCTCGCGACCACGCAGGATCTCGCGGGCTTCGAGCGACGAGTAGCTGTTGTGCTTCGCGATGGAGTGCTCGATGCCCCGGCGATCGTCGTGGGTCATCGGGTGATCGAGGTAGTCGGTCTTTCCGTCGACGACCATGTGCTCGTGCACGGCCCGATCTTCGTAACGCGCCTTGCCGCGCTTGAAGAGGCGGAGATTCCAACTGGGGAAGTAGCCGCAGTGCCGGATGGGATCGTCGAGAAAGAAGAAGAGTCGGTTCAGATAGAACGCCGTCTCCTCGACGTCGTCCACGTCGCGGTCGAGCACCTTCATGATCTCCGCCCGGAGTTCGGGCGTGACGATCTCGTCGGCGTCGATGATCAGGGTCCAATCCGCTTCGAGTGCGAGATTGTCCAGTGCCCAGTTCTTCTGTGCGGCGTAGCCCGCCCAGTCGTGGTGGACGAATTCAGCGCCGTGGGACTCGACGATTTCACGGGTTCGATCCGTCGATCCGCTGTCGATGACGAATATCCGCCGGGTCCAACCCGTCAGTGCCTTGAGGCAGCGGCCGATGTTCGCCTCTTCGTTCTGGGTGATGATCAGGACGTCGAGCAAGTCGAAGTCTCCTCCGGCAGATGATGCCGCAGAACATCCCCACATGGCGCGAAGCGATACCGCTCAAGCAGCATCCGGAGCTTTCCAGCGGTGCTCGCGAGCCCGATGTAGCTCTTGAATCGGCGACTCGCGGACATCGGAACCACCGGCGAATCCGGTGCGAAGTCCCGGGGGTGGAGATACACCACGCCCGGCAGACCACGGCGATGGAGCGAGTCGAAGCCCCGGCGGATGAGCCATCCCGGGAAGAGCCGCAGATAGCCGCCCCCCGAGAAACCGACCTGGGACGGTCCCAGTCGCATCAGGCTCATCGGCAGTTCCGGCAACGTGCGTCCGGAAGGTGCATTCCCGAACAGATGCGGCTCGATCGGACACGGATAACCACCGTTCTCCCGAGCGACGGGGAACAGGCTCGCGTCGTAGTCGAGGCCCGCCTCGAGCAGGACGTCGAACGCCCACTCCGTACCCGGGGTGATGGAGAAGCTCGGGGCGCGAAACGATGTGACCGCTGCGCCTCCCGCGTCCTCGATCACCTTGATGGAGGTCGAGAGATCCTCGCGGAAGGTCGCTTCGTCGAGATCGCAGACCTTGCGATGCCAGTAGGAATGGGAACCGATCTCATGGCCGGCGTCGACGGTCCTTCGCACCAACTGGGGGTATCGCTCGGCGATCCACCCCAGGTAGTAGAAGGTCGCCTTCACTCCGAATTCATCGCAGATCGCGAGAATCTCGTCCGTCCGGCGTTCCACGATCGACGGGTATCCGGGCCAGTCGTCGACGTTCGCGACCGCTTCGATCTCGACGAGATGGAACCAGTCCTCGATGTCGAAACTCAACGCATTGAGCGGACGGTCGTCCGCCGGAAGAGTCGCGGGTTCAGGTGTTGCCGATGGAGCGTCCATGGTTTCGAAGAGTCCGCCGAGGTCCTCAGAGGAGACGATGGCCGCGATCCCGAACCCGCTGCATGTCTTCCGGTCCCGGCATCGAGAAGTGAGTCGCTTCCGAAGCGGGATTCGGGAGGAGCTTCGGATCACCGAGCTCGACGAGCCTGACCGCCTCGAGCACCGACTCCGCGGCGAGATCCTTCGATCTCGCCATGACGTCCTCGAGGGTGTCCCAGGGATTGATTCGATATCGCTTCTGAACCACGATCGGACCGTTGTCCAGCTTCTCGTCCACGAAGTGGACCGAGACGCCGCCCTCCTTCTCCCCGTTCGCGAGTGTCCAGAAACTGGGCATGAGACCGCGATACTTCGGGAGCAGGGCGCCGTGACAGTTGACGATTCCGGCGGGAGTCTGGTCGCGGAGCGGTTTCCGGTAGAGCTGGGTTCCCGAGATCGAGACGATCAGCTCCACCCGCTTCTCTCGCAGATACTCGAGGAAGACCTCGCTGTTGACGTCCACGGCCTCGGTGACCTCGACGCCGTATTTTCTCGCGACCGCGCGGATGGAGTGACATCGACGCGTCGACTTCAGCCACTGGTTCTCGACGCGCGAGAGAATCTTCTTGATCAGGTAACGACGAAGCTTCCACTGGAAGTAGTTGAAGCCGTAGAGCCGCTTCAGGTCCATTGCAGTCTGAAGGACCGTTCGCTTCCCCTGAGCGATGGACTGGATGTTCACGCCGGCGGTGGAGTCGTGGTACTCGCGAAGGTACTTGTCGAGCACCTTCGGAAGCAGGAACGGCTCATTCTGGATGAAGACGTACTTGATCAAACGGAATCCTTCGTACTCGAACCCGACTTCGTCAATTCCTCGAGAAGTGCTCTCCAGGAGTGAAGTCGATGTCGGGCTCCATGTTCGTCCACAAGCGCCGCTCTGGCTCTTCGACCCGATGACCGGCACGCATTGGTGTTAGACGAGAATTTTCCAATCAACTCCACCAGAGATGCGATATCGCCCTGACGCACGGATCCGCCGCAGTCATTCTCGAGGATCACCCTCGATATCTCACTCGACGCGTCACCAATGAAGATCGCCGGTCGTTCCGCCGCGAGAATACCGAAGAGTTTCGAGGGCACCATGATCCCCTCCACCCCCTCCAGCAGACTCACCAGATGTACGTCCGCCGCACTCAGCAGTTCGTCCAGTCGCTCTCGCGGCTGATAGGGTGCGATAACGCAGGTCGATTCCAGTCGATGATCGGCGATGAACTCCTCGACCCTGGCCTTCTTCTTGCCCCCTCCCACGAACGCGAATCGAATTCCGTCATTCTCCGACAGGATCTTCGCCGCCTCGAGGAAGGTTTCGACATCGTGACCGATCCCGAAGTTCCCTGAATACATGACGAGGGTTCGATCACCGATGCCCCATTCCGCTCGATAAGCGTTCCGGTCCCGAGGAATCGGCTTGACCTCCTCCTGATCGCTCCACACCCCGATCAGGTGGACGCGATCGTCGTCGACGCCCTTCGAGCGGACCAGATCGGCCATGCAGCGACCCAGAACGACCACCGCATCCGCGGATCGGAGGCACGATCGGTTCAAGGCCTCGAAGAAGCGGCTGGAGGGAGAACCGGCCCGCATCACACCGCATGCGATTGGAAGGTCGGGGTACAGATCCATCACCCAGTAGACGAACTTCGTTCCCTTCACCGCTCGCAGGATTCGTCCCACCACCGCGATGAAGGGGGGCGTGGTGAAACAGACCGCCACATCGTGTCGAGGGAGCAGCATCGCCTTCAGGAAGGCGGCGAGATAGAAGAGCGCGAAGTCCGCGACCCGGGCGATGATGCTCGACTTGCCGAACAGTGAACGGCCGACCCGGTGGATCCGGATCCCGTCGACGGTCTCCTCCCGCGGAAGCGCCGCACCCTTCTGCCCGTAGATCGATCGGGAGGCGATGACACTCACTTCGTGGCCGTGACGGACGAGATCCCGTGCAAGATCGTGCCCGTGCTGGGCCGTCGCCGCGACGTCCGGATAGAAGACCTGGTTGATCAGGAGAATTCGCATGTGATCAATCCGTGGCCGCCGCTTCGGCGGCTTCGATCTCCCGGCGGTTCTCGATGAACCAGTCGATCGTCCGCCGAAGTCCGTCTTCGAAGCCGACCGCGGCCTTCCAGTCCAGTTGATCGGCCGCGGTCGTCGTGTCGAGGCACCGCCGTGGTTGACCATCCGGCTTGGTCGCGTCCCAGCGAATCTCACCCTCGAAGCCCGAGAGCTTTGCGATGAGCTCGACGAGATCGCGGATCGTGATCTCCATGCAGGTACCGAGATTGATCGGGGTGGGTTCGTCGAGCACTTCAGCGGCTCGGATGATTCCCTTCGCGCAATCGTCGACGTACAGGAACTCCCGGCTGGCGGAGCCCGTTCCCCAGCACTCGAGGTGGTCGCTCCCGGCATCCCGGGCCGACACGCACTTGCGAATCAAGGCGGGGATGACATGACTGGTTCGCGGATTGAAGTTGTCGAAGGGACCGTAGAGATTCACCGGCAGGACGTAGGCGGACGCCAGTCCGTACTGGCGGTGGTATCCGTCGAGCATCACCATCGCGGCCTTCTTCGCGATCCCGTACGGCGCATTGGTCTCTTCGGGGTACCCGTTCCAGAGATCCTGCTCCTTGAACGGCACCGGCGTGAACTTCGGATACGCGCAAATCGTGCCGACCTGAAGGAACTTGAAGGGGCGATCGCCTGACGCATGGATCCGAGCCTGTTCGATCAGGTTGATCGCCATCGCCATGTTCGCAAAGAAGTACCGCCCGGGATTGTCCTGATTCGCCCCGATTCCCCCGACCTCCGCGGCGAGGTGGAGCACGACGTCCGGGTCATGGTCCCGATAAAGCCGAATCGCCGCTTCTTCATGCACCAGGTCGTATTCGCTGCTTCGGGGAACGACGATATCGCCCGCGCCGCGGGCCTCGAGCTCGGCCACCACCGACCGGCCCAGGAATCCTGCGCCGCCGGTCACCACGACTGTCTTACCTGCCAGATCCATGGAACCTCCGATGTTCCTGCGTACGTACCGAACTTGTCTCATCGACCTTCAGAGCGTCACCCGTCGATGAAACCCGACGCTCCCGCCCAGATGATCGATTTCGATGAAAACCATGCCGGAGCCTGTGGGAACTCCGCAAGCCCCGCCGCCCGAGGGTCGATACTACTGTTCCCAGCGAGCGGTCAGATGATCCTCGAGATGTGTCTCGATCCGGATCGATGCCGCAGGAGTCCCCGATGAACGATCAGAACCGTCGCCGAGCACTCATCACCGGCATCACCGGCCAGGATGGGAGTTATCTCGCGGAACTCCTCCTGGACAAGGGCTACGAAGTCCACGGCATCATCCGACGATCCGCCAGTTTCAACACGGAGCGGATCGATCACATCTATCAGGACCCGCATGAACGCGGCGTCCGACTGAAGCTCCACTACGGCGACCTCTCCGACGGTTCCGGCCTCATGCGGATTCTCCAGGACGTTTCACCGCACGAGGTCTACAACCTCGGCGCCCAGAGCCACGTCAAGGTGAGCTTCGACCAGCCCGAATTCACCGCCGATGTGGTCGCGACCGGAACACTCCGGCTTCTCGAGGCCGTCCGCGCCGAACAGGACCGCGCCGGTCGACAGATCCGTTTCTACCAGGCGTCGAGTTCCGAGATGTTCGGCAAGGTGCACGAGGTTCCGCAACGAGAGACGACCCCGTTCCATCCCCGCTCTCCCTACGGCTGCGCGAAGGTCTGCGGTCACTGGATGACCGTGAACTACCGGGAGAGCTACGACATGCACGCCTCCTGCGGCATTCTCTTCAACCACGAGAGTCCTCGACGCGGCGAGACGTTCGTGACCCGGAAGATCACCCGCGCCGTCGGACGCATCAAGATGGGGCTTCAGGACAAGCTCTATCTCGGCAACCTCGACGCGATGCGGGACTGGGGCTTCGCCGGCGACTACGTCGAAGCGATGTGGGCGATGTTGCAGCAGGACAAGCCCGACGACTACGTCATCGCCACCGGCGAGATGATCTCGGTCCGTCGGTTCTGTGAACTGTGCTTCGCGGAGGTCGGACTCGATCCGAATGAATTCATCGAGATCGATCCTCGATACTTCCGACCGGCCGAAGTCGCGGAGCTCCTCGGAGATCCCACGAAGGCCCGCGAGGCCCTCGGATGGAAGCCCACGACCGGAGTCGAGGAACTCGCCCGCATGATGGTCGAGAACGATCTCGAACTCGCGAAGCGGGAAAAGACCCTCCTCGACGCCGGACACCAGGTCTCCGGCCGTCCGATGAGCGACTGAGAATTCGATGTCGATCGACACACCCATCACCCTCTTCGGCATCCTGATGGTCTTCGCCCCGCTGGCGATGATCCTCTACAACTATCTCGTGGTCGGCGATGATCTGATCACCGCACGACACCTCTTCCTGCTCGGTTGCGCCAAGTTCTTCGGTGTCGCTGCGCTCACCACGGGAATCACCAAGCTCTATCGCGGCAATCACCCCTTCTCGGACGTCCTGCTGCTGTTTCTGGGAACCGGGCTCTTCTTCCTCGCATTCTGGTGGGCGTACAACCATTGGCGACTTCCGCAGCGGATCGCCGCAAGCCGATGGAAAACGTCGCCGACGCCGAACGTCGGAGCCGTCCTCTTCGCGGGAGGCGCCGGACTCTTCCTCGGACTCCTCGCATCGGTCCTTCCGGTCGAGATCCCGGTCGTCGGACAGATCACGAACGTGCTGGGAAAACTGCTTCCCGCCGCGAGCATCGCCCTCTTCCTCTTCTGCTGGCTGAGAAATCCGGTCAATCTGATCTATCTCGCCGCCACCGGTTTCGCCTTCATGCTCGCCGTGTTCGTGGCGCTGTTCGGAGCGGGCCGCCACCCGCTCTTCGCGGCACTCATCGCGGTCCCGATCGCCTGGTACTGGGCACGTTGGCGTTATCAGCGACCCGCCGCGACGATCGGACGGATCCTCACCCTCGGCGTTGGTGCCGCCATCGTCATTCTCGCGTACAGCGGATTCCGTCATGACTTCATGGGCGAAGCCGACTCGGGCATCGCGATGGATCGGATCCGGCAGCTCATGCGATTCCAACTCGAAACCTCCGGAGACGCCGACAGCTTCCTCCAGGAGGATGCGATCACGGTCACGCTGCTCTGCATCGAGGAGTTCCACCGGAACGGCGACCCCGATTACTTCCACACGCTTCGGTTCGTGCTCAGCAATCCGATCCCCCGCGAGATCTGGCCGGAGAAACCACAGGCGCTGGGGGAGAGCCTGCCGGAGAGCCTCGGTGAATTCAGCGATGGATACGTGAACTGGGGCACCGGAATCATCGGGAACGCGTTCCACGATGGTGGGGTCTGGATGACCGTGATCTTCGGCCTGCTGGTGGGAGGCGTCTTCCGAGTCTTCGACGACATCCTTCGCCGTCAACCGTTCAATCCATGGCCGGTCGCGATGCTCGCGGCGATGAGTCCGAAGATCGTCGCCTACAGTCGAGGCGACATCGCCATCTACACCGTCGAACTCGTGGGACTCGCGGTCGTCACGATCATCATCCTGAAGGTGATGAAACCGATCTTCGGCACGACGGACGAGCGGGAATTCCACGCCGAGGATCCGGACGATCCCGATTCGGAATTCGACGAGCCTGCGTACGACTGATTCGAGCTTCCACGGGAATCCGCGACCGGGAGAGTCGATCCACAGACCGAAATCGAAGGCCACAGTCTTCGATTTCGACTGCCGATCTGTGACGAGCGGACCCGGTTCCCGTATTCTCAGCGGCAGAAACGACGGTCCATCGACCGTGATCCACGGCCTCCAGACGCCCCTCGACCATGCTCACCCAACACGCCGCACGCGGCGCCAGTCTGATGCTCGTCGCGAGTCTCCTGGGTCGAGTCGCAGCGCTTGCAGCACAGATCGTCACCGGGTGGATTCTCGTCGACGACGATTTCGGCCTCTTCGCGACCGCGATCGGCATCCAGGCCTTCGCGGGCGTTCTCCAGGGAGGGAACGCGCTCGCCTATCTCGTCACGCTTCCCCCCACGGGACGACGGCTGCGAACAGGAACGGTGTTCGCGCTCTCCAACGGCTTCTACCTCATCGGCGTCGTGCCGATGCTCGTGCTCGCCCCGTCGCTGGCGGCCCACTTCGAAGCGCCCGGTCTCGTCACGCTCCTGTGGATCATGGCGGCGACCATGATGATCTCGCCCGTGCGGTTCGTGCTCCGGGGACGAGTGAACTCCAGGCTCGCCTTCGGCACCGGTGCCGCCGCGACGATCATCAACAACGCCTTCACCTACCCCCTCACGATCATCCTCGCGATCGTCCTCCGAGACGCCACCGCGCTCGCGATTCCTGTACTCGTCGGATCCGTCGCGGAGATCCTGTTCCTCTGGATCCGGGCCCGCCCGACCCGGGACGACTTCCGACCGCGGTCGCGATTCGTCTGGCCGCTCCTGCGACAGTTCCGATGGCTTCTCCTCGGCGCCGCGATGATGACCCTCTTCAATCGCGGCGACTACATGGTCGCCGAATTCCTCGTGGAGACGTCGGTCCTCGGTGTGTACTACTTCGGCTACCAGCTCGCGATACAACCCGGCCGACTGTTCACGACCACGGTCCTCAACATCCTCGTCCCCGTTGTGAAGCGGCTCTCGCACGACAAGGCGCGGCTCGCAACCGCACTTCGAAGGCTTCTGAGCACGGGTGGCTTCGCGATCGCGTTCGTGAACCTCGGGATGCTCGCCGTCATTGAGCCCCTCGAACGTCTCATCTGGGCGGGCAAGTGGTCGGACACGGTCCTCACCGTGCAGGTGGTCTCGATCGGCATCACCTACACGACGATTCTGGGCGTGGGCACCGCACCGCTCATGGCCGAGCGGCGATATCGGGAGAGCGTGGTCTGCGGCCTCGTCCGTGCGATGGGCATCGTGGGTGGTGCCGCGGTCGGCTCGATCATCTGGGGAACCGTCGATGGAATCGCCGTTTCGGTGAGCGTCGGCATGCTGCTCTCCGCGATTCTCGGCATCGCGATGGTGCTTCGCTGGCATGACGTTCCGGCCGTGGTTTCAATCGTCCACATCTTCAGGGCGACGCTGCCACTCGTCCTGGTCTCCGTGATCGCGGCGGCGATCGGCGACATCACCCTCGACCGACTCGACGCGGGACGGGTCGCTTCCGCGATCGCACTCGCGGTCGCAAGCGGCGCCTACGCCCTGTTCGCGATTTCAACCCTTCTGGTCATTCCTCGAGACACGCGGAGCGAGGTGCTCCGCCTGATGCCAGGTTCACTCCGGCGACGCATGCCGCGGGCCTGGGTCGATGATCCGAAGGAATCCTGACGCCGCGATGCCCCGATGCCCCTCCGTGGCGGAACGCGGCCGAGACTCGAGCCGTGAGAGCGCCGGCGTCACCGGTCCGTATCGGACCGTCACACCATCCATCCCTCGAACGTGAATTGAAGCCGTGACCGATCGACCGCGACGAATCAGTCCGCCTCGTTGACGATCGTGATCCGGCGTGCGGATCGAAGAGCTCGCTCGATCCAGTCCGCGGGCTTCCCGGTGGCGGTGCGAATGACCTTGGTGTCTCCGGAACCATCGAGACGACGAACCGCTCGCGAGCGAACCAGGATCGATCCCATCGACGACTTCCGCATTCGCGGATCGGACGCCACTCGTTGAATCGAAGTTCCAGTCCCCGTTTTGCTCCGAACACCACTGGTGCTCCCGCGCGGCTTGATCTGGATCGACCCGGACGTCACCGAACCACCCACACCACC
>Ga0315320_10000553_pt1 | contig 30755 bp, 19 predicted proteins | sample M140m21515metaG_FD_203458 | JGI IMG/M metagenome (GOLD analysis project Ga0315320, IMG submission 203458) | Ammonia-oxidizing marine archaeal communities from Monterey Bay, California, United States - M1 40m 21515 | ecosystem: Environmental > Aquatic > Marine > Coastal | place: USA: California... | reverse complement strand
AATTTCGGAATCACACCCGACGGTCGATTTGTCGTTGCAGCCAACCAAAACAGTGACAATGTAGATGTACTTTCTATCGATCAGCATTCCGGAGCTTTATCCTCTACCGGCGTCAGCATCAAAGTACCGCATTGTATCTGTGTGCGATTTTTGCAGCCCTAAAACTCCTGATTGACGACACGTTCATAGCAATGGAACTTTTTTCATGACCTTCAGATGGCGCTTCATGGTTTTCTGGCTTCTATTTCCATTTGGACTACAAGCCTATGCAGAGGATCGACCCAACGTCTTGTTCATCATCGTCGATGATCTCAACGACATGCCGCTGCATCCAACAGGAAAACCATTCGTACCAACGCCGAACTTTGATCGTCTGGCCAAACAGGGGGTGAGTTTCACTAATGCTCACTGCAATGATCCAATCTGTGCTCCCTCGCGATCCAGTATGCTCACAGGACTCTATCCGCAGACTTCCAGCCTATACTGGTTTGAAGACTACCGACAAAACGCAGTACTAAGTCAATCTAAAACACTGACTGAACATTTGGCAACGAACGGGTATAACGTTTATAGCGTCGGAAAAATCTATCATGGGAATCAGGATCCCAAAGGGTTCTTTGCTAACAAAGGCCCTGCCGGAAACATTGGACCATGGCCATGGGATGGGACAAAAGCAACGCAGCGCGGTCTCATCCCTCACCCTCAACAAATGTTTTTCTATGCCGATGATGCCGATCCGGACATGGACTACAAATGGGAACACACCTTTGGTCCTCTCTCTCTGATTCCTACGTACCCGGCCGACAAAGCCAATGCCATCCCCGGGTATCGAGGTTGGAGGTTATCAGGAAAACCGTGGCGATATGTGACCGACGACAATCGTGACGCCATGCCCGACGAAATAAACGCAAAATGGGCCTCTGATATTTTAAACCAACGACACCGTGAAAAACCCTTTGTCCTTTTCACCGGTTTCAGCCGAACGCACACGCCGCTGTACGCTCCGCAAAAATACTTCGATATGTTCCCGCTCGATTCAATCGAGATTCCCAAGGGGTATAGGGAAGGTGATTTGAAGGACTGTGCACCTAGTCTAGCAAATACCAGTCTCTATGCTTTCCGCAGATATCAGATGCTATTCAAACACCAGGATCGCCCTCAACTTTTCAAACAATGGCTGCAGGCATACATGGCCTGTGTGGCCTTCATCGATGATCAGGTTGGTACCGTACTCGATGCATTGGAAGCAAGTACACACTCGAACAACACAATTGTCATTCTCACTAGCGACCACGGTTTTCATGTTGGAGATAAAGAGTCAATCTACAAGCAAACACTTTGGGATAGTGGAACTCGCATCCCATTGATCGTCTCCGGACTTGAAGGGATGCCTCAGAACGTCACTTGTAAAAAACCGGTCTCACTGATCGATATCTATCCGACTTTCATTGATTTCTGTGAACTACCGGAAGATCCTCATCAAGGGCGGTCAGGGTATCCTCTCGACGGCCACAGCATCAAGCCTCTCATTCTCAATCCACAAGCCGATTGGTCCGGGCCTAATGTGGCTATTACAGCATTGCCGGGTAAAGACCACAGCCAGCACCGCGAACATCTTGGTACCTTGTACCCGCACTTTTCAGTTCGTTCTGAAGACTGGCGATATAGCCTAACGTCGGACGGGCAGGAAGAACTTTACCACTATCCAAATGATCCTTATGAGTTTACAAATCTGGCAAACCAAAGAGAGTTCGCCGAGATTCAGGCTGAACTTAAAAAGCAACTTATCGAATTACGTGATGGGCCCCATTGGGCAAAGGTAGATACCCTACCTGAAAACAGACTAGCAGGTTTCGAGTTAACTGCTGAAGTCAAAGGGGAAATCACCGTTCAGCTAGGCGAAACCGAAGTCGCAAATATGATTACCAAGCAGCGAGCTTTCGTTCGTATTCGGGTGGCTGGTAATCGAAGCCAGGTTTGGATGAATCACCGAGTCTATTCCGACCAGATATTTGATCAGGCTTTGGTTCCCGGTAAAATCACCAGTTCCAACAAAAATTTACGAGAGATTAGAATTCGCAAACTGTGAATAATCAAAACATCTTGATGACCATGAAGAATCAACCGATTAAACAGCCTCTCGGGATCGCGGGCTTCGCAGCGACTCTGGCATTCTGTTTTCCAATAATCTGCTCTGCTCAGCAAGTCGAATTTGAACGCGACATTGCTCCGATCCTAGAGAACCGCTGCTGGGATTGCCACAACGCAGAAGCTCATGAAGGAGAATTGAGGCTCGACACATTACGAGGCATGCTCAAGGGAGGTGGCTCGGGAATTGCAGCCGTCGTCCCTGGCCGGCCCGACCAGAGTTACCTCATTGAGGTGATTTCTCATCTGGACCCGGATCTTAAGATGCCGCCTGACGAGGATAAGATCCCCGCCAAAGAAATTGAACTGTTACGGCAGTGGGTCAAAGAAGGAGCGAAGTGGCCCGGCCAGCAGAACATCGCCACAGGCATCCAAACAGACCACTGGTCCTTTCAGCCAGTGGTTCGCTCGGAAATCCCGAAAAGCAAAGGGGGGTATAATCCGATCGATGCATTCTTATTGACTTCTCTTAAAGAACAGGGACTCGAGTTTTCAAAGCCTGCAGAAGCGACTGCACTCTTGCGTCGTGCTTCCATCGTCCTGACGGGCCTAATGCCAACTCCGGCAGAGACTGCTGCATTTCAGGCATCCTGGAAACAAGACGCTAAGAAGGCGTACACGGATTTGATTGACCGGCTTATGAGTAGCCCACACTTTGGTGAACGATGGGCACAACACTGGCTAGACGTCATTCGCTGGGCCGAAACGAATGGTTCGGAAGCAAATCTTTACCGCAAGAATTCCTGGGTTTACCGCGACTACGTTGTGCGGGCATTCAATGAAGACAAACCGTACGACCAGTTTATACGCGAACAAATTGCCGGGGATTCACTGGGGTCCGGTGAAGCCACCGGTTTTCTCGTTTCCGGCCCTCATGTTCCCGCCGCCACGGTAGGCCGAGAACCCGCCGCCATCCGTCAGGCACGCGCTGATCGCATGGATGAGGTCATTCAGACGGTCGGAGCTTCCGTAATGGGCGTTACGATTGGTTGCGCCCGATGCCATAACCACAAATTCGATCCTATCTCCCTAAAAGATTACTATGCACTCACCGGAATCTTTCAGGATCTGGAATTCGGTGGTCGCCAACCGGAATATGCAAGTGACCACCCTCTTCAACTGCGGGGTGATGAACTACTGGCAGAAATTGATGAACTCCGCAAAGACCTCCGGGCCTTCGGAGGCTGGGAAGAAAACTGGGGGGCCTATCGGGAAATGCATTTCCCGGCAGTAAACACCAGCGCGGTACGAATCCGATTTAAAACAACCTACGTCGGACTAGACGAACTCGAAGTCTTTGGTCCGAAGAACGCCCGGCATAATTTTGCCTTACCAACTCATGGCACAAAGCTGTCTGGATTCCCTGAAGCCGGAATTGAAAACAGAAATCCACTGGACCGTGTTACCGATGGTGAATACGGCACGATGGCCTGGCGTGCTCGCGTCGCCAAGGATGCGGAACAATACCCCTACATTCAACTCGATTTTGACAAAGTAAAACATATCGACCGCCTGAGAATCAGTAGTAACCGCGAATATTATTATGACACTGACTATCTGGAGCGTATGCCTACACTGCCACGATATGAATTCGACCTTGACTACCAAAAAGAAGATGGCACTTGGCAACCCTGGGTCGGAACCTGGTATGTGAACAAAAAGCTCAACAAAGAACATCCTGAACGCCAAAAGACGATCAATCTCGTTCAGAACCTGATCTCAATGTTCTCGGAAGAAGGCCCTCAGCCAAGCTTTGTGGGACGATTTGTAGAACCTGAGGTGACACATATTCTACTGCGGGGCAGTCCTGAAAGCCCACGGGATGAAGTCAATCCAGCCGGTCTCGAACTCTTCCAAGGTTCACTGGGGCTGACTTCAAAGACACCCGGAGCCGACCGACGCCTTGCTTTTGCGAACTGGATCACTGCGGAACAAACCCCATTAACAACACGCGTGATGGTCAACCGTCTTTGGCACCATATCTTTGGGACCGGGATTGTCGCTACGACCGGAGACTTTGGTAGAGCTGGCGCGATGCCAACACATCCCCAATTACTCGAATGGCTGGCTGCCGAATTTATGGAACCCACGCAAAATAAAGACGCCCATGAGTGGTCAGTGCATCACATGATTCGAATGATGGTGATGTCGAAAGCATTCCGTCAGTCCAGTACTCCAAATCAACCGGGGATCACGAAAGATGCTAATGCCCGTTTGCTGTGGAGATTCCCACCGAAGCGAGTGGAAGCGGAAGTTATCCGAGACTCGATCCTCCGTGCTTCCGGAAAACTGAAAGAAGATATCGGTGGTAAAAGCTATCGAATCCACAATGAGAAGAAAACCTACGCTCAGTGGGAAGTGGTCGACAACCATGGCCCACAGACCTGGAGACGCATGTTGTATCAGGAAAGAATGCGTCGAGTCGATGATGGGATTTTTACCGCATTTGATTTCCCGGACTGTGGCCAAGTAAGAGCCAAACGTCCTGTATCAACCACACCGCTACAAGCTTTGAATCTACTCAATAGCCCATTTGTTATTGAGCAAAGTCAATTCATTGCACAACGAGCCTTCGTTCTGGCAGAGAAAGACCAGCAAGCTGCGATCGAGAATTGTTTTGAATTGATTCTAGGACGCCGGCCCGCGGCGGAAGAACTCGCTGTTTGCCTGCAAATCGTTGAGCAAGAAGATCTCTCGTTAGTTTGCCGTGCTTTACTTAACTCCAACGAATTCGCATTTCTGCCGTAAATTGCAACCGCTGAATACAATCTTCATTGATAAATACCCTCATGAGTAATCCTGAAAACGTATCACTACTTGGACAACAACTCCTCCACCGCAGGAATTTCCTCGGTACTGCGGGGCTGTCGGCCTCCGGTCTTGCATTGGCAAGCATGTTAAACGCTGACGGACTCTTAGCGGATACCCCGAGAACCGCGGGAGGGAAGAGTCCAATCCGGCCATTGATCAACCCCCACAACCCTTACGCAGCACGCAAAACACACTTCGATGTACCTGCTCAACAGGTACTGGTAATTTATCTGCCAGGTGCGATTAGCCATGTCGACACCTTCGATTACAAACCCGCCCTCAACAAACTACACGGACAAAAACCACCCAGCCTCCCCAAAGTTACCTTTGAAGGGCCTTCAGGCAACATTGCGAAACCATTCTGGGACTTCAAACCGCATGGGGAAAGCGGCAAGATGGTTTCAGATCTACTCCCCCATCTTGCCGGACAAGTAGACGATTTCTGCTTCGTCCATTCGATGACTACTGAAACAAGTGCTCATCCACAGGGTGAGAATTTCATGAACACAGGCTTCACCATGGAAGGTTTTCCTTCCTTTGGTTCCTGGGTGACTTATGCACTCGGCACGGAAGCTCAGGAATTGCCTGCCTTCGTCGCAATCAACGACCCGCGTGGATTGGCTCGAAGCGGCAAGAATAATTTCGGTAACGGCTTCTTACCTGCAGCATTTCAGGGAACAGACTTTAATGCCAAAAACCCACCGAATAACCTACATCGCCCAATGGAACTATCAGCGAAGGCTGATCGTGGAACTCTGGATCTACTAAAGCATTTAAACGCTCGTCACCTGAGAAAATACCCTGACGATGCTAATCTCGCCGGACGCATTGCCAGCTATGAATTGGCCGGACGCATGCAAATGTCCGTCCCTGAAATCATGACTTTGGCTGATGAGACAGAAGCCACACTGAAAGCGTATGGTGTTGAAGGTGGCTCAGAACTACGTGGGCAATATGCCCAAAACTGTATCCTTGCCCGCCGCCTGCTGGAAAAAGGCGTCCGAGTCGTTCAACTGTTCAATGGGAGTGATCCGTCAGGGGGAAACGGCATCACTAACTGGGACTCGCATTCGAATATTCTCAATACACATGCCATGCAGGCTGAAATTATGGATCAACCCACCGCTGCATTACTGGCTGATCTAAAACAACGAGGCATGATGGAAAATACCCTGGTCGTCTGGGCCACCGAGTTCGGACGGATGCCGTTCCTGCAATCCAACGGAACAGGACGGGATCATAACCCAAATGCCTTTACCTGCTTCCTGACTGGAGCAGGTGTTAAACATGGCTTTAGCTACGGACAAAGTGACGAGTTCGGATTTAAGGCCGCCGTCGATAAGACAACAGTCCATGACTTCAATGCGACACTGCTACACCTAATGGGATTGGACCACGAACGACTCACCTTTTATCACAATGGCCTTGAACGACGGCTTACCAACGTACACGGCCATGTGATCAAAGAGGTCATGGCGTAAAAGAGGATTCGTTATTCCTCAGACTGGAGCAACTTCACCATCGCTTTGCCCATCGCTTCACCAATGTTCATATAAGTCTCGGCATTACCGCCATAATGGCTATTCGATGCACCACCCTTTGAGAGCGGATGACTGTAGACGGAAGCTACGTTACCCTTAAATTCTTTGTAATTTCCGGTCTTACCATCAACAGCAAGCTGTCCGTAAAGAATCTGGCGTTCAGCGCCTTCGGCCTCCTTGGAGGTCTGGCCCAGTGTTGCACAAACGAATTTTGCCTCCGGAGCATCAAAGTCCTTGCGGAGCTGTTTGATTAGATGGACCAAATTCTGTTCATACCGACTGGCATGCCCAGAGTTGTAACGATCCTTGTCACCTTGCCACCAAAAGAAACCAGCGATCTCATATCCCTTGGCATCCGGATAGTACTTATCCAGTTCTTTCAAAACTTGTTTCGCTCGTGCAATATCACCATCATATTGCATCCCGGCATACCAGCCGATAGGTTCTGCTTTTGTTCCAACTTCCCATTTCAACGGTGATTCTTTATAAGCCGCATAATGGAACGTCTTACCTTTTTCCTCGTATTCAAAGGAAGGACTTCCCGGTGGTAACAAGTCCCAACCCAAACTACGGTTTCCAATACAACTCTTAAGTAACAATACCGGAGCATCCGTCACTTCGCCCACGTAGTGACCAATACCGACTTCAGGCCCAATACGACCATCTTTGATGGTCAGGAATTCATTATTGAATTGGCGAGCTCCACCGGTACCACTGCCCATCACCCGAACATTGCGAACATCCTGACGAGTTGTCCAATTCCCTTGATCATCAGTCAGGTATGGATAAAGCTCCTTTTCGTTTACTGCGTGTTCCAACGATCCATCACCACCAGCCACTTTGCCGAACCCAAGCATATTGGATTGGCCAAGTAAAATATAAACTTGTACTGGTTTCGTAAGATCAGCAGGCTTACCATCAGGATCCGGCAACACCTCCTGAGAATTCACCGTTACCGATTGAAAGGAAAACGCAATCAACCCAAGCAATACAATGTGTCTTTTGTTCATCATTTCTGTTTGTTCCTTAAAAGTATTCCCGATTCCTCGATTGAAGAGGTTGTCGACCGCCAAGTAGAATAGAAACTTGTGTACAACTTTTTTATAGCATATTACTTTGCGGACTAACCTACCCCCCATGAGAATAGTTTTTACAATCTTCATGGCCGCGATGTTTAGTGTTTCCACGGTGAAAGCCAGCGAAACTCAAAAAACATTGACGGTTCCGGTTTCAATTCAAAGAGTTCTTCAGCAAAGCTGTCTTGATTGCCATAACGGTGAAACTTCCGAAGGACAGATACGGCTTGATACACTTAGCGAACTACCGCGTAACGAACGTCTCGACCTTCTCAACAAAGTTCAGGACCAACTATTCTTTGGCTTGATGCCACCGGAAGATGCAGAGTCTTTAATCCCGGAACAACAAAGAGAGCTCAGGAATTGGGTCCGCGCGGAACTTCAGGCTCACCATGCCTCCAAGCTAGACGACAAACTGCTTTATCCATCCTATGGAAATTACGTGGATCATGACGCTTTGTTTGTAACATCAGCAATAGAACCCGCATTTACGCCAGCTCGTCGATGGCTCGTTAGCCCTCAAATCTTCCACCAGCGTGTCATTGATGTATTCCAACTTGCCGATCGTGAACGAGCCGGTTACGCCACACGAAGTTTCTTCGGCGTTACTAATCCATTCATCCTTCCGGATCACTCGGGCGTGCGGGACTATTCCATCACCTCGCTAGATGGTGGACACCTGCTAGTCATGCTCAAAAATGCCCAGTGGATCGCCAGCAAACAGATTTTTGCAGCTGAGAACAAGGGCAAAGATCGTAATGCTATCGTCTATTCCAACAAGCAGGACCGTTGGTTCCCTCAAGTGACACCTATCGAGTTTGAGGAGATCATTGCCGGCAATGACGAACCAACGGACGGCGAATTTCTGGCCGCGATTGTAAAACAATTCTATTTGGTACTAAGACGACCCCCGTCTGTCGACGAACAGACCGAGTACCTAAAACTCATCAAATCAACGACTCAATTGGCTGGTAAAACTGAAGGATTACGTCAGATGCTGGTCACCGTTCTTCTGGAATCCGAATTTCTCTATCGACTTGAGTTGGGAAGAGTCAAAGAAGACAGGCATGGTCGCCGACAATTAACGCCTCACGAAGCCTCCTTTGCTATTTCATATGCCTTAGGTGACCGAGGTCCTGATAATGCATTACTTCAAGCTGCTCAAGAGGGGCGTCTGGAAACCAGGGAGGATTTTGAACGAGAAGCTACTCGGCTTTTGGCTGATGAAAACTACTACCGGGGCCAAATTGACTCCACACTCAATGGTAAACATTATCAATCCGAGGTCGTATCTCATCCCAAGATCATTCGCTTCTTCCGGGAGTTCTTTGGATACACCGGGGCTTTGAAAATTTTCAAAGACGTAAAACGTAGCGGAGGAAAGTACCACAATCCAGGCCGCGGCACCCACGGCACACCGGGCTGGCTGACTTATGAAGCTGATCGGATTGTGACCTACCACGTCGAACGTGATCAGGATGTCTTCAATTCCCTGCTAACATCAGACAAGTTCTTTGTGTACTACAACATGCCTCAAGAACAGGGTGATCAACTACGAAAGCAATGGCAGGAAGTTTATGAGCATTTAAAAGATACTGCTTGGAAGACCGAACCTGAACGAGTTTTAGACGAGAATCTGGAGTTTCTCAAAGAACGCCAAGCGATGCGAATCATGGATAACTCCCGGCCTGGTGAACTGGTCAATCATATGCATTTCTTCGCTGAGTCATTTGGACAGGGCCGAAAACCGTTCACGAGAATCCCCTGGTCACACGGATACACCTATCATCATTCACCTTTTTACAGCTTACCACCGACGCCAAGTATCGGTCGATATGGAAGTTGGAAGTCAACCCGTTACGAAGGGGACCGAATTGAATTGAAGCAGTTTTGGGATTATCCCACGGAACAACCTTTCGTGATTGAAAATAGGAAGGGCATTTTGACACATCCAGCCTGGCTCATTGCTCATTCAACGAACTTCCATGCAGACCCAATTCGTCGAGGCCGATGGATTCGCGAAAAGCTACTAGCCGGTCGCGTGCCGGATGTACCAATCACCGTCGATGCTCAGGTCCCTGAAGATCCCCATCATACTTTCCGTGAACGAGTTGAACTGATAACCCAAGGTAATGAATGCTGGAAATGTCACAAACAAATGAATCCACTCGGTTTTGCTTTTGAAATGTACGATGATTTCGGACGTTTCCGGACTGTCGAGAAATTAGAACACCCCGAGAATCTTATTAAAAGTGGTGATGGTAAGAGTACATTCGATATCTTTAAAACAACTCCTGTTGTTACCTCCGGTTCACTTACTGGCAGTGGCGCGGAAGATTTAGATGGAGATGTGAATAACGCCCTCGAATTAATCGATCGATTAGCACAGTCAGACCGAGTGCGACAATCCATCATCCGTCATGCCTTTCGTTTCTATCTGGGTCGCAACGAGATGTTATCCGATGCGCAGACGCTGCGGGATGCTGATCAGGCTTATCTGAGCAGTGGCGGAAGCTTTAAATCAGTCATCATTTCACTACTAACATCCGATTCATTTATCTATAGAAAGTAACCTGTCAGTTGCTCTGACAAGGTAAACTTAATCATTAAGCACATTATGCATTATTCAAAAAGCCACCCCATGAACTCACGACGCGACTTCTTAAAGACAAGCCTCTTCGGTATCAGTGCCAACGCCTTAATGAATCCAGGATTAAGTTGGGGTTCGGAAAGCAAGCCACCAAAGCGGTTTATTTTCATGCACCGGGGTAACGGCCTTTGGCCGCGAGTAATGGTTCCACCAAGCTTCGACGAAGCCCTCAAGAAGAAGGAACAACAGAAGGCTGCCTACGAAGTAGATCTGGACGGTCACGAATTGCCCGAATGGATGGCTCCACTAAGTAACCATGTTGATAATCTGACAATCCTTCAGGGATTATCAGGCAAAATGTGTACCGTTGGTCACCACTCTTGGTCCTCCTCGCTGGGAGTTTACAAAGCGAACGAACGCGTCAGTTCCATTAAATGGGCGACCGTCGACTTTGAATTAGCAAAGTTATTTCCCTCCCCCGTGGAACACCTTGAGTTGGCCTGCTTCCCATTGGGTGGTGGCAACGCACGGGGAAGCTTAGATGGTATCGCAACCGGTTTCTCTGCTCGTGGCCCTCAACAGCCCAACTATGCTTTTGGTTCTCCGAGTATTGCAATGGAAGAGTTGTTTAAGTCAGTCTCTAAGGATCAGACCACTCAGGTCCAGTATCAACTTGATCGCATGGTTTTGGAATTTGCGGCTCGCAATGAAGGTGCTACCGCCAAGACTTTGGCCAATGCGGAGAAAAGCAAAATACAAAACTACGCAGATTCAATCGAAGCCGTTCGTGAACGCAGCCGCAAGGTCGATGCCATGGCTGATACCATTCGTAAACATGTTCCACAACTCGATCCAAAGTACCTTGAGGCTGATGTAAGTACCTTTGATCGACAAATCGGTCACACTGAAGTGCTTCTGGGGGCTCTGATTTCGGGTTTAACTAATGTCGTTGCATTCACGGTCGATGAATTGGGGCATGCCTATACCGGTATTAACGGGATCGAAGGTGCGACCGTGAATATGCATGATGTGGGACATGGCAAAACAATCGCTGGTGTCGAAGCTGCCGAAATCCGTAAGCGTTGTCGTACTCATCATATGACACTTGTCGACACTATCGTTCAGAGATTGAAGAGTGTTCCTGAAGGTGATGGAACCATGTTTGATAATACCATGCTGCTCTATTTCCCTGATGGTGGAGAGACTCATCACAGCCATGGTTACGAATTCCCCTTCGTGATTTTGGCCGGTGATAACGCCAGACTAAATATTGGCCGGCGTTATATTCGCTTGCCGAATTATGGTGATGAGGGTCACAAGACGTTAGGAAATTTCTATACCACGCTCTTGAATACCTACGGTAATTCGATCGAACACTACGGTGCATTAGATGTAGGCCTGAATGCGTACGGTATCGATCAAACCGGTCCCATGAAAAAACTAATGGGTTAGCGTTGAGAACCTCGAAATCCATTAGCTGAATTCTTTCGTTGTTGATAATGTGTTGGCTTGTTTCAGTTTGAAGGTCTTTTTACCTAAGAAACAAGGCCGTTACTAAAACGTCAGGAGCAAAGTGCATTCGGCAAGGCATATTTGATTCTATAATGAGATCCATCAATCCGTAGGCAAACTCATTTTTCATAAGAGTCTAAAGTAATGCGTATCCTTCTCACTCTCTTGCTGCTGTTCACCTCAACTACTTGCTTTGCCGCCCCCATTAAAGTTGCCGTGTTTGACGGGGATGGAGTTGGCAAGAGTTGTGCAAACTTAATTAGTACGCTCACTGAACCTGAAAATACTGATATCAAACTTACGCGTATCACGACGCAGGACATTTTAGACGGCCAGTTGTCAGAGATCGACGTTTTAATCCATTCCGGTGGAAGTGGCAGTAAGCAGGGAAATGATCTTGGCGAGGAAGGCCGGAAGATGATCCGACAGTATATCGAGCAGGGAGGCGGTTTTCTTGGAGTCTGTGCCGGCGCTTACCTGGCAACCAATGACTATACCTGGTCACTAAACCTAATTGACGCCAAGGTTCTGGACCGAAAACACTGGGCTCGTGGCACGGGCACTGTACAACTGGAACTCTCACCTTCAGGCAAGAAGTTATTTCAATCTAAGGAATCGACTCTGGACATCTATTACGGACAGGGACCGTTGCTTGCCCGAAGGGAATGGGATGACCCTAAGACTCCGAATTATGAAAGCCTTGCAATTTATTCTTCCGAAATTGCTAAGAACGGAGCTCCAAGTGGCATCATGCAAGGAACCTCTGCCGCAGTTCGTTGCGAGTACGGAAAAGGGAAAGTCTTTTGCTTTAGTGCTCATCCCGAACTTACGGACGGTCTGCATCACTTCATCCCCAGAATTGTTAACTGGTTAGCCGACGATGACACAAAATAATTTGAAAGCATATTTTCTCAACATGAAGTCTTATTGTTTACTCATCTTCTTACTCACAAGAAAACAACTATTCTTCACTCGGGACAGCCGGTGTGTGACTTGGAAGCTGTGCCTTAAAATCCCCCAGGCTTGACCAAATCAACGGACGGCCAAGATCAACTTCTGAGACCACGACTTCGCCAAATTCCTGAGCTTGAGACAGGACTTTACCATCACGGCCATAAACTCCCGTGATCATCCATTCTAAGTCCACACTGCAATAGGTACTACTGACAACAAATACGTGATTCTCGCAGGCTCTAGCAGCTCCTAACAACGGGTTGCACCCCCAGACTGGCCAACAAATAACCTCAGCTCCGTTCTGGCTAAGCTGACGGGCAACCTCCGGAAAGAAGCCGTCATAACAAATCATCATTCCTACTTTGCCAAACGATGTTTCAAACACCGGGTATTCAATTCCGGGCGTAATACCACCTTCAATTTCACCTCGAGGAAGTGTTACCTTCCGATACTTACCTACAAAGCCTTCCGGGCCAACTAAGGCCGCCGTATTAAAGACCAATCGCCCGTCTCGCTCCAGTAAACCGGCACAGATATACAAGTTGTATTTTTTAGCTAACATTTGAAAGTATTCAGTGGACTCACCAGGAATCGCCTCTGCACATTCGTGGTATTTCAAACTGCGACCATAGTAAGTAAGACATTCAGGTAAAACAACAATGTTCGCTCCCTGTTTGGCGGCCTTGGAAATCAGCGGCTCAAATAATTTACACTTTTCAAGATTGGAGTCACCACCGACCGGTTTGAAGTGGACTGTCGCCAGTTTCACATTCCGAGAAAGAGGGGCTTTTGTCTGACTGAGATTAACCTGAGCCCACTCAACTTTCCCGCGAGCTTCCCAGCGGTAAGATAATTCAACAATCCCCTGAGTTGCTGCTGAGGGAACTAAATAGGTACCTTTGATCAAGCTCCAGCCATTCTCAAGCTCCTCTACCATCGCTGGAAATTCGGGTTCAGCCCGAGGTTGCGTTCCTCGCGCATAGCTGGCAACAGAAACAAAGTCATGTTTCACGCTACTCCCGTCAGCATCACGCCAGAGCACACGTGTTACTGCCGTTCGTCGTCCAAACTTTAGATTCTTTGTGCGTTGCAAGACGGTAAATTCGTAGTATTTGCCACCTTCCACTGGAAACGACTTCTCAAACCAGCCAAAAGACCCTGACCGATGATCGGCGGAGATACTAAAGCTACCAAGGCCGTCCGGACCTCCCCGTACGTTATATTCAAAGTTCGGTGCAATTTCTTCCCGAGGTGATACTGCAGTCCAGCCAGTCGGCCCTCGTTCGATTTGACGAGCCTTCGTCGCTGCGGCTGCCTTACCGAAAACAACCTGACGGAGGGAAGTATCCTGCGCGGTAACAAAACAGCATAGTATTCCCAACAAAACAAATAAACTAAGGGGTAAGCTTTTCATTCTATTTTTCCCTTTCAGGCTGTCTTAGCGAATTCCAACAAATCAGACCGGCAGATTCCAGATACCTATCACAAATCTCGGGCTTCATGAACGCGAAGTAATTGTTGAAATTCTAACGAATACTCTTATTAATAGGCGGCATTATCTTTTCAAATCGATTAGAATTAAATTTCTGATTGCTACGGTTCGAAGTTAGAGTATTCTTCGGGGTAGTGAAATCAGTTCACACATTTAAACGATATAGAGTAGAGATAGAGATGCCACAGGGCAAAATCAAACGACTAGTAGCTGACAGGGGATTTGGATTCATTGAAACCGATGGAAACGATGACCTCTTCTTTCACCTAAGTTCTTTAGTAGATGACCTTAACTTCGAAGAACTCGCTGAAGGTGACGTAGTTGAATATGAAGTTGGCGAAACCCCTAAGGGTAAACGAGCGGAAAACGTTGGTCGACCTTAAGTAGGCCGACACGACAATCAAAGTGATTGGCTCCCATCAGAACAGAACGGGGCCATAGCCGTTCGCTAAATAAACCGCAGGATCAATTTTGTGTCAATCCACGCTTCGTGCTGCGCAGGAAAGACCGCCTGTGATTTGTCTTTTTATTGGGTAGAGATCAGAGATCAGGAATTAGTACGAGGCTAGACCCGATGATAAATCTGGGTGAATGCTGAAAAGTGTATTGAGTCGGGTGATGGCAAAGATCTTTTCGATCTCGGGAGTCACCGCTACCAATCGCAATTCGCCGCCTGTCCCCTTCACTTTCTTGTGAAGCATGATGAACCGATTTAATGCAGCACTGGATAGAAAGTGTACGTTCGACATATCCAGAAGAATCTTCTCTACACCTGAATCAACGACCTGAAACAACTCGTCGCCCATCTGTAGAATATCACCATCATCGAGAAACTTTGATTGTGAAAATGCAACAACAGTTACATCACCGTTTTGAGATAAGCTGATCTTTTCCATAATTTTCATCGACCCAAACTGAGACGGTATTCTAACGCTTCGAAAACAAAGCACCGGATTTGACAAGCTGATAAAATATCAGAGATCCTATAGAACTTTAACACTAATTCACCAGCTGTTACCCTTTTATAAAAAAATTCTCATGAAAAGATTCCTTTCCCTTATCCTGTTGTTGCTTACGAGTCCTACTCAGGCTGCTGACTTTTCACTATCCACTTTTTCAGCGGATGTCACGATTCCGTTAGGGCACCGATGCATGGGTGTCCTTCCGACTAAAAGTAAGCGTATTGCGGACCCATTGTTTGCTCACGGCTTTGTACTGCAGGGAGGTCACAAACCTATTGTTCTCTGTGCTCTGGATTGGTGTGAAGTACGTAACGGGGCCTTTGAACAATGGCGTCACGCGCTGGCCAAAGCAGCCGGAACTTCGCCGCAATATGTTTTGGTCACAGCCTTGCATCAACATGATGCACCAGTCGTTGACCTCGACGCGCAAAACCTGCTTGATGAAGTCGGTTTGCATAACGAGCTTTATCAGGTCAACTGGCACAATGAGACACTTGCTCGTGTTAGTCAGGCCGTGAAGGATAGTCTTGAATTGGCCTCGCCTGTAACACACTATGGCACCAGTGAAGTAAAGGTTGAAAATATTGCCAGTAACCGACGAGTCGTATTAGAAAACGGAAATATCACCTATAGTCGCGGAAGCCGAAGTGGCGGAAATGAGTTTATGGCCAAGGCTCCTGAAGGGGACATCGACCCCATGCTCAAAACCATCACGTTTTTTAATAATGACAAAGCACTCCTGCAATTACACCACTATGCAACGCACCCAATGAGCTACTATGGTCAGGGAGCCGTCTCAGCAGATTTTGTCGGTTTGGCGAGAGCACGCTTGCAACGGGAAAACCAGTCTATCAGGCAGATCTTCGTACCCGGCTGTGGCGGTGATGTGACCGCCGGCAAATACAATAATGGCTCAGAAGATCATCGGCAAGAACTCATTGAACGGTTGTACAATGCCATGGCACGAACTTCCCGGAACGCTCAAAAGTATAAACTGAGAACCGTTACTGTTCGCAATACTCCACTCTCACTTCCATTTCACCCTGGTGAACATCTCACTCAAAAGAAGCTCTCCGCAGATTTAGATAATCCAGAGTTAACGACTGAGAAACGAATTCTTGCTGCCATGGGACTTGCGAGTCGAAATCGGGTCGAGGCTAATAAGCCGCTGGATTTTCCGTGTGTGGATCTGGGAAATGCTCAAATTGTATTATTTCCGGGCGAGACTTTCATTGGTTACCAATTAATCGCTCAGGAATATGCCGGAGACAACTTTGTAATGTGTATTGCCTACGGTGATGCGTGGACTGGTTATCTACCGACTGATGCAACTTTCGAAGAAAACTTCAGCGACTCATGGCTGTGGGTTGGTAAAGGAAGTGAAAGGCAAATCCGTGAAGCCATGAAGAAGGTCATTCGCAACTAGTGGAAATCGCTAACGAACCCAATCCACGCTGGAAGTTACTTCAACAAATCTGGGCAGTATTTGCACTGGTGCTGTTTATCGTCACTTTTCGGTTGTGGTTGCCGACAAATGACTTTCCTGCGATTCCATTATTCACCGCTTTTGCATCACCCGTATTCCAGTCGGTATGGACTCACTATCCGCTATTAGCACTTTGCGGAGTCTCCCTGCTTGCTTCCATCATCAAGCCCCATCCACGACTCTGGTTACTAATACTCAGTTCGCTAGTGCTGATGTTTTTACTTAATCAACATCACCTACAACCCTGGGCCTTTCACTTAGGCTTAGGAGCAACGGTCTTTGCAACGTGCGCTGCAAATGACGGGGCTCGTTTACTGAGAGTTCTGTGTATCAGCATCTATGTCTTTTCTGCCGTCGGTAAATTTGACTATCAATTCATATATACCGTTGGACAACAATTCCTTAATGCGGCGGTAGGACTCATTGGTCAAAATACCGACGCCTTGTCGCCGGAACTTGGTGCCAAGCTGACGTTAGTTTTTCCCGCGTTTGAATTACTGGTCGGAGTTCTCCTAAGTTTTACCAAAACCCGTAAGATCGGAATCATTGCTGCCGTTATTCTGCATACAAATATCATCCTAATTCTTAGTCCGTTGGGACTCGGACACAAACCTGGAGTCATCATATGGAATGGACTATTCATTGCTCTAATTCCGATCTTGTTCTTGATCCCATCTAAGTTTCCCGTGGAAAATAAAGTGTCATCTGGGAGTCGCATTGCCTGGTGGGTTATCATGGCAGCGTCTCTACTTCCCATTTTAGAACCTTTCGGTAAGTACGATCACTGGCTGGCTTGGGGGCTTTATTCGCCACGTACAAGCCGTGTAGAGATTAATATTCACTCGTACAAAGTAGGAGAGCTCTCGGAACTAGAGCCCTACCTTTTACCACCTTCTGGAAAGACACCGTTTCGCGAGTTAGATATTCGCAAATGGTCTCTGGCAGAACTCCATGTACCGATCTATCCGCAAGATCGATTCCAACTAGCCGTGGCTAGATATCTCGCTCATCGATACAAGCTTGAAAGTGGAATCGAAGTCCATTTAATGGGGATTGCTGATCGGTTCACAGGCAAGCGTGATATAGAAATCCTGCGTGGCACACGTGAAGTCGATATGCGTTGTCAGAGGTTCTTATTTTCGACAGATTCCTTCAGCGCTACAAACTAGGCGAAGGCTCAATTTCCAATCTATCAGCGACGAAACTCCAGTCAGGGAGCTCTTATTTCAGACTTCCACCTCAGAATGTTCCGGGGTTTTTTGCCGGCCAGTGCCAAATACCATCAAGAGTAACCCCACGAAGCCGATCACTGAAGAACCAAAGCCCAAATTACTAGCCAGAATCATCTCGGACGCAATGTCACCGGGCTTCGGAGTCAATTCTACTGCCTCCCCCGGTGTTGCTAAAGCAATGAGGGCAAAGCGCATTAGGTAGTTGCAGAAGTTTATACATACTAAGGAGAAGAAAACTAGAATCATGCCGATGATGGGACGTTTCGTCATCACACTACTTTCTGAAAGCTGGATGTTCCGGATTAGCCCCACTGATAATATAGGCGAGCAGATCCAAAATTTCTTCTTTCGTCATCGTGTTTAACAAACCTTCAGGCATGATTGAAACCTTCGATTCATCCTGCTCGTCGATATCCTTCTTGGGTATTTCGATAACTCCACCATCTTCCTTTAGTGGATTATCCGAAAGTTTGAGAACCTGATCATTTTGCTCAACAATCACCCCTGAGTACAACTTACCGCCAAGCGTAGCAATGATCTGCGTACGATACTTTGCCTCAATTTCTTTGGATGGCTCAGTCAATGACTCAACAATTTTTGCAACATCGGTCTTCTGTTCCGCCAGTTTCTCCTGCAGGCCAAACATATCAGGAGCAAGTTTGCCACCAGTCCCCTTCATTGCATGGCAAGCAACACAAGATACCTGTGTGAATAATTTACGGCCGTTCTGGAAATCTCGGCCTGATTCCAAGTCATTGATCGAATTCAGAATGTCCTGAGTGGACCACTTACGGACGAATTGTCGTTGAGGTATATCTCCGTGAGCAATCGCTGGCGCCGTCGGCTGCAGCGGGATATCGCTGATATCTGCTACCACATGCATCGTTCCATACATGGTTCGCCAGTGCCCTGGGAAGGTGCAAACATAGGCGTATTCTCCAACTTCCGTCGGCGCTGTAATTTGCAATCGCTGTTGTTCACCAGCCTGAAGCATGCCTGTCGAGAACAACACCTTCGGACTATCGGGTACAAACTGCTTGGCCAGCCCTTCCGGGGTCGATCCCAACTTCTCTGCCAAAATACCAACCTCCTGACGCGCCCCAGGTACCGTTACTAATAAGTTATGCGGCATGATATCCACGTTTTGGAAAACAATTTCCACCGGTTTGCCAGCCTGAACGTAGATGTGGGGGCGATCATAAATCATGCGATGCGGCACAGGTCGAATAACAATTACGTCCACTGCCAACTCTGCCAGCTTGCGACGAATCAAAATGGCAGCTTCCTTACCTAATTGGCCTGATAGATCTTTCCCCAACTGAATCGCATCCATAACTGCTGTCTCAGTACGGCTTTTCGCCGGAACGGATTCGATATAGATGAGCAATTGTTCTAGCAACTTGGCAACATCGGCTTTTGGTAACTCCGTACTGTCTAGGCGTCCAATCGATGTAATCGCATAATTTCGAATCGCCGCTTCTGAAACTAGGGGAGCCAACAGAGAAAACACTTCCTGATCATGTCCCGGAATATAACTCACGGCATTCACTGCGGATCGAGTAAGCTGAATCTTTGGATTCGCTCCATTTGCATTTACCGCCACACTTGGATTCGGAGCTTTATTGCCTTCCGATTGAAAAACAGGCTTGCGATTACCATCGAGAATCACGACGGTAAAACCATCTAACCGGCTAACGTACTCAGCATTATTCTCAGTTCGATTCCAGAGAAGCACACTGTCGATTGGAAACTCCTGCCCAAGATCCACTTCCCAGAACGGATTCGTTTGGGGAGTGGTATGCGTCTGGGTATTGCTTGAATAAGCACCGTTGGTATTCCCATCAACAGCTCGCATCGGGACTCCACCAAAGTCCGTAGAAGACTGAGACGCCTTCTTCTTTAACGCGACATTCTTCCCTTCACTCATAACCTGAACTTCAGCCAACGTGAGGACTCGCTGTTTCCCCGGCAACTCAATTCGAACATAACGACCGGCAGCACCTTTCGCATCACCAATTTGCTGTGCCAATGGATCTGGCAATCCAGAAACGGACGCCAAAACTCGCGTATAAAGGGACTCACGAACTTCATCACTCGCAATTAACGGAATGGAGTCGAGTACCGTTCGAAAACGAGCCGCATTCCCAAGGGACTGTTTCCAAACCTGTTCGGCTGAACCATCGGCTGCGATCAAAGCAGCTGTGGCCAAGCGACGGGTCACTGCTCGTTTGCCTGCCCTATGTAACTGCGCGATCTCTGCTCGCTTCATCTTGAGCATCGCTGGCTCTGTCATGCGAAACATATGAACATATTCGCTTAAAACCTGTTCCGCATTGTCATCTTTCGAAACATCTAAGTTTCGAACTGTGTTCACTAATTCAGCAACCATATCGGTCTGGTTGATCTTGGCAATTCCCATCAAAGCTTCATGACGATACTGATGCACAATACCGGGCCGATTCAAAATCGCTTTATAGACTGGTTCACTACGAGTCATATTGATGAGGTCGGTCGTGGCGACACGATCGATAATATACTCAATGGCCTTTGCATTACCGGCCGCAAACTGTTTACCTGAGCCAACAGCCTCTTTCCAAACCGGCTCCAGACGGCGCGTCGCATGACGCAATGTAAAGTCAACGTAATAATCTAATTCGTGATTCAATGCCAACAGGGCAATTTCAGCAGCTTCACTTTCATCGAAATAACTACAGGCCCGAATGGCCTCCAAACGTACGCGGGAATGTTCATCTTCTACCGCGGTTCGCAGCATAGCAAAGACCCCGGGGACCTTATGACGCCAGTAACTGATCACACGAATTGCAGCTGCACGGGCATTGTAGTCCGGTGAAGAAGCGACTTGCTTCAACAGCGACAAACCAATACCATCCGAAACATTGTGATGCTGACAAACCCAAAGTGCTTCCAACAACAAATGTTCATACTGAGGATCTTGTTGCTCCAAACCTGCAGTCCATTTCTCAACAGCCGCAGCCACCTCAGCCGTGGGGAATTCTCGCAACTTCAAGCGAACTCGATAACGGGTTCGATCTTCGAATGTTCGCAACATTTCTAACAAATCTGCTATTGGTTTCCCTTCAATCTCGGGCTTAGCAAGCAGGGGTCGTGAGGGATAAGTGATACGCCAGATACGACCATGAGAATGGTCACGATTAGGATCACGCAAACTGTGTTGCATATGTCCCACCAAGGGATTAAACCAGTCGACGATATACAAAGCACCATCCGGACCAAACTGAATATCTACAGGTCGAAAGTTGCGATCCGAAGAGTATAAAATTGGTTCAATCTCAGTCGCTTCATAACCTGAACCAGCTTCTTTCACCGTATGCTGTAGAATTCCCTGAAATCCAATCACGTTATTTAACAGGAAGTTACCTTGAGCCTCTGGGGGAAAGTGACGACTGGACACAAATTCACAACCCGAAGTTGGACGTACACGCTTCTTGAGAAATTGATTCATTTTTTCTGTGTATTGGAACTTGAAGGGTCCAAAATCGTCCTGACCATAATATTCAGGTGCTCGAATGGAAAACGGTGCCGCAAAATAGTTTGCACCTCCTGAAGCATCGGCGACGAAGTTCTGACCCCATTTGTTAAACGCGTGCCCCCATGGGTTAGCAAAGTTATAGTGCACATGCGTGTTAAACTCCTGATTCGTGGGGTCAAAACGGTAAACACCACCGTGAGCATTACGTACTGTTCCACGGGGTGTCTCTACCTGCGTCACATGAAAGGTACCTTCGTGCATATAGATTCCGCCACCAGGGCCCCAGGTAAATGCACCTATCGCATGGTGTGAGTCACCAGAATCAAACCCACCAAGCAGGATTTTCTTGAGGTCTGCTTTACCGTCTCCATTCGTGTCTTTGAGAAAGACAAGATTTGGTTCCTGGGCAACGTACGCGCCGCCATCACCCAACTCAAAACCAGTTGGCAAGTGCAGACCATCAGCAAATGTCTCCATCTTATCGGCTTTACCGTCATCATCTTCATCGATGAAAACCAACAGTTTATCATTTGGTTTATGGGGAGGCAGATACTGCGGATAGCTAGGCATGGTGGCAACCCACAATCGACCCTGAGTATCAAAGGTGAACTGAACAGGGTTCTTCAATTCAGGAAAATCAACCTCACTCGCAAACAAGTTAATCTCATACCCTTCAGCAATCGTGAAGTGTTTTTTAGCATCTTCCGGTGGAAGAATATTCACCGGCGTGTTGAAGTTGGTTGGGACATCGTAGAGTTTTCTAGTTTCCGAATAATCGTACTCAGCAGGAACATCACGACCGTTAGCAATAGCCCAAATGCGTTGATCAACCGCCGAAGCCATTTCATCCAATTTGGCTCGCTCATTTTCAATAACATAAGCATCCGTGTAAGGCGGGTTACCATGATCTCGGCGAGACCGTCCACCATATATGTAATAACCGTTTACCGCTCGATAGTTGTGGAAATAGTTAAAGTTCTTCTCTTGAATCTCAGGCAACAAAGCTTCCGCTGTATCATTCCATTTTGAATCGACACCAAACAAAGCTGTCATGAAGTGAGGCGCAAATCGCTTGTAACCATCATCACTGAGATGAACACCATTGAACGTGTAAGGCTGATCACTGGCTGCATAGAGTTTCTGTGACAAACTGAGTAAATCGATGAACGGGACATCATGCTGCTTGGCAACGGCTTCCATCGCAGCCGCATAAAGTGCCAAATCCGCATTTTGCACTTCGCCCTTAGGGAGGTTCACATCGCCTGTGTTTTCAAATGCCAGAGGTGAAATAAGAACAACACGCGTTTTACTTTTACCGCTATAATTCTGCTCTAACGTATGAGACAGAAACTGGTCCAGTTCCTGCGTAAACGTAGCCAATCCCGCTGTACTCCGGAATGATTCACTAAATCCAAAGAAGGCGAAGATCACATCAGCTTTTGCCCGAGTCAGATGATCAGCAGGAGTTCCAAAGTCCAATGAGCGAGGACGGAATCGCACTTCGTCACCATTAAACCCTTGGTTCCGCACCGACAGATTCATCTCTTTGAACTGAGCCTGAAGCAATGCTTCCCAATAACCGAAGTACTGGAATCGCTCGGCAGTATTGCTGCCAATGAAAACAATTCGATCACCCTTTTGTAAATCCACTTGCGCTGCAAGCGTCGGGAGAAATACAAAAATGGTCAAAACCAAAGAGAATAAAGAAGACAGTCGCCTCATCATTTTTTGCCTTATTGGGAATAGTTATTTGCTAACGAATTGATTCGGTTGATGTGATTCAGAAATAGAACATTCCTTGAATCATTCAATGTAATTATAAGCAGGGTGAGCTACTAGCCTCTAAGAGCGACTAGTCTTGTATACCGGGGACAAAATAGAACCGAGGGCGGTGGGCTATCTTAATTCATCCAGCGTCTTCAACGCACAATTCACATGAATCGCTGAACCATACGGTAAGGCATCTTCATCCACCTTAAACATTGGATGATGGACGCTATAAGTTGCACCAATATCCGGATTGCCAACACCTAGGAATGCAAAACAACCGGGCACGCGTTGGGTGTAATACGCAAAGTCTTCACCGCCCATGACCGGTGGCATTTCCATCACCTTGCCTGCACCCAGCACTTCTTCCGTCGCAGCTTTGCCCGCCTCCCAACTCGATGCATCATTACACGTAGGTGGATAATCATTACCGGGAAAACTAACTTCCGCTTCACACTGATTAGCCTGAGCAATACCCTCTGCCACCGCTTTCACTCGTGACTGCAAATGTTTTAAACCCTCGAGCGTCAGCGAGCGAATTGTTCCTTGCAGGTCCATTGAGGGAGGGATCACATTATAGGCACCGCCACCGTGTATCATGGTAACGCTGATGACTCCGGATTCCAGCGGATCTAACTCACGAGAAATTATCGTCTGCAGTTCCACAACGATTTTCGCAGCTGTGGCTACAGGATCAATCGCTTTATGAGGCATTGCTGCATGGCCACCTTTACCATGGACAACGATTTTCAAGGATCCGGCGGCGGCCAGCAGTGTCCCCGCTCGTGCGGCCAACATCCCCGTTGGCAAATCAGCACTGACGTGAAGTCCATAAATACGTTGAACAGCAGGGTTCTCCAGCACTCCTTCATTACTCATCTTTTCACCGCCGGCACCACCTTCTTCCGCAGGCTGAAAAATCAATTTCACCGTTCCCTGAATAAGGCCTTCATTCTCCTTCAAAAGCCGGGCCGCTCCAAGAAGCATTGCGGTATGACAATCATGTCCACAAGCATGCATCTTGCCATCAATCTCACTCTTAAAATCAATGTCAGCCTGCTCGTGAATCGGCAATGCGTCCATATCAGCCCGCAACGCCACACAAGGACCATCCCCATTTCCGATCGTCCCCAGTACCCCTGTCACGGCCAGATCCTTTTGGTATTCAATCCCCAATTCATCAAGAGTTAGCTGGACCAACTTACTCGTTTCAAATTCCTCATACATCAATTCAGGATGCTGATGTAGTTGTCGGCGCAAACCAATAATCCAAGGTTGGATTGCTTTTGCTTTAGATACGATTTGTTGAGCGTTCATCGATACACCTTATGAAATATATTCTTTAGGGCTCGTCAGAGCATGTGCCAATTTTTGTAACCATCCTGCCGCCGGAGCCCCATCCAGTACCTGATGATCAAAGGTCAGACTCAGCGACATGGTGTGTCCAGCGATAACTTCGCCCGCTTCAACCAAGGGCTCAGCAACAATACGTCCAATCCCCAGAATCCCAGCCTGAGGTAGATTAATAACTGGGGTGAAATTGTCAACACCGAGTGTACCCAAACTGGAAATCGTAAATGTGCCACCGGTCAGCTGAGCTTCTCCCAAACGTCCGGCACGTGCATCTTGAATCAACTCTGTCGAGTATTCGACAACATCATCGAGCATCAGCTTATCGACCTGATTAATAACCGGTGCCAGAAGACCGTTATCAGTATCAACGGCAAAGGCAATGTTTATCTGGTCATAGACATAAACGCCATCCGCCGTCCAACAAGCATTCAGCTCCGGACATTCACGCAACAGATTGGCGGCAAGCTTCATGATAATATCGTTATAGGATGGCGTTGTGGCTGAAGTTTTGAGACTATCTCGATATGCGATTAATCCTTTCGCATTGAACTTCGTGTTCAGGGTGACCGGAACAGTCTGTTGAGCACTGGCCTGCATCCGTTGTGCCGTAATACGACGAACATTGGTCAATGGTTTTAAAGTCCCAGACTGAGTGGGAGCGATAATCGCAGAAGAGGCCGTCCCCGCAGGTTGTACCACTCCGTTTTCCACAGCGGCTATTATGTCTCGCTCCCGAATCCGACCATTTCGACCTGTCCCAGAGATTCTGTCCAAGCGTATGCCAAGCTCCGTAGCCTTACGCCTAGCACGTGGTGAAGCAATATTGCGCCGCTTGGATTTAGCGATTGGTGAATTGGCATCTGTCTCATTCCGGGGAGTTGTCATCGCCGGTTCATCCACGGCAGGTGATACCGGTGTCTCCGCAAGCTTGTATTCGGGAGGCGTCTCGCCTTCTTCCAGCAAAAATCCCAGCACCTGGCTAACCAACACAGTATCACCAGCCTGAGGAGCTTCCACAGGAATATGCAAGATTCCGGCATCAAAGGACTCCACGTCCTGAGCCGCTTTTTCACCTTCCAGGACAAACAACATATCACCAGCATTGACGATTTCACCGTCCGCCTTGAGCCACTCGACGAAAGTCCCTTCGTCCATGGACCAGCCGAGCCGGGGTACTACGATTTCGGTTGCCATCTATCGATACCTCTCTACTCTGCTAACAATTCGCGAATCGCCGCGAGAACCGAATCAACATTTGGCACAACAGCTTCTTCAAGAGTCGGCGCATAGGGCGTGGGGGTAAATGCTCCACTGAGTCGCTTGATCGGAGCATCCAAGTCATCGAAGCCATCATCTGCAATCGAGGCTGCGATTTCGGAAGCAATACTACACGGCTGAAAAGATTCATCTACAACCAATAAACGCCCCGTCTTAGCCACCGATTCACAAATAGTTTCTGTATCCAACGGTGAAACTGTTCGCGGATCGACCACCTCGACCGAAATCCCTTCACCCGCTAGTTGTTCAGCCGCTGCTAAAGCATGATGGACCATCAAAGCAACAGCCACTACCGTGACATCTTTTCCCTTACGATGGATTCTGGCCTTACCAAATGGAATTTCATATTGCTCTTCAGGAACAGGTCCTTTGATTGCCATCAACTCCCGATGTTCCAGAAAGAGAACAGGGTCCGTCGAGTGCAAAGCATGGTTAAACAATCCTTTGGCATCGTAAGGTGTCGATGGTGTCACAACTCGCAGACCAGGGATATGAGCATAAATCGAATGATAAATCCCAGAATGATGTGTAGCCGCCGAGTGTCCAATGCCACCACAACCACGAAGCAACACGGGCATTTTGATACGGCCACTGCTCATATATTGCATCTTGGCAATCTGATTGATCATTTCTCCGAAAGCATCATTGATAAAGTCAATGAACATAAAATCGATGATCGGACGCGTTCCGGTCATCGCAGCTCCACAACTGAGCCCAACAAATCCACGTTCGCAAATCGGTGTATCACAAAGCCGTTCCGGACCATATTTCTCGTAAAGTCCGATGGTGGTCATAAAGTTACCACCTCGCTCACCGATACCTTCCCCCATTACCCATATATTAGGGTTCTCAGCCATAGCCGCGTCTAAAGCTTCATGAGTACCACCAACGAAAGTCTGAATTCGATCACCTGGATCGATATCAACAGCTTCTGTCTCTGCGGATGCATCGTAGACATGATCCGTCGCAGTATTACCTGATGGATAAGGACTGGCTTCAGCATTCTTATGTGATTCTTCAATCAACTCCTCCACTTCCTGAGTCACGGCCTGAAGTTCTTCTTCCGTGGCCAGGCCTTCTTCAACCAACCGTTCAGACAAGCGAGCAACGGGACAACGTTGCCGCCACTGGTCAACGTCTTCACGGGTGCGATACGTAAAATCCCCCATACCTTCTGCATGCGCTCGTGTGCGATAGGTTTTGCATTCGATTAGAGTTGGACCTTCACCATTTCGTGCTCGTTCAACTGCCTCACCGGCGATACGATAGATTTCCAAAACGTCATTTCCATCGACTTCAAAACCGGGGATACCGTAATTAGAAGCGCGACGTCCAACATCCGGAATTCCACTGGAGTATTCAAATGCAACTTCGGTAGCAAACTGGTTATTTTCACAAACGAAAATACATGGAAGGTTCCAAATGCTAGCCATGTTGAGACCTTCATGAAACGCACCGTTATTGACGGCACCGTCACCAAAACAGGCAACCGAGACATTGTCTTTTTCCTGAATCTTAAATGTGTAACCACCGCCTGTCGCATGTAGGATACAGGGCCCCACAATCCCGCTAGTTCCCATCATCCCAATCTCTGGCTTAAACAAATGCATGCTTCCACCACGACCGCCACTACATCCATCTTCCCGTCCATAGAGTTCCGCAATCAATTCCTGAGGGTGTAAACCTTTCGCTAGAGCATGCCCGTGACCTCGATGCGTACTAAAAACAACATCTTCTAATCGCAGATGAGCGAAAACACCTGTTGCAATAGCTTCTTCTCCCACATAGGTGTGACACGCACCGTGGACCAGCCCCTGCTGGTGAGATTTTGCCAGTCGTTCTTCACACTGCCTAATCACCTGCATGGTGCGATACAGTGACAAGCCCGTTTCTTTATTGATTCCAATCGAAGTCGTCGTCATAAGATCTCTTTTACTTTCTATTCCGCAAATATTTCAGCTCCGACAGAACCGCCGGCGTTCATAGCGAGATTTCCACCATCCATCGGAATGAGCGTTCCTGTAATCCATGAAGATGCGTCCGATGCTAAAAATACCGCCAATCCTTTAATGTCATCTGAACTGCCAAAACGGCCGGATGGGATGCCACTTAGAAATCGCTCTTTGATTCGTGGGTCAGCATCAATTCGTTGTTGCAAACCAGGATTCAAAACCTGAGCTGGTAAAACTGAGTTCACCCGGACACCACGGCCACTCCACTCGGTGCTAAGTTCACGCGTCATCTGTACTACAGCTCCCATCGCCATACTGTAGGCAATGTGCCCCCGACCTAATGCCGTAATACTTGCCAAGGAACCAAGATTGATGATACTGCCGCGACCCTGTTCCAACATGCGTCTGCCAGCTTCCTGACAGATACAAAACCGTCCATAGACAATATTCCGCCAGGTCCACTCCACTTCATCGAGTTCGATAATCTCAGGCTTTTTACGAACCGCTTCCCCTGCAATATTGGCTACAAAATCAATACGACCAAAAGTCTCATCGATCTGAGTAAACATCGCTCGAATGGCTTCGGGCGACGAAATATCACAAACCACCGGCAACGCTTTTCGTCCCAGAGCTTCAATCTCCTGAGCCACTGCATGAGCCCCTGCTTCATGGATGTCAGCCAACACGATATCTGAGCCTGCTTCGGCTACCGCCAAAGCGACGGCCTTTCCCATTCCACTGGCAGCACCTGAAACCAGTGACACGCGTCCAGACAGATCAAACATTGAACTCATATTATTCTGTTTCCTTAAATTCTTTAGCCATCTGAGACTTTTGCTTACGGATAAAGCAGAACCAAATCCCTCCCCAGACGGCAAATAATGCGAAGAACCAAAGCACTTCCGGCTTTTGAGCAAACACTAAGGCTGTCATCCCCAAATAGAAAACAGCACATCCAATGACGCCCAGTGAGTGAAACAGACCGGGTCGCAATTCTTTGGGTAGAAAACGATGGTTATTCAACAAAACCAAGATCGCCGTTAACCCTAAGCCAAGATTATTCGTATTGGCCACAGTGAGTACCATTCCCTTGGCGTCTGAGTAATACAGGAATATGGTCTGCATAATAAGTGACCAAACGATATAGGCGACCATAATCCGATAATAGATTTTGCCAACTTGATCAGACTTCATCTTTTCGCGAACCCCCGATACACCGGACCATATGATATCGGTCCAGCGTCGGCAAACATCGTCGATAATCGACATTTGGCTGGGAAGTAAAACGAACAAACCGACCAAGACTGTCAATATCCAAAACAGCTGATTCAGTCCATGTAAATCCGGGGCATTCTTAAGACCATCGGCGGTAATCAGTGCCTGAGCCCAAGCCAGGCCTTCTGTGTCCGAGAAAAATTCGGAGTACTGTGAAAATTCGATGGATATCAATCCTGGAAGTGCCATCCCCATAAAACAGCCCGGCCCCCAAATCATTAACTGATCCGTCAGGATATACCGCCACCAGCCTTTCCACCGAGATAGATTGGTTTCATTGATTTCAAACACTTTTCCAATGTGACTCAACGAAACACCACGGCCACCGACCACACTTGGAATAGCTCCTACTTGGGATCCCATCCCCCAGCCTTTGTCACGCACAAAGTTACTATAAGTGGAGTTACTCAGGCCCCCTCCACCGGCGTAACCGGCAAAAGCACCTAGCACGGCGATGTTTGCCAAAGTGATAAATGGAATGCCATTACCACTAAGAACCGAAGTAATGACATTATCTACATTATCACCATCCCAGTGGCCATCATCATCCGCATCAATATAAGACAGATGCTTCGAGCTTTTCCCCGATGTTAGGTGGATCGGCAACATGGCTCCGTCTTTCGGACTCTGCATGAACAGTTTCGTGGCTCCCGACGCATCCTGCGCCTGCGACAACGAATATGAAATCTGAATCGGCTTATCACCTTCCGAGGATAATATCAGCTGAGTTAACATTTCATACTTTTGATCTTCTTTATCCACCGTCACTGAAATCTCACCATCTTCAGCGGGACGAATCAAGGCATCATATTTGCCATCACCATCACTATCGTATGTCCGATAAGCCAAGCCTTGAGGATGGATGTCACTCATGGCAAATCGTCGTTCTTTCCTATCGAGGTGACCATCACCATCCCAGTCTTCTCCATCATCAAGTACACCATTCTCGTTACCATCTTCCCCACGTTCGACGGGAACATTGCCAAAGGCAAAAAATCCCGAAAAGACCCGCCCCCAATTATTGGGAGAAACAAAGAAAACACCGACAACCAAGCAGAAGGTTAAAACAACAAATACCTTAATTGTCATGACCTTTTCGAGCGTGTTATAAATCTTCCCACCGATAAGCACCGGTATGGCAACTAACCCAAAGAGCGCATAGGAAAGCAACAACAGCGTAACGTTATATTCTTCTCCCGGCACCTCACCGATAAACAATGCCACCACAACTGCTGCAGCCGTTGTCGACAAGGCTGGAATAAGAGCCCCGATATTAAAAAGAGCAAACGTTCCGATCCAGAAACTAGGGCCCGGCTTGTTACGCATGAACCCCGTAAAGACAGGCTCCCCTGTATAGAGTGCATACCGCCCACACTCCATGTTGTAAAAGACTTGACAGATAATCGCGATCGTCGCGATCCACATCAGACTCCCGCCATACTTGGCTGTAATTTCAGGGCCTAACAGCCACTCGCCACCACCAATCTGAATACCGCACATAACGATGCCTGGGCCGATGAAGCCCTTGATATTACTCCAACCAAGACGCTTGGGCGCAGTCAGTTCAGCAACCGACCAGGTCGGGAGAGCCGTTTTCGGCAACTGAGAGGACTTGGAATCAGACATGAAGTTTTCATTTTCAGTGAAAAAAGTTACGGGAGATTATTGGGGGGCTTAATGCAAAATGATGGCTCGTCCCGGCCCGCCGTGGCAATCACGAATCTTAATAGCTGCGAAAAGAAAGTATCCTCCCTCCGGAACTTTCTTAACATTAGAAAGAAACTCCACTGCAACCATTTCGTGACTGCCCAATGC
>Ga0315320_10000551_pt1 | contig 30811 bp, 28 predicted proteins | sample M140m21515metaG_FD_203458 | JGI IMG/M metagenome (GOLD analysis project Ga0315320, IMG submission 203458) | Ammonia-oxidizing marine archaeal communities from Monterey Bay, California, United States - M1 40m 21515 | ecosystem: Environmental > Aquatic > Marine > Coastal | place: USA: California... | reverse complement strand
GAAGCTGTCTGCCATCCGATGAATGAGGCCAGCATGAAGGCCGCAAAAAAGTGGCTCTTGTGATAAGCGTACAACATGGAATTCTCCAGAAGTTGTTTAGGTGAATAGGATTTTGAGAAGAGGTGTCAGGAATAGTACTCAAAGAGTGAAATGGAGGAATGGAAGTAAGCGATAAGCCAGTAGCGTCTATCTCGCGTCCAGAGGGTCTTTCGTGGGTCCGTCGACACCGTGGGCATTTCACTGAATAGCGAAAAAGAAAATGAAAGAACCACGAATCAAAACGCTTTAGTATTCCCTGATTGAAAGTGGGATGCCGGCCTACGTATCGCCTGCGTGTAAGAAAATGCGTGAGGCTACGGGTAGGCTCCGTCGTGGATGCTACTCGCTCGCTTTTTCTTCTGCTTATCGAATAAACAGCAGTGCCGCCGATTGGCGTGGGGCGTGCGAAAGAGTGATGCGTGGACGTGCGAAACAAGTGACTTCAGACGCTTGTGCTGCCGGCGTTGCATCCCGTTTGTGCTTGTATCTGATGGGCCAGTTGCAGCAGAGACTGTGCCGTTTGTTGGTCCGGTGACCAAGGTCGTTATCGTGCAGACTGAGTCATGGCGTGTCCCGGGGGCAAGACAGAGGGCACATTGAAACCAAGGGATATCGCATCGATGCTCACGAAGGTTGTTGCTGATGCCTTTGGCGATGACGTTGGCGAGTTGCCCGGCCTGTGGATTTTCAGTTCGGTTATGCTCGCGGTAGTGGAACACCAAAGCAGAAAACTGATGCGAGGAGTCTGCCCAATCCGATAGATCGCTAGGAAATGCTTCCTTGTTCATGCGGTCATTATGATGCCTGAAACCACGTCTCTCGGAAGATTGCGGAATGACGCACCACGGTTTTTCGGGTAGTGTTATACCCCCCCCAATAAAACAAAAATGACTGCAACTGGCTGCGAGTGAAGTGCTCGTCAGCAGATGGTGTGTTTCTAAGGCGATTGGCAGCTTTGGCCCCTAGGCAGATCTCAGGTTTTTGGATGAGAATTGTCGAACGAAACAGAATCTCTGACGGACGCTACTTGTGAACACTCTTTGTGAAACCATTTGTCGAATCACTGGCGTCCAATCGGTCGAGCTTGGTGATGTGATTCAGAGTTTGTGGAGTGGTTACGGGGTAATTCAACGCGCTGGTTTACAGGGTGTCGAACGACAACTCGGTGACCGCTCTGTTCCTGTGGTCATCAAGCACATTGACATTTCTCATGCCCGTGCCAACCCACGAGGATGGGCGAGCGATATTTCGCATCAGCGTAAAGTTCGTTCTTACCAAGTAGAGAAAACGTTCTACGAACTGTTTGCCGGGCAGTGCAACGAAGGATGTCATGTTCCAGAATTTATCGCCGCCGATGAGACAGAAGATGAAGGCGGCTGGGTGATCGTATTGGCGGACCTGAACTTTCAGGGGTTCGACGGCAGAAGGAGTCATGTCGATCAGCAGGATATTCGAGCGTGCCTTTCCTGGCTTGCGAATTTTCACGCCAAATTCATCGGCAACGCTGCAAATGGATTATGGCCTGTGGGCACGTATTGGCACCTGGGAACACGCCCCGACGAGTTTGCTGCGATGCCTGAGGGTCCCCTCAAGAATGCTGCTGAGTTGATTGATCGACGTTTGAATGAGACGACCTACCAGACTCTGGTGCATGGCGATGCCAAGGTTGCGAACTTCTGTTTTTCCAGCACCAAGCCCGATTGTGTGGCGGCCGTTGACTTTCAGTATGTGGGGCGAGGTTGCGGCATGAAGGACGTTGCCTACTTCATCAGCAGTTGTCTGAGCGAGGAGGCAGCGGCTGGGCAGCAGGAGACTTTGCTGGGCTTCTATTTTGAGCAGCTTCAGGTTGCACTTTCTCAATGCAACTCAGACGTGAATTTTCCGGCACTTGAGAGTGAATGGCGAGAGTTGTATCCGTATGCCTGGGCCGACTTTTGCCGCTTTCTCGCTGGCTGGTCCCCAGGGCATTGGAAGTTGAATTCCTACAGTCAACAGATCACGAAATCAGTTCTCGAAGAACTCACTTAGGCTGATTTTTGCGTGCAACAGTGAGGGGGATTGTGTGGTTGTGCGAATCGTTTTCAAGTCCTTTGTAGATCGCGGCCATTTCCCGCATCGCTTGAGCAAGAGCTGGTGATAGAATGAAAACGCTTGGTGGTGAGGCTTGCGAAACTGTAACGCGACTGTTGACCTCGGATGTTTCTAAGTCAGCCTCGGATAATTTCTTCCTGAAGTGTTGCAGAGGCGTTGAGTGCCTGACGCCAGCTTTCCATTAGTCGTGAACCCGGATTGAGAAACATGCATCGTTTTCTGCTTACCCTTTGTCTTTGTCTTGGTTTGTTGCCGATCGCGGCTGCTGAGAAGCCTAATGTCATCATGGTTCTTTGCGATGATGTCGGCTTTGAATGCTTTAGTGCCTATGGAAGTCGCGAGTATTCAACGCCGCGACTTGACGCGTTGGCAGCTGAGGGAATTCGGTTTGAAAATTGCCACTCGACTCCGTTGTGCACACCCAGTCGAGTCAATTTGATGTCCGGAAAGTCGAACGTGTTCAACTATTTCGACTTTGGTGTTTACCCCAAGGGTGAGCCAACATTTGCGAATTATTTTAAAAAGCAAGGGTATTCGACAGCGGTTGCGGGAAAGTGGCAGTTGCTTACCGAGAAAGGCGGCATCACACCACAGCAGGCCGGCTTCGATACACATTGCCTGTGGAACATTCCAGGCGGTGGGCGTGAACGCTACTGGGATCCTTCGTTGGTACAGGACGGCAAGCTACTTGAGCTGGCGGACAGGAGTTATGGACCTGACATCACGACTGATTTTCTTGTGGACTTCATAAACACGAATCGAGACAAACCGTTCCTCGCTTACTTCCCGATGATTTTGCCGCACAACCCGTTTCCGGTGACGCCCGACAGTGTTGACCCCAAGTCGACCAACCCCAAACAGAACTTCATCGATATGGTGCAATACATTGACAAGAATGTGGGGCGTCTCGAAGACACTTTGAAGAAGTTGGGGATCCGCAAGAACACACTCATCATTTTTACGGGCGACAATGGCACGAATTCACAGCTGACATCGGTGTTGAATGGTCGACAAATCCGGGGCGGCAAGGGTTACACGCATGACTACGGGACTCACGTGCCATTGATCGTGAATTGGCCTGGAAGGGTGACGGGCGGAACGGTGAATGACGATCTCATTTGCTTTTCTGATCTGTTCCCAACGATGGTCGAGGCGGCAGGATTGCCAAAGAAGAAAATATCCGACGGTGACGGGTGGAGCTTTTGGCCACAGTGCCAAGGTAGGTCGGGCCGGAAGCGGGACTGGATCTACTGTTACTATTTTCCACGTCCCTCGTCCGCGAAGTACAACGACAAATACAGTCACTATGAAGTTAGATTCACACGCGACAAACGCTATAAGCTTTACGACAACGGAGACCTGTTTGACACGGTCAAAGACGTGAACGAGAAAAAGCCCATTGTTGTGGGTCAGGCAGGGCAAGCCGCGGAATTGGCACGCGCTGTGTTGCAAAGGGCGCTGGACTCCTATCCCGCCAAAGGTCGAAACGCGAATCGCAGAAAACAGGCCAAGCCTGCTCCGGGAAAGCAGAAAAAGAAACAGTAAGTGGTGGCCAGTGAGCGGTAGTCATCCATTGTTTACCGCATGCAGAATGCTGTGATTCTGGCTGTAACACACCGTGGGATTTTTGCATTCAGCGACAGTGTCAGCTTGTTCGCAAATTAGGCATGCCTGCAAAGTGCCGATGGTCCTGATTAGGCTACGGCTTCTCGATACAATTGTGGGAGTGTCTTTGAATGTCAGAAAGTCACTCGCAGGGTGGTTGCTGTGTTGCCTGTTTCGTGTCGTCGCTATCGAGTCAAACGAACGAATGAAACTGCGCACTTAACTGTTGCATGACCTGCGGGGGTGACCCTCAATACGGCATCGTTGCCCCTGCACACCTGAAACGGATCTGCTGATGGGGCGACCGTGTTTGTTTAAGGTTGGGTTTGGCTTCCAGTTTCTGGGGAACGACGTTACGGAATAGGTATCGGTTGGGTGTCGTATTCGGATAGCAGGCTTTGGTGCCTGATGTTCAGCAAGCTCAGCCGCGCGCTAGGATCTTTGACCGTGTGGTAGAGTTCCTTGCCATGCTCGTCGTAGAATTCAAACCGGGCCTTGCCATCGCTGGCGATGACCACTCGGAGGAAGCCTCCAGAACTGACCTTCTGGGTATAAAGCTGTTTGATCGTCGCGTTCGGGTCGGTCGACTTGGGGTCGCCCGGCTTGCGTCCTAGTCTTGAGTTCGAGTCGACCAATGCGCCACAGGAGAATTCCTCGATTCCCAATGAATGCTTGGCGTGGTACTGCCAGTGTCGATCTCCGCAGAGAGTATAGAAACCTTTCTGATGCAGACCATGGGCTACGATCCACTTGAAAAAATTCAGCCCCTCGTGTTGAAAACCTTTAATATTTGTGTGATTGTCTCTCTTTCTGGCATCATCCGGGCCGACCATCGGGGTGGGAGAGATTAATAGCTTGAACGTTGCGTCGCTGGAAAGCAGGGTCCGCTTCAGCCAGGCAAGTTGCTCTGGGCCCCAGAGTACCTTGTCGGGGCCGTCTTCCATTTTATTGGGGCTGCGGTAGTCACGTCCCTCGACCAGCCAGATTTGCAGGTGTTGGTTAACGCGGTAGGTGCGATAGGTCTTTGCATCTGGGTTCGTCGGATCGACCACAGGAACCTGTTCCCGAAACGTAGCAATCCCAAGATCACTGCTCGGAGGTTGATCTCCTTCACGGTCACTGTCATCAAAACGGTGGTCGTGATCATCTTTCTCCCAGTAGGTCGGCACATGTTGAAACAGCTTTGCAAAACGTGGTTGTCGAAACTGTTGGTGCCATTTTTTTCGCATCTGTGACAGTGTTGTTGCTTCTCGTTCATCGTGGCTGTCGTAGTAAATATTGTCACCCGTGCCGACAAAAAACGTCGGTTTCATTTTGCGGATCGTCTCCAACGCCGGAAAACCTTGCGATTTGTCTTTGCCAAGATAAGACGTGTTGATATCACGAACCCGTTGATTTGTCTTGCGGTCTCTCTTGCCGAGTTGGCCATGATGGAACGAGACATAATTCATGCCGGTGACGACAACGAAACTGACCTCCTCAGTTCCGGTTTGTTTTTGCAAGGTTGAAAACGATCCGACCGGTCCGATGAAGGTGTTGGTTTTGTCAGGTCCATACTCGACACGATAAAAATAGCGAGTCGCTGGTGTCAGTCCGGTGATTTTGTGTTTAATGATGAAATCATTTTGCGGCTGTGATTTCAGCCAAGGACTGAGAAGGTGCTGCTTGAAATCACTGCTCGTGCTCAACTCGAATCTCGCCACGCCAGTCATGCCCGGCACATCTTCGTCCACCAGCAAGCTTTTAGTCGTCAGGCGTGATTGCAGGATTGCGCTGGTTTGGTCCACCTCTCCGACCATGCTGCCTTGTCCTAGCTGGATCTCTGCCTCAACAGATGATGTCGCAAATAACAGCATCGAAAAAACGAACGCAAAATGATTCCAGTTTTTCATGACACGCTTCTTGTGGTGAAAAAGATTTGATCCTGATAGCCATGTTGCTGGCCCCGAGGGTTCCGCACAAGGTGCAGAGGTTTATCCTGACAAATACGTCTCAGGTTCACGAATATACGGGAAGCAGTGATGGTGATCAGCATTTTGAAGGTTGTTTTGTAAAATCAAATTCCATTTCACCACCGAGTCGGTAAGACGTGGATTCGTTTGCCATTTGTCTACCACAATGCGGTGTGGATGGTGATGTTATCCGTGTAGAGTATGCTAAATTTTAGACTTCAGAGCTTTGCCTGATTTATATTGCGTATCACCAACAGCAGATTCCAAGCAGACAGTAATGCAGTCGAGTTGCCCGAAAATGCACGAGCGTAAGAAAGTGGTGAATGGGCTGCCTGTTTCCGTAATTACGCATGGCTCCTTGGCGAATCGAACCACGCTTGCGGTGATGATCGCCTTCTTATGCGTGGGCGGTGTCAGTTCATCGTTGTCGGCTGAACAGGATCGTCCCAACGTGCTGCTGATTCTCTCTGATGATCACAGCATTCCGCATGTCAGTTGTTATGATGACAAGAACACAAAGCGTTTCAAGATAACGCCAAACCTTGAACGGTTTGCGGGGCAGGGAATGCGGTTTGATCGCGCTTACACGTCTGCCCCCCAATGTGCGCCATCTCGCATTTCGATTTTTGCGGGGCGCTCTCCCGTCGACCTTGGTGTGACTCGATTCGCGCAGCCACCACGCGCGGATGTTCGCTTCTTCACAGATGTGCTCCGCGCAGGCGGTTACTGGGTGGGGCTGGATGGAAGGCATCAGCATCTCGATGGTCGTGTCCGGGAAGCCGAGCACATTGATCGCACGCTGCGGGAAGCAGGGATGCAGAGTCTTGACCAGCGGTTCGATCACTTCGTCCGATCGGCAAGTACAAAAGGCGACAGTTTGTCTGGTGTCGGTGGGCGAGTTGCTGCTGCCCTCGACAAAGTTCCTCAAAGCAAACCGTTCTTCCTCTACTTCGGCTTCAATCAGCCGCATCGGAAGTTTGCCGTGAATCATGAAGGGATTGATCCCAGGCAGTTGGATCTTCCTGATGACTGGCCAGATTTGCCCGAGGTGCGGCTTGATTACGCGAGGTATCTCGCCTCGGTCCGTGAGCTCGACCAAGGGTTTGGCCAGATCATGCAGCTACTGAAGACTCGTGGTATCGAAGGCAATACGCTGGTCATCTTCATGGGCGATAATGGCGAGGCATTGCTGCGTGGAAAAGGTACCTTGTTGGACCGCGGTACTCATGTTCCCTTGATGATCCGCTGGCCGGGCCGCGTCGATTCGGGGTCGAACTCTACGGCACTTGTCTGCGGCACAGACCTGGGACCCACCATTCTTGCCGCTTGCGGGATGCGACCGTTGACGAAGATGACGGGCATCAGCTTTCTGCCGCAACTTCTTGGCGACAAGTCTGAAGGCCGGGAATATGTCTTTGCTGAACGAGGATGGCACTGGGGACCGATCACTCGTACTGATGGATTGGATCTTTCGCGTTCAGTCACTTCGTATCGTTACCGTTACATCTACAACGCACTGCCCAACCGCAGTTACACGCCAGTGGATATGGCAGGCAAAGACGCGTGGCAGGCGATTCAGGTGGCACATGCCGCCAATGAACTATCTCCATTGCACCAGCGTTTGTACATGATGAACCCACGGCCGATTATCGAGTTATATGATTTGCGGAACGATCCTCTGGAAATCAATAATCTAGCTGGGGAAAATAAGGTGGCTGAGATCGAACGAACCCTGCGTGAAAAACTGGAAACCTGGATGATTCGCGAACACGACTTTTTGCCTCTCCCGACCCATGCAGTGCAGAATGTAAAGTGAGTTTCAGTAAACGCGGAGTTCTTCTTGGTGAAATGTTGTGAACACCATTGGTTAACAAAGCGTTGCAAAGTCGCCGTTCAAGCGGTTGCGGCATGGTAGGTGTACAGAACACCAACGCTCAGAATGACCACGGCTCGAATGTGCGTCCAAGGCAGGCGACCGATCCAACCTTTGTGTTTGAACAGGCGTTCGCCAAACCGCTGGACAAGTAAACCGACGACCGTCAACGAGCAAGCTATGCCTGCTGCAAATAATGCGATCACTAAATATGCGGCAATTGGCATGCCTGTCGCAATGCCAGTGAAATAGGCAGCCAATGCCGAGGGGCATGGTAATAACCCAAACGCGACACCTAGCAGTGCACTCATCGAATAACTTGGCTTCTTCGAAGGTGTATCCGTTTCGCATTGATGCTCGCGGTGATGCTCGCGGTGATGCTCGCGGTGATGCTTGCAGCCACAAGTTTTCGGTGTTCCCCTCGACGCCGAAATCAACATCCAGAGACCTACGGCAAGCACCAACAAGCCACTGATCCACTGCATGATCGAGATGATTTGTCCATCTTCATGGTGATGATCGCCTGTTAGTACGTGTTGTGTTGCATGGACGATGAACGCGATGGCGAGCAACGATACAGAGTGCGCAATGGCGCTAGAAAGTCCCATGACCACTGGATGCCAGAATCCACGTCGTTCGCCGGAAAGGTAAACCAGCATCGCGGTTTTTCCATGCCCCGGTTCTAGAGCATGGATCGCTCCCAGAAAAAACGCCAAGCCAAGTGTCATTTCATGAGTGTGTTCATGCACAGGTGGAGCCGCTGGAAAAAGGAGACGAGTGGGGCCATGCTGCCCTGCACAGATACGCCGTGGTTCCTTTGCTGGTTCAAGTCGAGCCGCGAATCAACAAATGCGAATACAAAAGTGTGTGATTGACCATCGTTTGATTCGCCGTGGGAAAATGCCATTTTTCCCGGTGAAAAGATTCAGAAATCGACTTCCCAAGAGGGTGTTCTGGTCGATTTCTGGCGAACCGAGGCGGATGGCAGCAGTGGCAATGTTCGCAAGGTCCTGCTCGCCCCAACATTCATGCTCCTCCACTGATTAAACGTTGGAACAGAGGAAAACAATTCACGTAGCGGCAATGCCAGTGTCATGTCCAGTTGGCAACAGAGGATTAGACATCGCCACGCGTTTTGCTGGTGAGGTAGACTGCCGATACGCATTGATGAGGTAACAGGCTAGAATTTTCAATGATCAAGGTTCGGGAGCAAGAGTTGGCAAAGCGAGAAATTGACCAGAAAGCGGCAATCATGATTGTCATTGAGCAGCTTGGTTACGTTCCACCAGGTACGAAATGCTCTGCGGTTTTCTTCGATGTGGAAAGGATAAGCCGGGAAAAAGAGTTTTACGCGAAGTTATACAGTGAGAACGGAGTGCATGATCTGGAAGTCCTTCGAGCGATGGTAGCCCAGAATGTGCCCGACAATCCTTATTGGTTGGTCTCGCTGAAGTCCAGTGGTGGTCCGCTCGGAGAGGTCACTCATGTACACCGAGTGGACGATCGAACTGGAAAGATGCTTGTTGATCCGGCTTAGCAACCTGAGTTGACTCTTCGTTACTTTTGAACGCCTTGATTTAAGTTCGCGTTGCTTTGTTCACGCGTTATCTCGTCCAAGCCATGCACGCATCGCAGCGTGAACTGTCTGCAAACTTGTCGTTGGTGATGTAGCGTGTTGATCGATGTCTGGGTTTCTACCTGAAGGAATCAGATCCACCAATTCGTGCTGCATGATTAGATGGACGCCGGGTTTGTTCGTTGCTTGCACCGTTGGGGCGTGGCTTCGACATGAAGTCAAAGGGGCTATTTTGTAATGAACGCTGGAGTGACGGGGCAGAGATCTCCGATTCATGGAGCGACGATGGTTGTGTTTCTTGTTGTGCGGTTTACCGTTACGATACTGCGGTCACGTTCTGCTTGAACCCGAGATCATTTGCATGTTCATTGAGACATCATGAAAGCCGCCAAAATCAGCGAATTGAAAAAGGAGCTAGCTAAGCTCGATCACGATGACTTGTTCGATGTTTGTGTTCGGTTGGCCAAGTTCAAAGTCGAGAGCAAGGAGCTACTGACGTATTTGCTGATGAAAGCCGACGATGAAATTGGATACGCCGACGAACTGTGTGACGAGCTTGACGAACATTTGAGTGTGCCGGGGCGAATTCACAAAAAGACGCTCCGCAAAATCGTGCGTTGGATGGATAAGTCGCTGCGGTTCTCGGGTGACAAAGAGACCGAGTTGCAGGTGCGCATTCACTTTTGCCGGCGGATCAAGGACAAGCGAATAAGATTCGGCGGTTGTCGCGTGAGTGAGAATATGTACGCGACGCAACTGAAGAAGATCGATAAGGCAATTGAAAAGGTGCATCCCGATTTGCAGTTTGACTACAATCAGCAACTGTCGGCAATCGCGACGACGGGGCATCATTGATCGTCTTAGAGACCTTTCTTGCCACCACATTGCCTTCGCCATCAGTCTCTTTGGGAGCCTCCGTTTTTTCGAGAGTTGAAAGATGGAATTGCAAGCGAGTTGTCCTGCATTTGCTAAATGTTGGTTTGCCAGCGATAGTAGTGCTGTGGGACGCGACATTCGGTGGAATCATGCTGCAGGATCAGTGTGTGTTAAATTTATCCGCCGCGAAACAGTTTCGTTTCACACCTAATATTCGACAGTCTTTTATTCAGTGCTTGAGCAACAACATGACGAACAGGAATGGATTCAGGCAATCTGCCACTTTTCTACTTACCATTTTGGTGCTATCTCTTTTTTGCGTTGCCGCTGTGCAAGCTCAGAAGGGAAAAACGGATTGGAGACTTGGTCCCACCGGCGCGCGGGGGGTGATCGATGCGTGGAAGCATACTGCCGATGCTAGGCAGATTGTGGTCACTCGAGTAGCAAGCGACTCACCCGCTGCCAATGTCTTGAAATCGGGGGATGTGATTCTTGGCGTTGAGGACAAGCCATTTGATGATGACGCACGGATACAGTTCGCTGATGCCATCACCCGAGCCGAGCGGGAAGAATCTCGCGGCGTTCTGAAAATCGTCCGTTTTCGAGATGGTCAGAAACAAAATGTTGAACTGCGAATTCCGGTGATGGGAAATTACAGCGATACATCGCCATACATGTGCCGGAAGTCAGAGAGGATTTTTGAACGTGGTTGTGAAGTGATTGCAAAGAGGGGGATGAGCAGCGTCTCGATACCCAACAGTATCAATGCCCTCGCACTTCTGGCGAGTGGGAAGCCAGAATATCAGTCTTTGCTTTCCGACTATGCAAAAAAAGTTGCCAGTTATCATGTAGGTCCGATGGCAACTTGGCACTATGGCTATGCGATAACGTTTCTTGCGGAATATGTCATTGCGACTGGCGACGAGTCTGTGATGCCGGGGCTCAGGCGTTTGGCGTTGGAGGCGGCGCACGGGCAAAGCAAGGTTGGCACGTGGGGGCATCGGTTTGCCATGCCAGATGGGCGCGTTGGCGGTTACGGGTGCATGAATTCGCCGGGAATCCCGTTGACGATATCCTTGGTGCTGGCACGTGAAGCCGGAGTGAAAGGGGCTGCCATGGACGTTGCGATCACACGGTCTGCCCGCTTTCTAAGATGGTACGTCGATAAGGGAGCCATTCCTTATGGGGATCATGCACCTTGGCCTGGCCACGAAGACAACGGCAAGTGCTCGATGGCGGCAGTGCTTTTTGATTTGCTTGGCGATCGCGAAGCAGCAACCTTCTTTGCCAAGATGAGTAACGCTGCTTACGACGAACGAGAACGTGGCCACACTGGTAATTTTTTCAATATCCTGTGGGCCATGCCGGGGGTGTCTCGCTGTGGCCCGTTGGCCACTGCCGCCTACTGGCGCGAGCAGGCATGGTACTACGACCTTGCTCGTCAGCCTGATGGTAGCTTCCGGTATCAGGGCTCGCCTGCGGGTGAGGAGGAACATGGCATGTACACCGCTTGGGATAACACTGGAACCTATCTGCTGGCTTACGCTTTACCGCTGAAGAGTCTTTATCTCACTGGCAAGCAACCTAGTTCAGTTCCAGCACTCAATCAAACTGATGTCAATGAAGTCATCGCAGCAGGACGCGGGTTTTTTCCGAGCAAAGAAGAAGATCGCTTGCAGTACAAGGATCGCACAGAGAATGAATTGCTGAAGGGGATATCTAGTTGGTCACCAGCGGTTCGGAAACGCTCGGCTGTTGAGCTCGGGAAGCGTCGCGGTGACGTCCAGCCAGCCTTGCTGAAACTGATTGCATCAAGCGATCGCTATTCCTGTTATGGGGCCGCTGAGGCTCTCGGCCATGTAGGCCGAACTGGGGATGCAGACGCCTGTGTATCGGCACTGCTTGAGGCTTTTGTTGCGGAAGATCTGAGTCTCCGCGTTGTTGCCGCGGAAGCTCTGGCGCGAATTGGTCAACCAGCAATGTCGGCTGTTCCCGCGATGCTCGAACGCCTTGCGAGGCCCGACCGCGAGAACGATCCCCGTGGCATGGAACAACGTTTCCTTTGCTTCAGTCTGTTCAACCGTCGAGGTGGACTGATCGGCAGGTCGCTTGATGGCGTTGATCGTGAACTGCTATTAAGGGCGGTTCGTGTCGGTTTGCAGAACGAAGATGGCCGAGCACGCGGAAGTCTTGAGACCGTCTATGCAAATCTCACCTACGATGAAATCAAACCGTTTCTACCCGCAATTCATCAGGCGATCGTCGAACCTGCACCAAGTGGAATTATGTTTGCAAGTGGAATTCGCCTCAGCGGTGTTGAGCTACTTGCCAAACACCGAATCCGAGAGGGCATGCCACTCTGTATCCGGATCATGGAGATCGACAAGTGGGGAAAGAAAAATCGAATCGCAAAATGTCTCAAGACACTGGAAACTTACGGATCGGCAGCCAAACCGGTCTTGCCCGAACTCCGCCAACTCGAGAAAGACCTGAGAGCACACCAAGAGGCTCGGATGCTGGTGCCTGTGACAAAGCAAGTCACAGCACTTATCCAGAAGATTGAAGACGCCAAGCATCCTGTTGAGCTGCGGAGTATCACCGACGCGTGATCTCCAACGTACTTATAGAGCAGGGCGTGAAAGGAAAATTCAAAGTGAAATGTAAAACGACCAGTGATTGGAATTGTGAAAACGAGTTGAGGAAAGCCTTTTTAGTGATTTTCTAGGTAAAGAAAATGACGGGTGCAGGGTTGGTAATCGAAGGTGCTTCGATCAGGACGAGCGATCCAGTTAAGGCTGGTGGGAACGTATCTGCGGTCGGGTTGCCAGTTGAAAGTGGTTGAATTTCAAAAACAAACAGGAACAAAAGAATGTTGCAACTTGGGTACCCTTGTTTGCTGGCTTTGGTTGTCAGTGTTGGTGTTTTTTCCGTGAGTGCTTCTGGCGATGAAAGTAGGGCGGACACAAAAACACCGAACGTCGTTTTGATCATGGCAGATGATCTCGGCTGGAAAGATCTGCATTGCTATGGCAATGAGAAGCTTGATACGCCCAACATTGATCGGCTTGCAACGCAGGGATTGCTTTTTACCGATGCTTATTCGGCCGCGCCCGTTTGCACACCGACCCGCGCGGCACTGATGACAGGAGAATCACCCGCGCGACTGAATATTACCAATCACGCCGGCGGACACCCTCCGAATTTTCGGAAGCCAGGCACAGATTTGATCACGCCCATTTGGTTGCGGCATCTGCCGCTGCAACGGGTGACTCTGGCTGAGCAACTGAAGCAGGCCGGTTATGCGACGGCCTTCGTTGGAAAGTGGCATCTCTCGCATCGTGACCGATCAGAGTCTGACTCTGGCAAGAAGCTGCCAACGGAACCGGAGTTGCGACCCGAGCATCAGGGCTTTGATCGGAATATCGGCGGGTGCAGTTTTGGAGGTCCGCCAAGCTATTTCAGCCCGTACAGGATACCCAGCCTGAAAGGGAAAGTTGACGGCGAATACCTGCCTGACAGGTCCGCTGATGAGTGCATCGACTTCATCAAGTCGGCCAAGGCCAAGGGTCCGTTCTTTCTTTGTTGGTGGAATTACTCAGTCCACTATCCGTTTCAAGCTCCCGACGATTTGATTGCCAAGTATGAAAAGAGAAAAGGCCCCGGCATCGAAAATCCGACTTACGCCGCGATGATCGAGGGGATGGATGCTTCGATTGGAAAACTGCTAAAAGCAATCGAAGAGCAGGGATTGGAGAAAGATACGATCGTAATATTTACCTCCGATAACGGGCCGTTTGCGGCGAACGTCAAGCCTTTGCGAGCAGAGAAAGGCTACCTGTACGAAGGAGGAATCCGAGTGCCGATGATTGTTCGCTGGCCTGGGCACGTAAAACCCGCGACAAAGACAGCGACGCCTGTGATCACGATGGACATTCACGCCACTATCCTCGAAGCTGCCAATCTAAAGGACGATCCGTCCAATATTCCCGACGGACTCTCTCTGTTGCCGCTGCTCACAAATGAGTCAGAACTGAAGCGTGAGGCGATTTATTTCCACTATCCCAACTACGCGTTTCACAAAGGGAATCGACTCGCCAGCGCGATTCGCTCGGGTGATCATAAGTTGATCTGGTTTTACGATGATGACTCGGCTGAACTCTACGATTTGAAAAAGGACATTAGCGAGTCACAGGACATCGCTGATGAAATGCCGGAAAAAACTAGCCAGCTACGTTCCAAGCTAGAGGCGTGGCTCAAGAGCACCGATGCCAGTCGTCCAGAGCGTGTCAACTGATTGCAAAGAGAAGCGATCCCGTGGACTTGCAGCGTGAACGCATCCGAAGTGAGGATCACTTGGAATATCCGAGCGTGGCTAGGTTGTTGGGGGAAGGTCGACTGGGCAGGTCATTTGCAGGTGTTGTAACGACCTCGCAGCAGGATTTGCGACTCAAGCATCGGCAATACCCAAAACGACCGCGTTATTGAATCGGTACCGATCCACTGGCACGCAGAGTTATGGGAAGGATTCTGAAGGAACGTTGGTATGTGATGGATTCCAGCGTCTTCACTTACGGGGATCTCTGGTAATGACTGGCTGGCATAATTCTATCCGCTGTTTGTAATCGGATTCAAAAGCCGCTGCGTCTGTCTTTGCGGAATTCACCACTAATCCGAATGAAATGTGCAGCAAACAAAGAAATGGGGGTGTTTGCGTAGCTAATCCTCGCCTCGTTCGATTCTCTCTACCCCCATCGAGAAATCGTAATGTCACGTTTAAAATGTAGCAGCAGACCACACGGCTTTGTGGATCCTTGAAACGTGTGCCGCCACTGTCGCTGCGTGACTTGGCGATCGTCTGCCAAGGCTTGCTTTGATCTTGTTCTGGATCGGCAAAGATATTTTTACTGGTGTTTACTAAGTGGTCAGATCGACCATTTTCGATTGCAAACAAATGAATCAATCACAGCCTAAGAATCCACTGCACGGAATCACGCTCAAAAACATTCTGGAGTATCTGGTTGCCGAGTATGGTTGGGAACGGTTGGGCGAGCGGATTAATATCAATTGTTTTAACGATGATCCGAGTATCAACAGCAGTTTGAAATTTCTTCGAAAGACGGACTGGGCCCGAACGAAAGTTGAACGGCTGTATTTATATTCGGTCAGTTACGACGAGCGGCATGGAAAGAATGCCCCAGAGACGGATCACCCAGAGACGGATCACCCAGAGACGGATCACCCAGAGACGAAAAAAACAAACGCTGAAATGGGCAGTGTTTGGGATCGCGCACGCAGGGAGAAGTGACGCCAGCCCACGAAAATCGCTGGTCGGAAAGGCATCGCGACACATCTTTATGCGGGGATCTCATTTGCCAGCGTCAGCAGGAAAGGTTTTTCGAGCGAGTGGAACGGCAGAGTTGGGTTTGCCCGGGGTAACCGCATGTTGAACTGCTCACGTAAGAAACCTTCGGAATGATTGTGCTGCGAATCAAAACAGAGCGATGTGCGATGTTAATAGAGGGCACACCTTCAAACAGGGGAAACGCAGACGGGTTTCCGTTCCGAGTGAAGTCATGGGCGTGTTCGACAGCGTTCGCCCGTCGAGAGACGTGTTTTCGATCGAAGGCATGCCCCAGTTTGCTCACTGATCGGCGCCGCTCAGTTCTTGTCTCGCCGCTCAGTTCTTGTCTCGGCGTTCAGTTCTTGTCTCGGCGTTCAGTTCTTGTCTCGGCGTTCAGTTTCAGCTGCGGCGGTGGGATTCAGGGTTGTGTGGACGTTCCTGAAGTTGTGACATCTGCTGGTTGTAACCGAATTGCAGGTCTGGATGATCTTAGTCGATTGCTTGTCGATGTTCTGTAGTTGAGCTGTGTCCATGTTCGCGCTGAAGCGAAAGTTGCCATTGCTGATTCGCATGTGCTTGATGTGTCGACAAAAGTGTATTCGCACTAGTCATTCGGTTTCCTAGTTGCCCGGATCCCGCAGCGACTTGTCCATCCATCGAACCACTTTCCGAAGTGTTTTCTTGCAGTTTCATCCAGGTGTATTCTGGTGATGATTGATGTCGCTTCACAAGTCGTTCGGCTAGGCGAGTTCGTTGTCTGCTTTTGTCAAAAAACATGTCAGCAGTTCGTGGCTTTCGATTTTGAACGTGGCCATTCGAACACAAACGTCTATAAAATCGTCGTGATCCAAAGTGAACAATTCCAATTCTTCGATTGCTAATCGTGTCGACTTTCATGGATGTTTTGTGATCTAAGTTGCAATCAAGTTGGGGCTAAACGCATCCTCGATCGTTCGACGACGAAACAGATGCTTCGCTATCTTAGTGGTGTGCCTGTAAGCGAAAAAAACTAGCCGATGTGTACCGGCAGCGATCGTAGGGGATGATGTTCCCTGAGTGTGGGATTTAGATAGGTTTCAATTGAATCTCGCTGATGGGGCGACAGCTACTGGGACTTGAGACTCCCTGCGGTAGCGAGACGATTGCGTGCACGATTTAAGTTTTTGATCTGATAATCTTGGGGCGATAATCGAGGAGTATCGTGATTTTGTATGCCAAGAGCACGAGTGGTAAATCGCGTAGCATCAGCCAGGTAACTAAATTGCCTTCTGAGATAACTGGTGTGACATGGGTAGGGTGCGGTTGTTGCTGCTCATGTTTTCTAACAGCGGAGACATCTCGCGGTCAAAATCTCGCTTTGCGGCGATGATGATGATGATTAGCGGTATTGCAACTAGTGCCAAACGGCATGATGCGACGAACCAAGGTCTGCGGTTTCGTAGTGGAGGTATTTCTGTCACCCAACATAGTAGAGGTGCAAATAGCATCGTAATCGCTGGCGTTTGCGAAATGTCACCAAAGAAATGACCAACGAACAACAGGCCGAACAAACTCACCACACCGATTCCCACGATCCCCGCCGCGAGGTAGTGATCCGGTTTTTCAATTTTGACTCGACTGGTAGCCGTTTTTGTAACCACACGTAGTGCAATCGTGACCGCCAGCAACGTGGCAACGAATGGAATTGCCGCTGCCCCCCCCTTGATGTAACCCGCCAGCATGACAGCCGCTCCACTGCACTGAATCGCAAGGCACAGCGCGAATGAAATAGAGATTCCGCCTCTACGCCTGGACAACCAGGACAGCAGGCTCCATGCGAGTGCCAGTCCAAGCCCACAAACCCCAATTGTGGTGATGGCTCGCCACGCTGGCCAGGCATCTGAAAGGCTTAGGTAAACGGAGTCGTGGAGCAGGATTCGCGGGGTCGCCAGCGATAAGATGATTCGCAATGACCAGGCCGCTGCAGGCGGGAAGCGATTGACTCCTGCAAACAGTTCAACAATGAGTACCGTTGGAATAATGACCAACAACAACCGGTCGAGTCCGTTGTGAGGCGGCCACGACAGATTGAGGGCTAGTACTGCGTTTCCGATCACAAGGCCGACCCCGATGCCAACGATGCAGATCAAGTTCAGTCGATTTTCGTTGATCGATCGGCTCATTGCCACCATCATCATCACGACGATCACGCTAGTGGTCGCCGCAATCCCCATCGCCTTCCAGTAGAGCAATGGATCGGGCATCAGCTATTTTCGAACGCCTTCGCAGTCAATCATGATCAATGCTTTGTCGCCGATTGCTCCAATGGCATTTTTGTCGAAGCCGTAGTCGCTGCGTTTGAGTGCCAACTCAGTCGAGAATGCGACGCGTTTTACATCCTTGAACGAATGCTCCTTGCCACCCATCAAAACGATTGTGATCTTGTTTGTCGTGCCGTGCATCGTAAAGTCGCCCGTCACTTCATACCCACCGGTGATCGCTTTCGTGCTTGTGGTTTTGAACTCAATCGTGGGATACTGTTTGGTATCGAAGTAGTCCGGTTGTCGTAGGTGTTTGTCACGGGCTTTGTTGGCAGTGTCGACGCTATCGGTTTTGATCGTAAGAGAGAAGGTCGACTTGCTAGGATCTTCTCGATCGATAGAAAATTTTCCGGCGACGTCATTGAAACGCCCGTGAATCCAGCCAATATCGAGATGTCTCGCTTTAAAACTGACGGACGAATGAACGAGGTCGTAATCATACTCGTCCGCCCCAAAGGTGGGCGTGCAGGAGATGAATAGGGCGGCAATAAATGCGAGCATCTGGGGCGGCGCTGGAAGGAATCGCATCATGACTTGGTTCCAAGGAGGGTTAGGAGCGGGGAATGTTCAACGTCATATTACCATATGCAGATCAGTGGCGAGAACAGTCATGGATGTCGTTGTTAATCGAATGCGTCGAACAACATCCAATTAACAGGTATGTCTGGATCGCGTGATGCCCCGTAGCGTTGCATTCCTTTTGTTACACAAACAATGCAGACCACGGCATTTCGGTAGGGCTTAACTGAGGATCCGTAGGATCCCAGTAGACATTGCTGAACCCGGACTGGTGTTACTCGGCTTCACCATTAGGAACTATTGTTGTTGAGAGAGTAGGTCCAGACGCGATAGAGGAGGGGCGGACGATTTCAATGGATCACGTCAATTCCTGTTCTGAATGTTCCCAATAGCGTTTGTCATGAGGGTGTCGCGATTTCAGGTTGAACAAAGATACGCATGAGTTTCCAACCACACCTAGGGTGGAAATAATGACAAAGTTGCGTTGTCAATCCCTGTGGGGTAAGAAAGTCAGCCAAGCATTCAATGCTGACGAACAGTCGACTCGCAACTACGAGGAATTCGAAGAAGCGAGCACTTCGGATTTTCTACTGATTCAGGTCGACGTCAGCAGTTTACTTGCAGGCGTTGCACCGACCACGTAACAGAATTTCAGCAATTTGGCCTACTTTGCTACTTTCGCGAAGACTTCCCGCGGTCAATTTGACGTTGGCCAGACATGAAACGGTGCCACAATCTTCGCATAAAAAATGCGGATGCGATTCGGCGCCTGCTTCTCCACTACGAATTTCTTCGAACCTGTAGACGTGATCGCCCAGCTCAGTTCGGCGTAATAAACCGGCATCGGTCATGTCGTTCAGGTTCCGGAATGCCGTCGTCTTGTCCACTCCATCAGAGTCCAGCCGTTCAGCCACATCGGCATGCGTCATCGGCGATTTTGCGTCGCGCAGTAACTTGAGTGTAGCCAGTCGTGCTGGTGTTGCTCGCAAGCCCGCGGCGCGAATCACATCTCGAATACTTCCGGCTTTTTGGGAGTGTATTGTCATGTCACTAAACTCACAAAATTGCCAGCCGAGCTAGGTAGTGGGGTGTAGCTGCACTCTGATGGATTTGGCCGTGGCTCTCTCGCCTCAATGACCAAGGTGCCTAACTGACGACCGATATGGGGCCGTGATCATCACAGTGATCGCCGTGAGGGTGATGCAAGTGACCATCGACAAGATAGTCGATATGATCGCCATGAGGTATAGGTTCGTGACCACAGCCCGGGCCATGAACGTGTTCTGAGTCATGGCATCCACATTGATGTGCTGGGGTGCAGGAGCTCGGATTGGTCTCGCTCACTTCGATACTATGTTCAACAACCGTTCCGTCCTCGGCCGTGTGATGCAAGTGCCCGTCATGTAAGTAATCGACGTGGTTGCCGTGCTTGATGCCAGTGTGCTCGCAGTCTGGCCCGTGCTCGTGATCGTGGTTTTCGTGGGTATGGCTCATTGCCTTATCTCCGTGGGAAATGGGTATTTAATGATTACTCTTCCATCGAGTGCATGACCCCGTTGGTCACTAATCGAGAAATGTGTCCATCGGCCAAACTGTAATAAACGTGTTTGCCCTCGCGTCTAGATCGAACGATTCGTTCACTCTTGAGGACACGCAAACGTTGTGAGATGGCTGGTAATGGTTCGTTGAGGGCACTGGCAAGTTCGGAAACGCAACAAGCACTGGCTTCCAGCATGATCAGAAGCCGAAGTCGTTGCGGATCGCCCAGGGCACGAAAAATCGCTGCAGCACGCTGACAAGTGATGTCGTCAACGTGCGCTGGCTGATGATCGTGGTCATCGGTGCTGCAGCAGGGTGCGTCGTCGCTAGGTGCGTCGGATGGCTGTGTATTGGTATTAGTCATAGTCTTACAGTTGCATGATTATGCAAGTGTAGTCCTGTGTGCCTCGATGTCAAGTGAATGCAGCTGTTGTTTTTTTGTGCAGACTGGGTGTATGTGCAATCGAATTGCAATTCGTTAAGGTTTGGCGATGACTGCTTTTTTATTGCTCATCGTCTACTGCTCATTGATTGTCGTCGTCTCTCTTGCCGGCGGTCGGCTGTCGTCGCTGCTGAAAATGACGCATTTGCGCACTCAACTGTTGATGAGTGGCGTAGGCGGCTTGATGCTTGGGATCGCGATGTTGCACTTGCTGCCACACGCAACCGAAACGCTGGGGTCAGCGTCGAAAGCAGGGATCGGCGCTTTGGCGGGATTGGTAGTCATGTTTCTGATGGTGCGGCTGTTTCACACGCATGATCACAGCGGACCAGCCGTTGAAGCCGGGGAGGATTCTGCTTCGCTCACGGAGGAAGCAGATCAGCATCATTCATGTGGCCATGGTCACCATCATGGTGATGGCGATCCGACGAAGGGCATCAGTTGGTTTGGCTTGTTTTTCGGATTACTTTTACACACGCTTGTCGATGGAATCGCACTTTCGGCCAGCGTGGTAGCGGAATTTGAGCACGGCGCTTGGCTGGGGCTGGGCGGTGTGGGAACGTTTCTGGCTGTCGCTCTCCATAAACCACTAGACGCATTTGCAATCACTTCGGTGATGAAGCGTCAGAATTGGTCGACTGGTGCGCAATGGATTGCCAATGTTGTCTTCTCCATGGCCTGTCCGGTTGGCGCATTTGCGTTTTACTTTGGGGTCAGCGGAGTGGTCGACAGTTCTGCTTTGTTGGGTTGGGGGTTGGCAATCTCTGCCGGGTTCTTTGTCGGTATCGCATTGGCCGACCTGTTGCCTGAGGTGTCATTTCACGATCACGATCGAGGCAAGCTTACCGCAGCGTTCTTGCTAGGGATTGGGATCGCCGTCGGTGTCGAGAACTTGCCGGGCCACTCACACCAGCACGAACAGGCCGGTGGGGATCATGGCACCCGTCAGCACGTTGATCACGACCACAGTGCTCACGACCACAGTGCTCACGACCATAGTGCTCACGACCATAGCGATCATGAGCACGCTGATGTAGATGCAAGTGATTAGCACTGACGTCACCATTCGGAAATTGAGAAAACCGTTGCTCGGGCGTTAATTAGCGTTCTCAAATTCTTTGGCTTTTCGGTAGGGCAGCGACATCCACAGACCCGCGGCAGTCAGGGCAAAACCGACCAAGCCTATGCCAGTAGACATGGCAAAATCCGTGGTGTATGAGTAGCCAGCCGGCTCCTCGTATCCGATCCATGCCGAGTGGAGACTGAAAGATGTCGGCTGATTGATACGTGCAAAACGCTTGTCTGACCGATAAATCCGGGATTCCGGATTGCATTTTTCTCCGAGGCCGTTCAGCCAGTTTGTGTTCGGTTTCGAATGAAAACGGACCTTCATCTCAAGATCAGACTCAAGGTTCATCGCTCCAGATATTCGTTTCAGTTTTGATCCCACGGGTTTGAGGCTTGATGCCAAGTGGACTATGATCTTCACAACCGCTTCTCCATGCGGTCATGCAAGTGTCGAATCATTGGGTTTGCGTCGTCGAACATGAGAGTGCCCGGACAGTCACGACCAGCGATGAATGCGGAGGATCGATCGAGACCACACGAACCAGAATCAATGAAATGCTGTAACCGTCTCGACGATCATTGGTCACGAACCGGAAACATGCGGGTGTCACATTCAGGCATCGTAGGGACATCCAGGTGCTGGAGATTCAAGTGATCTCGTCTGCTGGCATCTCACACAAAAGGAGATTTGCAAAGTGAATTCGCCTGAGCTCGCAGGGCCGCTTTGCCTCACTCCATTTGAACGCTACATGATGATGGACGAGCGTGCTGGTTACCCAATGACATTTCCACTTGTTTGGCGGGTTACTGGTGGGATCGATCGGGTTCAATTCGAAGCAGCGTTTCAGGAGGCCCTTTCATGGCATCCACTGCTACGGGGGCGTGTTGGCGACGACGGATATTGGTTGTGTTGAGATGGATCATTGCCCTGCCATCCACTTCAGTAGATCAAAAATCTCGTCTTTTTGCAGCGTATCAAGAAGTCCCGCCGGCATGAGCGACACGGTGGAGGGTGTGATGGTCTCAACACTGTCCGCGTCGATCTTGGTTAGCTTCCACGGTTCCATTTGGTTGGTGCGAACGGACATGCCACCGCCGCCATAGTTGACCACTTGACCAACAACGATTTTTCCATCTTCGGTCAATATCTTGACGGCCTCGAAGTCATGCGGAATTGTCTTGCCGGGTTCCAGGATCGCCTCGAGCAAATCGTGGGGACTGAACCGGCGAGTGGCGCCTGAGAGGTTGGGACCGACACGACCTCCTTGTCCTCGCAGTTGATGGCACCGATTGCACATCGCGGCGGAGAACATTTGCTCGCCACGCTTCGCATCCGTCTTCATTGCATGGACTGCCTGCCATGGCATTTCGCGGTTGGGAATCAGGTCGGTAATCGTCCATTTCTTCACCATCGGTCGCGACTGTGTCATTGGCTCGGGTGTTGGCCGACTCTCGAGGCTGGCAAGTAGATTTCTCAGCTGCTTTCGAGCGTCATCGTTCAGGGACGCTTCCGCGTCTTGGCGAATCTGGCGAGCGAACTCTCCGCCGGTGCGTCCGCCTGTGAAGTCATTGGCACGACGAAACCATTCGAAATATCGACGTCGTTGATCGATCGTCCAATCGTCGTCAAATGTACGCAGAACAAGGGCAATGTGCATTTGCTCATCACGGGATTCGACGCTTTCGAGTGACTGCAGCAATGGTTCGATCGATTCAGCATCGCCCAAGTATGCCAACATGCGACTCTGTTCTCGATTCAACCCAGAGTGAGTCGAGGGAAACGATGACCGCAAAGACTTAACCAGCTGAGACGCGACCGATTCGGTTGGTCGGCCGTGTCGAATGAAGGCAAGTCCAAACGCTCGCAATAGATCTAGCTGGAGTTCTGGGTCGAGGTCTTGGATCTGCAATTGACGAAGCTTTTCCTGCAACGGTAGTCCGACATTTTCGGCACACCTTGCCAATGCAATCGAGGCGGCGATGATCGTGCGCGGATCCGCTTCCGCGAAAAGTCGGCTTTGCCAATGCTCCACTGGTTGGTGTTCCAGTGCAATGCGTGCGGCGTACCGGATGAAACGGTCGTCGTGATTCAGCTGAGGCCAAATTCGATCAATCGCCGCCATGTCGGACGGGGCATGCAATTGTTCCAGTGAGCGACGTTGAGAGTGCAAGTCGTCAGTGAGTTTATCAGTGAGTTGATCAGTGAGTTTATCAGGGACGTTATCAGTGACTTCGTCACGTGCGACCTGAGTGCCGCTGGCAGCGGTTGCATCCGATTTGCCCGTGCCCTGATAGCGAATGCGATAGATGTGTGACTGGACACCACGGCCGCCTGTGACGAGATAAAGTGATTGGTCCTGCGGGTGGACAATGACATCAACGACGGGCAACGGTGCAAAACTGGCAAACAACTGAGAGTTGCCGGCGTACGTTGCTCCGGACTTTTTCAACTCGGTCGTGTAGATTCGACCGTAACTCCAATCGCAAAGAAACAACGCATCGCGATAAGGTGCCGGGAAATTCGTTTCGTATCCAAATGTGACGCCGGTAGGTGATCCGAGTCCGATATCGATCGCCGATGGCAAATTGTCGGGATAGTAGGCAGGCCATTTTCCAGAACCGTTGCGCCAGCCGAACTCACCACCACTGACCACGTGACAAACTCGTGTCGGCCGATACCAAGGCGTGCCCAGATCGAACTCCATGTCGGCATCAAAGGTAAAAAGATCGCCTTCCTGGTTGAAAGCTGCGTCGTAGACATTTCGAAATCCGCTGCAAACCAACTCCCAGTGTTGGCCGTTCAAGTCGGTTTTGGCGATCCATCCCCCCGGGGCCTTGATTTTCGAGGCATGTCCACCACTGTCGGCCAATCTCGGTAGCAGCTGGTCTTCTCCCCAGTTCATTGGCACCCGGCTACTGTCAAATCCACCGATCGGTTTACCAGCCATGTTGCCGCAAACGATGTACAAAGACCGCCCATCGGGGCTCGGCACGATTGCATGGTTGCCGTGTCCGGCGCCCGGTTTGCCGGGCGGCTCGATTCCGCGCAATAGCTCGATGGAATCAAACTGATCGTCCTTGTTCGTATCTCGAACACGGTACAAGCCAGGACCGTCGGCTGATGATCCGTTGACCATCACGTAGAGCGATTCGCGATAGTAGAGCAGGCCCATTGCCATGCCAATGTCGAGGTCAATCTTCTCCACCACCGCAGAATTGGTGTTTGTCGGATCGGGGACCGTTAGCCGATACAGAGATCCTCGTTGATCCGACGCGATCAAGCGACCGCGTTCATCAGCGGTCAGACAAATCCACGAACCCTGCTCAGCGTTCGGAACTTGGTAAATCTCCTCCGCGACAAACCCGAGGGGGAGTGCAAAGTCGACCGTCTTGATTTCCGCCAATACAAGTCGCGTCGAGAGGGTGGCAAGTACGGGAAACAAGATGATCGCGTGGAGCATCGAAAATCGAATCATCGTAGATCAACTCTTGGTGCGTTTTCAGTAAGGACTTCGTTGATTCGTATTATAGTCATATTCGACAGGTCGATTTAGCACCCTGGCATCCCTCGATGGATTGAGGTCGCGACAAGGCAATCCGTTCGGGATGCCCCAGACGAGACGTTCAAAGGTCACCTCGTCTGGATCGCGAATCACGTTCGGCAATCGATAAAAGTGCTGTGACCGTCAACACGTAAAGATCATCACCGGCAACCTGCAACGAATACGCCCAGGTGTCCGCGGGTATGGTTGCGATGGTTTCGCGAGTTTTGAGGCCACCTGTCCCGTCCGCTTCATATAGATGCACGACGTCGCGGTCGCTAACTTACAGGTTGCCGCGCGTGTCCATGTCCATGCTGATATCGAAGGCCTCGGGGTCCGAATGGATCAAGTCCAAGTCGAGCCCATCGTCAATGCAACGATGGCTGTTTTGTCCGTAGGCGGCGAATGACAACATCGCAACGATGCAAGTGAAGAGAGATTTTAAGGCCATGTTCTGGAGCCGTCCTTGGGTGATGCTTGTGTTCATGATTTTATTGCGGCTGCTTGTTGTCCTGCTGCGGTACGTTGGGGCTGGCAACTTGTTGAGTTTTCAACCAGCCGACAACGTCGACGAGTTCTTGAGGTGAGAGGACGGCGTCGATACCTTTGGGCATCAGGGAGACGCTGGAGGGTTTGCGGACTTCGATCGTCTCTTTGGGAATCTCACTCTTGAGCCCGCCTGGGACGCGTAGAGTCAGAGTGTCTTCGGTTTCGGTGGCGATGAATCCGCTTTGAATGTTTCCATCCTCAGTGAGGATAGAGACATTTTCGTAGCCGAGGCTGATCGTTTCACTGGGGGCCAGTATGGCAGAAAACAGCTGCTTTACGGTCAGTTTTTTGCCGATCACCGACAAATCCGGTCCGAAGTCCCGCCCCTGGTTTCCAATCTTGTGACACTTAATGCAACCACCCTTTTGAAACGCTGCGAAGCCTTTGGTCGGCTCCGGTTCGCCGGCGAGTAGTTTTTCGAGCGGCCAGCGTTGGCTGGGCGAAATGATCAGATGCTGTTGGCTGGTGGCAAACATCCGCGTGTCAGGATTCGGGGACAGAGTGAGCGCCCGGATTGCCGGCGCCATGAATTCCTGCGGCAGCCTCTTCTGTTCAACCAGCTTCTTGAGTTCCTGGGCTTGAGGGCCGGAGTTACCCATCGCCGATATCGCCAGCAAGCGAATGGCTTCCGGTTGCGATTCGTTGGCAACGACGCCCGTCAAATAATTCTTCGCGTGCACGCTGTTGACGTAGCCAAGCGCCTTGATGAATGGCTCTGACCGCGTTGGGTCGGCGAGCGCTTTCCACATGGGATCCCAATCCTCGAAAGCGATGATCTGACCAACGGCTCGAATGCCGGCCTCTGATTCTGGAGCTTTCGCCGCCATGTCCATGAGATGACTAACCATGTCGCGTCGATTGAATCGCGCCACCAGATCAACAAACGTCACGGTGCCCTTGCTGCTGAGCATCACGGAGCCGGCCCGCTCAGAGATGTCGGGATGGGCCTTGATGAACTCTGGACTGGCCCGTTGGAATGCTTCGAGCCACACGACAGGATTGTGTTTCGGATCTGACTTTAACAACGCAGTCAATGCAGCCTGTTTGTGCTGTCCGTTGTGAAAATCCAATGCTCGCAGCAGACGCGGGTGCTCAGTCGCCGGAATGTCTGGGGCCAGCAGTAGACTGGCAAGCAGTGTCGCGGCTTCGGGGGCGCGCGAACGCCAGACGATGTCGCGATGTCCGGATGTCTTCCATTTCTCTCCGACTCGGTTTCGCCAGGCATTCAGGCACTCGGTTTCTTTTCCAACTGCGCCGATGCCAAGCGCCTCCAGATACCAGCGGTCTTTCCCGTCGTATTGAATCGCGATTTCGGTCCACAATTGTGCGGATGTTTCCGACTGGAGCCGATGTAGCGAGACGGCGCACTCGCGACGCACGATAATGGATTTGTCGTTGACCAACCGCTCCACAACAGGCTCAACGGGTGTCTGATGGCGACGAGCGATCCGCAATGCGAGTGCCCGAACATCGTCTGACTCGTCGCGCAAAGCGATCTCGATCGCATCCTGCGGACTGTCAGCAGTCGCCGCCAGAACCCACAGCCCACGCGCGCGAAGACGCGGGTTTGGATTCTCGATTGACATCTGGAGTGCATGCCGAGTTGCCGTGCCCATCTGAAGCAGTGCGTTCCACGCTTTGTAACGCGCCGCAAGGTTCGGACTGCGCAGTGCGTCAACGGCGCCCTCGGGCGTGCCGTAGTCGTAGGCTGGATGAGAATAGTCATGGCCGGGCGGTGCGACTCGAAACAATCGACCGGCGTCATTGAGCGTGCGATGGCAGCAGTCGACAGGATCGTACCAGTCTGCGATGAACAACGATCCGTCGGGAGCGACCGACACATCGCACGGACGGTATTCGCGATCGGTTTCGCTGCGAGCGATATGTACAATCTTCGCCGAATAACCGGCTCCGTCCTGTTCAGTGGGAAACGCCCAGACCGTGTTGCGGCCCGGTTCCGCGTGGATCATCTGCCCGTGGAACTGTTTCGGCAGGAGTTCACCTTCGTAAACCAGAATTCCAGTCGGTGCACCGAAACCAGTGATCAGTAGATTCGGTACAACGCCCGGATCGTTCTGATGCCACATCTGCTGCTGCATCGTGGTTTCAAGATTCGTTCTCTTCGTCCGGTAGTCCGCGCCGGTTCGTTCGTCGCGATAGCCGTAGTTCCCGTGTTCCATCACAAAATTGACTCGGCAGGAGCTTGACCCGTTGTCATTGTCCGACTGCCACATGGAGCCGAACGAATCGACCGTCACTTCCCAGTTGTTGCGAAAATTGTGCCCCAGTACTTCGACTCGGCTGCCGTCAAGTTCGCAGCGAATCACCATGCCTTCCTGGTACGGCCGGCGACTGTTGTTCACGGGCAGCCCGTAAATGTCCTTCACTAGCGAACCATCTTCCCGTCGCAATTCGGCATTGAGATTCCCAAAGTTGAAGTAGAGCCTTCCATCCGGACCAAACATGACGGCATGAATTGCGTGGTCATGCTGACCATGCACCGGACTGAGAACCTTCCCCATGAACAGCAGCTTCTTTTCATCCGCTTTGTCGTCGCCGTCGGTGTCAGTCAGGATGAGAATCCGGTCGGGCGCTGAGACGATGGCTTTGTTGCCGAGGACACAAATGCCGTGTACACCGTCGATGTCCGGATTTTGATAAAAGACTTTTGTCAGGTCCGCACGGCCGTCATTGTCAGTGTCCTCAAGAATCAGAATTCGGTCGCCTTGCTCTCGTATTTTCTTTCGGTAGTTTGCCGCCTCGCCAATCCACACTCGACCACGATCATCCACGTCGATGCTGCAAGGGTTGGATAATTGATCCGTCGCGAATGGCTTGAGAGACAATCCATCCGCAACAATGAACTCGGCAGCAATCGAAGGCTCTGTTATCAAAAAGGCAAACAGAAGCACGAGAAAACGACTGGACACTTTCCTAAACTCCTTGACGCGAACATTGAAGCAGCCTCATCGTTCTACTCAACTTTACGAATCCTGATGTTTTTCCAGCGGACGGAGAGCGGTTCGGTTTTCTGGCCAACTCCATGAACTTGGAAACCGAGACGCCCTTTCGTAAAGTGTGTGCGGGTGTCTTTGCCGTCGGAAATCTTTGTACCGTTGACCCAGACCTTGATTGTTTCTCCTTTCGCCAAAACTCGATAACTATTCCAGCCGTCCTTCTTGTAGGCCTTGTTCGTGACTTCAGGTTTTGGATCCAGTAGCCAGCCTCCGACACCTTCAAACCAGACGCCAGCGGCATTTCCGTTTGCAGCGATTTCTACCTGCGGCCCAAAAAGCGATTTACCGTCAGCTCTCTTTTTTGCCTTCTCGGCGTCTTTTTCAGAAAGTCCGGCTGGGATTTCGTCAGCGCTTGAAATTGAACGAATCTGTACGCCCGAGTTGAGAGCGGGATCACACTGAACTTCAAAAGTCAGTTCAAAATCGCCGTAGCTCTTGGGTGGACAGAGGAATGTGTTGGGCGTTCGTGGTTTGGTGGTTCCAACAAGGCAGCCGTCCTCGACTTTATAGGCTGCCTCGCCGCCTTTCTGTTCCCAGCCTTCGATGTCTTTGCCGTTAAAGAGCGTGGACCACTCGCCTGCACTTGCGTCTGCCCCTAACACGCAGATAGCGGCCGCCACAGAGATACCCAGATAAACTGTCAATGTTTTCTTCATAACCTTTGTCCTAATCAAAACGTTTTCTACCTACTGGAAATAAGCCGCGTGTTCTTTGCCGTCCTGCCCACGCTTTCGCTATCTTTTGATTTGATATTCTTTTCCCGTTAGCTCTTAGCATTCTACGGACAGAAACTTGGGCCCAAACTCTTTGTCGTCGGGAGTATTGCAACTAGCAATCCGCACCTGCGGATGAATGCTGAAAGGGGGGGAGCGTGAAAAGCGGTTGGCCTCGGCTTGGCGCAGGATTTGACGACCGTTGCACGTCCTGATTGGAATACAGGTCGTAATACTTCTTGGGGCATACAAAGGGTAAATGCGGTTTCTGAAATCCGGAGGCAATGAAAAAGGGTTTTCCTGATTTGTGGGCACGGCGGATGGTCGCGACCGTCTCGTCGGCAATCTGCCCATCTCGAAACGCATTGTCCGGCAGAACGGCGTGCTCCCAAGGGAGAAGCCGCTCGTACACTTCACCCCAATCCTGTGCGCCATGACTGTTTTCGGGAAGATGATAATCCGGAGCCTTCTCGGCGAAATGTGGCTCCGTCAGAGTCGGATCTCGCGGGCCGTGATGCACCTTGCCCAGCGTTCGGGAGTAGTAGCCCAAGTCAGCGAAGTATTTCGCGACGGGTTGATACTTCTTGCGGAACACCGAGTTGAACCATGGCGTGTACGGGTGATCGACACCAGTTGAGTCGGGTCGGCACCCAGTCAGAAAGCTGGCACGTGAGACGCAGCAGATCGCCTGTTGAACGTAGACGCGGTTGAACTGCATGCTGCTGCTGCTTGCAAGCCGATCGAAGTTCGGCGATTTGATCTGGTCGCAACCATAGGAATCGAGTTCTGCCCGCAGGTCATCAACGACAATGAACATTACGTTCAGTGGCGTTTCAGCATCGGCGACTGTTGTTTCACGGCAGACGAAGAGTGTCGAAGCCAGCAGTCCCGTTAGAATGGCGATATGATAATTCACGAATCTATCACGTTGTTGATGAGCAGACTGGCCTGACAATAGGTTTCTCTGGGTTCGAAAGCCTCATGACCGTTCATCTCGTTACTGCGGACCACTATAGTCGAAGGCAGTCCTTGCTGCCCGGCTAGTGCAGGTTTGGCTCGGCGTTGGTTCACCAATGGGGTAAATTCGAATGCCTCAATGTAGATTGATCTTCTGATCTGTCGTGCTGTCTGACGCAACCTTCGGTACTTCTCTGCGTGATTCTTTGCGTTGCATTGTTGCTTGTAGGCAGTAGCCCCCGTCTTTTACGCGGCAATCGATACTTACGCCCGTGGCATCCTATCGCCGAGGGTATTCACGAGATTCATCTCTTCGACGGCAACAAATATTTCTTCATCCGAATTTTCGTTGGCATCGTTATTGGTCTGGGCTTCGCAATGATGAGCAAGCATCTCAATTTGGGACTGCTAATTCGTTTCTGAGAAACTCATACTCAAATGCAACCATTCTTCAATGTTTTTTCCGCGTTCCGCGATTGGCACGGGTGTTGCGATGCTTGAAACATAGAAACTCGATTGACGAGTTACCATCGATATCTATCAGTCTCGTTCTCCCTGAGGTCGTTTATATGTTACGTCCATTGATCTGTTTTGCATTCATGATGTTGTCTTATGTTTCTGCGCCGATGATTTTGCACGCTCAGTTGAATCTGCCAGAATTCAGCGATACCACAGCACCAGAAATCCCACTGCCCAAGCCTGACCCCGTCCCCAACGGAGGCGATTCTGGTGACATTTTGAAAACAAGCGGAAAAGCTGCGTGCGAAGCTCAGGGTGGTGTTTGGGTTGAACGTGGTGACAGTGGTTTTTGT
>Ga0315320_10000550_pt1 | contig 30852 bp, 55 predicted proteins | sample M140m21515metaG_FD_203458 | JGI IMG/M metagenome (GOLD analysis project Ga0315320, IMG submission 203458) | Ammonia-oxidizing marine archaeal communities from Monterey Bay, California, United States - M1 40m 21515 | ecosystem: Environmental > Aquatic > Marine > Coastal | place: USA: California... | reverse complement strand
CGCATCCACAATAGCACAAACATCATCTGCAACAGCGGATGGTAGATTTGTTATTACTGGTGCATCAACCATATCAGCAGTTTCTTCTGCAACAGCAACAGGTAGACAAATAGATCGCGGACAAGCGATTATTAGTGCAGTATCTAACGTTACAGCATCTGGTACTCAAATTGATAGGGGTGTTGCAACCATAGCAGGAACATCTGGATTTACAGCTGTTGGTATACAAATAGACCTAGGATCTGCAACTATATCTGCAAGTTCTGGTATGACAGCCACAGGTCATCAAATAGACCGTGGTGTGGTTATAGGTCCAGCAGTATCAGGTATGACAGCTACAGGTAGATTTACTGTAGTTGGTGAAGGAACATTTGCAGAAACTAGCGGATTTGATGCACTAGGTGGCATTGTATTAACAGGTGCATCTGTAATTGCACAAACAAGTGGATTTAATGCAGTTGGTGGTCTAAAATGGGAAGATATAATTGTTCCTGGTGAGACTTGGACCGATCAAATAGTAGCAGATGAAACATGGACCGACCAAGCAAACCCAGATACATCATGGACAACATTAGGCGAACAAGACGCAGCTTAAAGGATAAAATTTTATGGCAGATACATTTACAACGAATTTAAACTTAACTAAACCAGAAGTAGGAGCATCTACAGATACCTGGGGTACAAAGATAAACAATGATCTTGATACAGTAGACGGTTTATTTAGCTCTACTGGTACTTCAGTAGCTATGAACTTAGACGGAGCAGTTATAGATAGCTCTGTCATTGGTGGTACTACAGCAGCAGCTGGATCATTCACAACTTTATCAGCAAGCACATCTATAACAGGTACACTAGCTACTGCTGCTCAAACAAATATTACAAGCGTTGGTACTCTTACAGGTTTTACTTCAACAGGTATTGATGATAATGCTACATCTACAGCTATAACTATTGATAGTAGTGAGCAAGTTGGAATTGGATTAACGAATCAAGCTAATAAACTACAAGTAGATGGAGATATTTGTATAGGCAAGGCTACGACATCTGCCGATTTAAAAAGCACACTTAAAATGAGAGGTGCAAATGGCTCTAATCAATTACAAGTATTTGATTTAATTAATGATGGTGAAAATGGCAGGGTAGATTTTAAATACAATAGAGCAGGTAATGCTGCACAAACTATTATGAGTTTTGGTGCAACTGTTGGCAATGTTGGAATTGGAACTAGTAGTCCTTCACAAATTTTAAGTTTAGAAGCATCAGATACAACAGTTAGATTTATGGAAGCTAAAAATTCTGCTGGAAGTATGTTGGTTGGTGTTAATGGAAGTGGTAATGCTTTTGTATCAGGACAAACATCAGGTAAACCTTTAATTTTTGAAACAAACAACACAGAAGCCATGCGTATTGATTCTTCAGGCAATGTTGGAATTGGAGTTACTCCTACTTATGGATTAGACCTTTTAGGTGCTACTAACTATAAAACAGTTAGGATTGGTCAAGCTACAGCAACAGGAACTAAGAGACAAGCAATAGCAGCACGACATTATACCTCTTCAGAACAAGACCATAATATGATTGGTATGTTTACAGATTCAAACACTAATTCTATTTTAAGTATTGGTGGTGGTCTTGGTTCAACAGGAGATTTCAATTCTGTTACTCAAATAGAGTTGCATACTGGAAATGGCACAACAACAGCTACAACTGCTGCTATGACTCTTGATTCTTCAGGTAACTTACAACTAGGAACAACAAGTTCCTCGCAAACTATATTTCAATTTCTTTCAGCTACTAATGGTGCTAATACAATTCATTTTGGAGATGGTTCAAGTGCAGATGCTTATAGAGGATATATAAACTATAACCACACAGGCGATAGAATGGAATTTGCTACCTCAGGCACAGAAAAAATGCGTATTGATTCTTCAGGCAACTTGTTGGTGGGTGCTACTTCAGTATTATCTGGAACTCAAGGATTATATGTTAAAGGTGGTGGAGGTAATGATGTTTGTGCTATACAATCTGGTGGTACTTTAGTCTCACAGAAATTCATAACTTTTTATAATGGGAATGGTGCTGTTGCAGGTAGCATATCAACAACTGGTGGGCAATCAGGTACATCAGTTGCTTACAACACATCTTCAGACTACAGGTTAAAAGAAAATGTAGATTACACATTTGATGCTCTTGATAGAGTTGCACAATTAAAACCAGCTAGATTTAACTTTATAGCTGATGCAGATAAAACAGTTGATGGTTTCTTAGCACATGAAGTACAAGACATAGTTCCTGAAGCTATTACAGGTGAAAAAGATGCAGTTGATGATGAAGGAAATCCTGATTATCAAGGCATTGACCAAAGTAAACTTGTACCTCTTTTAACTAAAGCTATACAAGAACAACAAACACAGATTGAAGCCTTACAATCTGAAATTAACTTACTTAAAGGAGAATAATAATGGCAAATACATATACATGGGATTGTAAAACAGTTGATGTTTACCCAAATCACGACAGTCATTCAGACGTTGTTTACAACGTACACTGGAGACTAAACGCAGAGAGCGATCAACAAGACGCTGAAGGTAATAACTATTCAGCTTCTGTTTATGGTACTCATAGCGTTAATGCAGATGATATATCAAGCTTTGTACCCTTTGCAGATCTTACCAATGACACAGTTACTGGTTGGGTTACAGCAGGCATGGGTGACGATGAAGTAGCTAGTCTAAAGTCTAGCTTAGATGATCAAATCGCATTACTGATTACACCAACATCTGTTACTAAAACTATAGGTTAAACAATGGCACTATTGCCTGTAACTCCGCCAGCTGGCATAGTCAAAAACGGTACTGACTATGCTAACAAAGGTCGTTGGGTTGACGGCAATCTTGTGCGTTTTGAAAACGGCTATCTTAAACCGATTGGCGGTTGGTCTAAACTAAAAACTACAGCACTTGATGGTGAGCCTATAGGTATGTATGCCTATAAGGACAACCTGGGTGCATCTGTTTTAGCTGTTGGTACAAGACAAAAGGTTTATGTTTTATACGACAACACATGGACTGATATAACACCATCTGGTTTTGTAAACGATGCTTCTAATGATCCTCTTGGTTATGGTGCATACCACTATAACGTAGAAGATTATGGCGATGCTAGAAGTCAATCTGGACTACCTCTTGATACAGGTCATTTCTCCTTTGATAACTGGGGTGAGGATTTAGTCTTTTGTTTTTCTGGTGATGGCAAGATATACAAGTGGAGGCCAGTTTCAGGAGGAACAGCTGATACCATTGGCACAGTCGTAACAAACGCTCCTACAGGCTGTCAGGCTGTCCTAGTAACTAATGAAAGGCATTTAGTTGCTATTGGTTCTGGTGGTGACCCTAGAAAGGTAGCATGGAGTGATAGAGAAGATAGAAACACTTGGACATCTAAAGCTACTAATACAGCAGGTGATGTGCAAATACCAACAGGCGGTCGTGCATTACTAGCAGTCAAATACCAAAACGATGTTATGGTTTTTAGTGATACTGGTATTGATAGAATGAGTTATGTAGGCTCACCTTTTGTTTATGGTATAACCGCAGCAGGTGCAAACTGTAAAGCAGTTAGTAGAAGATCAGTCGTACAAACAGGGAACTTTCTAGCGTGGATGGGTGAAAACTCATTCTTTGTTTACGATGGTGTTGTTAGAGAAATACCATGCGATGTGCATGATTATGTATACGACCAACTAAATGTACCAGGAAGGAAAGCATGTTGGGGTGGACATAACTCTAACTTTAACGAAATATGGTGGGGTTTCCCAAGCGGTGATGGCATATATCTACCAAACAAATATGTAATATGGAATTACTTAGAAAACACTTGGTCTATAGGCTCAATGGATAGAGGCTGTTGGATTGACCAAGGTGCGTTTGATTTTCCTATTGCTGGTGATTCAAATGGTTTTATATACGAACACGAATCAACCACATTATCTAACTCGCCAAACTTAAATAGTGATGTGCCTTTTTGCACAAGTGGTCCAATAGAACTAGGTAATGGCGATAACTATGTGCAATGTAATCAGATTATTCCAGATGAAGAAGCAAACACATTACCAGGTGTAACAATAAGTTTTAAAGGTAAGTTTACCCCATTAGGTAGCGAGACAGACTTTGGTAGTTTTACCTTTGAAAGCGATGGATATACCGATGCTAGGTTTACAGCAAGACAAGTACAAATGACTGTAACAGGTAGCACAACACAGGATTTCCAAGTTGGTAATATAAGACTTAATTTAAGAAACAGAGGTAGAAGATAATGGATCTATCCTCACAAAGACAATATATACAAAGAATAGAAGTAGCGCACAGCATACTCACAACTACAGACTTAACAACATTTTATACAGCTCCAAGTGGTGATGACTTTACTTGTGCTGTAATTGAATCTATCTTGGTATGTGACCATGATAATCAGCAAACTAAGATTACCTTTACAGTAGATAATGCAGGTACTACTTACACTATATTTAAAGAATATAACATTACTGCTTATGATACAGAGGAGCTTTTAACTAGAAGTATGTTCTTACACCAAGGCGATGTTGTAAAAATACAAGCAGATCGCGCTGGTAATTTAACTGTTTATGCAAGTATTGTTGAGTATGGCAAAGGCGACTAATAAAGTAGTAGACATACAAGAGGCTAAAAGAGAGCCTTGGGAAGTTGAATGGGAAAGGTGTAAGCCTTATATAGCAAAAGCTGTAAAACATCAAGATTCCTATACAATTGATGACATAGAGGATAAAATAAGGAATGGAATATTCCATTTATGGCCAGGCAAAAAGTCTGCATACATAACAGAATTTGTAATATATCCACAGGTGAAAGCCATGAACCTTTTATTTTGTGGTGGTAATTACAAAGAATTAGAAGAAATGCTGCCTTATATAGAAGAGTTTGCTAAGAAAGCTGGCATAAAAAGGCTTTACGGCGGTGGCAGAAAAGGATGGATTAGAAAGATAAAACATCTAGGATTTGAAACAGAATATTTAATTAGAAAAGACTTATGAGTAAAGGAAAAACCACAACAGTATCAGAAGCAAGTTTACCAGCTTTCCAAGAAGCACAATTTAAAGAGCTTTTTGGTGCAGCTAAAGGTGTATCACAACAACCATTCTTACCCTATACAGGACCAATGGTTGCTGGTTTCTCACCAGATCAACTACGACAGTTTCAAGCTACTAGAGGTATGTTTGAATCTGGTATGGGTTATGACCCAACACAAGCCTTACAAGGTATGGCACAAGATCAGTTTAGACCTACCATACAACCTGTTACTGGTTTTGAAGCACCAACCATAGAAGCAACACAAGCTCCAGGCGCAGCTCAAATAGGTCCAGTATCTGCTCCACAGTTCAGGGGTTTACTAAGCCAGGACATAGGAGCCTATCAATCTCCGTATCAACAACAAGTCATAGATTTAGCAATGGGCGACATACAGCGACAAGCTGACATAGCGCGTGGCGGTGCGCAGGATAGAGCAATTAGAGCAGGTGCTTTCGGCGGTTCAAGATCTGCATTATTAGAGTCTGAATCACAAAGACCTTACGCAGAACAAATGGCTAGAACAGCAGCTGGTTTAAGACAATCTGGTTTTGAGCAGGCGCAAGCAGCAGCACAAGCTGATTTAGCAAGACAACAACAGTTGGGTATGTTTGGTTCAGAGCAGCAGCAACAGCGTGCATTACAACAAGCACAACTTGGTCAACAAGCAGGTATCTTTGGTGCAGAGCTTGGACAACAAAGAAGGATGCAACAAGCACAACTACAACAACAAAGACAATTAGGTGGCTTAGATATTGCTGGCAGAGCTGCATTAACACAGCCACAATTAGAGATGCAGGCAAGACAACAAAGAGCAGGCTTGCTAGGTGGCTTACAAGGACAGCAAATACAACAATTAGGATTGCTAGGAGGCGCAGGTGCGCAGCAGCAGGCTTTACAGCAAAGAGCAATCGATGCACAAAGAGCAGAATTTGCAAGAGCTCTTGGTTATGGACCTCAACAAATTGGCTTATTACAAGCTGGTATGGGTACACCATTAGTAACTACATCAACAACTGGTAGCCAAAAAACTGGATTAGGCGATGTATTAGGTGGCGCAGCTGGTTTATTAGGATCTGCATGGACAGGCAGTTTTAATCCTTTTGGTTTTTTAAAGTAGGAAATTTATATGGCAATTTTAAATAATCAACCATTTATAAACACAGGTTTATTTGATGATATTAATAAAACTAATAATCAAGTAAGTTCTATGAATATACCTCAGGCACCTCAAGCACCTCAAGCACCACAAGTGCCACAGATTGACCCAATGATTAAAAGGCAAAGATATGGAAACATGATGCTTGCTTTATCTGATGTTTTAAAAGGAAGAGATCCATCACAAGGCGTTTTACAAAGACAGCAAATGATAGCTCAGCAACAAGCACAGGCTAAACAACAAAAATTAATAGAAGATTACAAATTAAAAAATCCAGAAACGGCTGATCGTATTGACGCGATAATGGCAGGCATACCTGAAAGTATAGTCACACCAAGAATACCAAAAACTCCATCATCCTACCAAGAATATGTATTAACTTTGCCACCAGGTGAAAAACCTACTGGTGCTGGTTATGATGCATATATGCTAAGAAAACAAAAAGCTGGAGGAACCGTTGTTCAATTAGGAAAAGAAGAAGAAGAATATGTAAAATCTTTAGCTAAACTTGGTGAAACAGATATTACAGAGTCCAGAAAAATTGCAACAACAAGCAGAGAGCTAATACCAAGATTGCAAACAGCGCAAATATTATTACAAAATCCAGACTTTGTAACAGGTCCATTAACAGAAAAGTTTTTACCATTAAAGAAACTTTATAATGACTTAACTGGACAAGATCAAACAGAAGTAAGTGGACAAGAATTGTTCCAGGCTCTTGCTAACTATACAGTACCAAGAATGAGGCCTCCTGGATCTGGTGCAACTTCAGACTTTGAAGCTAATTTATTTTCAACAGCAACCATAGGGTTAGGTAAATCAAAAGAATCTAACGAATTGTTGGTTGCAACAATGATTCAGCAAGCAAAAAGAGATCAAAAATTATTAAAAGAAAAAGAAAAATATTTTTTGAAAAATAAAGGTAACACAGTTGGTTTTGAACAATACCTAGAAGAAAATAATTTAGTACCTCCTTTATATCAGCAGATTAATTTACAAAGCCAAGACATTGGTGAATTTTATGACAAAGGATTGATTAGAAATGGTGAAGCTTATATTGATATGACAAATCCAAATTTCCCAAAACTAACGGTCTTTAGAATAGCGGATTTTGACTAATGGCAAACTATAAAGGAAAAAAATATACACCAAATAAATCTGTCGTAGATAGATCTAAAATAGGTGGATTTAAAGATATTGTAAGATCTGCACTAGGACAAGGCTTGGCTTTTGGTTTCGGAGACGAGGTTGAAGCTTTTACAAGATCGTTAGCCAGCGATAAAGATTACGATGATATAGTTGAAGAAATCCGTGCAGAAATTGAATTATTTAGAAAAGAAAAACCAGCTTTAGCTTATGGCTCTGAAATAGGTGGTGGTATTCTTACTGGTGGTTTAGGAGTTGGAAGAACGGTATTGGGAACAGCAGGAAGAAGTGCTTTAACTGGTGGAGCTTATGGCGTGGGCATGGCAGAAGGTCCAGTTGAAGAAAGGCTAAAATCAGGTGCTGTTAGCGCAGGTTTATCTGGCATAGCTGGTCCTGTTTTACAAAAAGTGTTGCCAACAAAAACACCACAAGCAAAAGAACTAATGGAAGAAGGTGTTGAGCTTACTCCAGGTCAAGCTATGGGCGGCGCAGAAGGAAGTGTAATAGGAAAAGGTTTACAAAGATTAGAAGAAACTGCTACATCTATACCAATGCTAGGAACTGGTGAAGCCTTACAAAAATCAAAAGAAACTTTTAATATGGCTGTTTACAATAGAGCGTTAGATAAAATTGGTTATCAAATGCCTAAAAATATAAACATAGATGACGCACCAAAAATTTTTCAAAAAACTATATTAGATAGATTAAATCAAACCGTTTCTACTTTAAAGGTTAAAAACATCCCAGAGTTACAACAAAATATTTTTAATGTTTTGTTAGATAGTCCATTATCTTTAGCAGAAAAAAAGACTATTAATAATAAATTAAATAAAATGATCTTTGAAAAAAGTAAAAGAAAAACTGTTAGCGGCCAATTAGCTGGTAAAGATCTACAAAAAGCAGATTCATACTTAAACAAACAAGCTAGGAATTATTCTACAAGCACAGACGCAGCGCAAAGAGAAATAGGTGATGTATATTCTGATATCTATAGTGTTTTCTCAGACCATTTAATAAAAAATAATCCGCAATCAGTAGTAAAAAATTATAAAAATGCAAAAAATGCTTATGCTGATTTATTGACAATATCAAAGGCTGGCACGGTAGCAGCTGGAGATTCTGTATTTACACCAAAACAATTATTAAGACAGTCCAGAGCATTAGATCCAACATCTGCAAAAAGAAAAAGTTTTATTGGTGAAGGAAGATTACAAGATATTGGAAGGCTTGGTGAGGATGTTCTTGGTAGAGAGATACCAGAATCAGGAACAATACCTAGGTTTTTAACATCTTCAGCTGCGCTTGGCGGTCTTGGTGCTGTAGATCCTTTGTCTGCTGGTATTGCTAGTATGACACTTGGAGCTTACCAAAGTCCTTTAACACAAAGATTATTATTAGAATCATTGAGCGCAGGATCACAGGCGGCACAAAGGGCAGCTCCATTAGTAACTACTGAACTTGCAAATCCATTAATAAAATAACCCATGTCACGCCAATCAGAAAGAGTTGGCCGATCTGGAGAATACTTAGTAGCCTCGCTGCTTTCTTTACACGCAGATACTGTAATGATAGTTCCGCACAGCGCGGAGGCTGACATTGTTTTTGATGTTGACCATAATCTATATAAGTGCCAAGTTAAAACACAATCTAAAATACAAACACATAGAATCTCATGGCAGTTTGATTTTAGACGTGGTGCTTTTACTAAAAGCAGGCAATACGAAAAAAATGCAATAGATGTTTATGCTTTGGTTGCTTTAGGTCCACAAAAAGTTGTCTTTACTTTTGCAGACGGAAAAAAACAGATGACCATTAAAGACAAAGAAATGCAAGCGATGGACTCGCTTAAAAATGTAGAAAACCTATTTAAAGAGCTTCGATGTCAACAGACACTTTAGGTTCTTCGTAATGCTTTACAGAGTTCATACCTAAAGATATTAGATACTCAACCACTCTATGTGGTTCTTTCTGTTCGCTCTCACAAAAATCCTTAAACTTTTTAGCAAGATGTTTATTTACATATATAGGCTTTCTTCCGTTCCTTTCGTTTAAGATACGATCATCAAACTCATATAAATTCATAGCTACCTCCTTGGTAAGTCCTTACAACTCCTCGTAATATTTAACTAACTCGTTTAAATACCATTGACATTTTTTTAAGTCCTGAATGTTCTCTTCTTTATCCTTATGTCTATATAAATATTTCCAGATATTGCCTTCTAAATAAGCTGCATATCCTTTAGATCCTAACCTGTCTCTAATTAAAGTTATACATTCCACTATTCCCTGGTAATGCTCTGGCCTGTTTACCATGTCTGGTTTTATATCAGCAATTTTATTTTTGCTGTTTTTGCCAGCTTGATCCCATTCTTCTTTTCTTATATCGTCTATCGACATATTTTCACTCCTTTTTTGTAATTAACTGTTGTATTCAAGTACATTTGCATATATATTATAACAAATCAAAACAAAAAGGGAGATTAAATGGAAAAAGATAAAATCTTTTTAGATACTAAGCAACTCGCTCAAAGATGGAGAAGATCTCCAAGAACCATAGAGGGCTGGCGCGCAAAGAAAACAGGGCCAGACTATTTAAACCTAAATGGTAAAATTGTATATGATATTGACGAAATCATAGAGGCAGAAGCAGAAGCAAGGGTATCACATGAAACACGCCAAACTTAGCCCATCAGCTGCTGAAAAATGGACTAATTGTCCAGGTATGCCTACCCTTGCAGCAAAAGTTGATTATCAAGTTGGCTTGCCTGCCGCTGTTGGTACTTTAATTCACAACATGACAGAACAACTATTAAAAGGATTTTTAGTTGATGTCACACTTGAAGATTATTGGCTTGGTAAAAAAGAATATGTAGAAGATTTTGAAATAACAGTCGACCAAGACATGATTGATTGCGCAAAGATTTATGTGGAATATGTGCAAGAGAGAGCAAAAAGATTAAACGGCAAATTATTAGTAGAACAAAAAGTTAGATGCCAAGAAATATCAGAAGATCTATATGGTTATGCAGACGCACTAATAATCACTCCACATAAAATGTGCGTTATAGATTTAAAAACAGGTAAATATCCTGTCAGTCCAGAACACAACAAACAAGCCATGATATATGCAGTTGGTGCATTATCTCGTTATGGCAATGAAGATACTGAAGTAGAGATTACAATAGTCCAGCCACGCGCAACATGGGGTGGCGGACCTATCAAGACATGGAACACCACCGCAGAGTTTCTGGTGGATTGGGCCTACGATTTCTTACAGCCGTGCGTGGATGCATGCTTGGAGGAAAACCCTGTATACGTTTATGGGGATCATTGTCGCTTTTGTAACGCAAGAAGCATCTGCGATTTATATAAACAATATAACAAAGGAGAAACTAATGAGTGAAAATAGTGAAACCAAAAACGTTGAGGAACCAACAATTAAGTTTGCGGATGATGGCAAGGAACATAAGGTTAATGAAATGCCAGACAATGCAAAAGAGTTGATGGCTCGTTGGCAAGAAAAGAAACAAATCAGAGATGATTTTATTATAAAAGCTAATAATGATATTGATGATTTAAATACCTTACTTGGTTCTTATGAGGCTCGTATGAAAAACATATTAGAGCCAACAGAAGAAAAAAAGATTGAGGTGCAATAATGTCATTAGCTGATATAAGAAAAAAATCCGTACAAAAACCACCAAGGATAATAGTTCATGGTGAGGCAGCTGTAGGTAAAACATACTTAGCATCGCAGACAAAAAATCCAATTATGTTGGATGTCGAGGATGGTCTAGGTAAGATACAAATGGATAACATACCGTGTAAATCTTATGCGGATGTCATGGAAAATCTTGATGAGCTTGCCGTTGAAAAACATGAATACAAAACTGTTTGTATTGATTCTTTGGACTGGTTTGAGAGATTGTTGTGGGAAAAGGTTTGTGCAGATAACAACTGGGCTTCGATCGATCAACCTTCCTATGGAAAAGGCTATGCCGAAACATTGAGGTACTGGGGTCAGTACATAGAAAAACTTAACAAACTAAGAGATAAAGGAATGATGATATTCCAGATATGTCATAGTGAGGTAAGAAAAGTGGAAGATCCACGAATCGAAGCTTACGACAGATACTCTCTTAAACTTCATAAGAAAGCTTCAGCATTATTGTTGGAACACTCTGATGCATGTTTTTTTGCAGCTAAGAAGTTAGGTACTATTAAGGTGCAGGGTAAAAGTGGTATGACTACTAAAACTGTATCTGGAGATAGAATTATTTATCCAAACAACGACCCAGCGTATCTTGCAAAAAACAGATACAACTTACCAGATGAGTTGCCAATGGACTGGAACGCAATCCGTGAGGAGATGTTGAAGTGATTGATACTAAAGAACTTAACGAACACTTTTGTGATGATGATCAACCACAATACGATGAAGATGGATTTTGTCGTCATTGTGGCGAATCACAAAATGATTGTTCAGAATATAAATGTTGGATTTAACAAGGAGTAAAAAATGGATTTAACAAAATATGATTTTGATAACACAGATTCTGGTTCAGAATCACAAGCAAAGATTGAACCTGGTGTTCATACTTTAAACTTTGATGGATATGAAGTTGTTACTGGTAGAAATAACTGGGAAGCAATTAAAGTATTCTTTACCGTTGGTAGTTCAACATTCAGAATTAATCATGCGTTTACAGTAGGACATGATAATCCAGATGTTGTAAGACGTGGCAAACATTCATTTAAAGCTATGGCAACTGCAATGGGTTTAGGCTCATTAACATCTATGGATAAGTTCATGGACAAGTCAGTCGTAGCTCCAGTAATAATGGATAATGATGACAAATATATGGTCATTGATGAAAACTTTGGTAAGAACTGGCAACCTGCAACTGAATCAGCTGCAAAGCCAAAACCAAAAGTTGAAGATGACAATATTAAAACTGGTCCTAGTGAAGCAGACTTAGATGCAATGGGTACTACAGTGGCGAGCGAGGATGAAGCACCATTTTAATTTTAATGGTAAAAACAGGCCCACTCTTTGCGGATATTGTAAAAATCCGAGTGGGCCACTACTTTATAAAGACGGAGATTATTGGTTAGGTGCGTGCAGTATGGATCATTTAAAAAAGATTAAAGAGGGTAAAAGGTTACCAAACAAAGCACAACTCAATGACGAAGGTGTTGAATACTCCATAGCACAAACCAAGGATATATATTTAGAACTATCCAGAGAAGAAGGTAATCAAGCATTACACAAGTGGGATAGGGATAAGAGAAAAAAAGTTTTTACTTCTATAGTAAGACAATATTTAAACTGGGCTAATGCAATAGCTCAACAAGACGATGAAAGGGCAAAACATGGATCTGACGAAATACTTTCCAGAAGGAAATAATTTAGAACAAAACAAACCAAAAGATACAAGCGATTTAATTAATGAAATGCAATCACAGGGATTGCGAATAGATCACTTACAAATAACAGGCGAAATAGTAAGAGTACCAGTTAATGAAATGGCTGGTATAAAAGCTGACTCTGGTGGCCAAAGATCTGGTTATTATGTGGTTAATGAACTTAACGGCAATTACTTCGCAACCTTTGGTAATTGGAAAACAAGCTTTGAGGGTAAATGGTCTAGCGTTAATCATCAAGCTATGACAACTCAACAAAGAGAAGATTTACAAAGTCAATTGCAGGAGGCTAAGAAAAGGTCCGAAGAGGCTAAAAAACAAAGGAACAACGAAGTGGCCGATAAAGTTAAGGGTTGGCTCGAATCTTACGCGAATGTTGTTGAACATGAATATCTCACAAATAAAAAAATTAAAAATTATGGGTTAAAGCAACACCAGGATTCCTTGGTTTGCGGTGTGTATTCTACAACAGGAGACATACGTTCTCTACAATATATTGATAAAAAAGGTCAAAAAAAATTCGTTTCTAATTCAGAGATAAAAGGAAACATATTTCTTATTGGAGCTGACATAAAAGACATACCCAAATTAGATAAAATTATATTAGCAGAAGGTTATTCAACCTCTGCAAGTATTTATGAAGCAACCCAGATTCCTGTAGCTTGCGTATTTTCTGCCAATTTCGTCATGGCAGTAGCCCTTCAAATACGCAGGCTTTCAGGTGCTAGAATTATAATTGCGTTAGACAATGACGAAAGCGGAGTTGGTGAAAAGAAGGCACAGGAATGTGTACAAGCGGTAACCAATTCATGCGTGCGTTTGCCGAGCGAGCGTGGAGATTTTAATGACTTATATTTAAAACATGGTTTAGATAAGGTGAGGCAAGAACTTACTGAATCTAAATTTAATATTAAAAAGTATGCAATTCGTAACTTAGTAGAAAAACCAGAACCACAAAAGTTTTTAGTTGAATCATTTATCCCACTTGCTAAACCAGGAATATTGGCCAGTTCAGGTGGAGTTGGAAAGTCTTTATCTTTACTACAACTAGCATTAGCAATTGCAAAAGGTGGTACCTGGTGGGGTAAACCAATAAACGAGCATGGATCTTCAGTGGTCTTTTGCGCTGAAGATGACCTGGTAGAGGTTCACAATAGGATTGATATGCTGGATCCACTTGGAGAAAGGTTTAGACATAATAATGATGTTTATGTATTTCCTGTACCAGATCAAAAAGAGCCATTGATATTATTAAGAGAAGAAGGAATTACTGAACAAGCACAACAAATAGTAGAAGAGCTTAAAACCATAGATAACTTAAAGCTTGTAGCTTTTGATCCACTCCAGGCGTTTACAACGGCTAGTGTTTCACAAAGTAATGAAGCTGGTCAGCTCTGGGGATCTTATTGTGCAATGATTAGTGCCAACATTGGTTGTACTACTTTGACCACTCACCATATTAATAAACAAGCCATAAGTAATGATAGTGATGATCCTTATTCTCATAAGAGCGACATCAGGGGCGCATCGAGCATCACGGACTCAGTACGTTTTGCAATTTCGATGTGGGTACCAAGTGAATCAGATGCTGAACAACTCTGCGCACAGGCCAACATACCATACGATAGGTTGGGTGTGGTTAAAGCTGCATTGGTTAAATCTAACTCTGGTAATGTGGATTATGGTGTACAAACTCTAATACGAAAAGATGGAATTTTAGAGCCGATTGAGTCGTTACCAAGGACGGATTATGAAATCAACTTTTAACAAACATGCGACAAAAATGGTACCTGCTTGCGACAAAAATGGTATCTACTATAGACAACTTGTCGCATATATCCATAACATACCATGTTATAGGAGTCGGAGAAACGCTAAGGCGTTTTCCTCCTCCAGGAACGCAAGCAAGAACGGAAGCGTGCGTGCATGATTAGAAAGTTCGATAGAAAAAATAAAGATTTCTGGTGGGTGGTTCCAGTAGAAGTTCCCAAGCTACATAGAAGCGGATTAGTCCCACTTGCATGCGTGAGTGATAATTATATGAAGATGCGCTCATGCGTGTGGAAGATCTACAGGCGTGAATGTGGGCGTGAGGATCTGAGCGTGAGTGCGAAGCTTTTACTCTGGGCGGTATGTGAGAGGTATCGATTTGAAACTTTTAGTTCTCACGATGCAGTTAGTTATTATTGCAAGATGATTGGTGTTAGTAGACGAACTGCTGGTAGGGCCATGAAGGAGCTGATAGAGAGTGAGGTTGTCTGGTGCGTGCTTGAAGGCGTGGAGGGTAGGTTAAGGAAGAGCCAGGCGAGTGGGAAGAAGCATTATCTGTTGGTTAGTTTAGCTTACGAGATTATTAAGGAGAGCTAGACATACCTGGAGAGGAGTGAAAGGGGGATCGTGGTCTGAAGATACGCCTAGGCTCTGTAGATTCATTATAATGGTAAATGGGGGTAATACCTAATCTTTTTTTCGTGCGTGTGTGAGGCGAGTCCTCCGTACTTGCGTGGGGGACCAGCGAGAGACTTTATAGGGGGTTGTCATTTATGGAGGTTAATGACGCTCTCGCTAGTCGTAACTTATTGCTTGCGGTCGATTATTACTATTGCTAATGAGGTTAGTAGTAGCATGAGTGCGAATACTCCAGATAGCGATAGTATTATTTTAATAATCAGTTCAAGCATTAAATATATTTGGTTATGGTTTTATAAACAATTTTATTCTCTTTTAACATTTTTTCAACCTGGTTGTTTATGTCGTTTATGCTTGGGTTACCTGGCATTTCAAATTCAATTGTTACTTGGGTTATTTGTTTCTTGTCGCGCTTCTTAAAAATACTATCCCAATTATTTCGTATCTTGTTTATATCTTCTATGCGCCTGCCTGATCCTTTACCTGACATTTTTTACTCCTATACTGTATTGATATCGTAAAGTATAAATTCCGCTAAGAAGTTTATAATTTCATCGCGGTCATCATCTTCATTTAAACCATAGTTTCTAGCTACAGTATTTATTTCATCATCAATTAAACCTTTTCTATCTTGATTTAATAATTGGTCAAGTATAGTTTCAAATTGGTTTTCTAGTTGTTCTTGGTTATGTAAGTTGCTCATACTGGATTCCTAAATAAATGAAACAATGCTTTTAGCTGTTCTTTGGTTAAATGTCTAAGGTGCTTCGGAATATTGTTTCTGTCCATTCTAAGCCTCTACCTTGCCATCTTTTGTTATGTAGGCTATGTGCATATCATTTTCATCACGAAGCAAATATCCGCCCTCTCCTGTCGCTTTAGAGTGTGTTCTGGAAATGTAAGGTAATTGAGTACCAAAACCCCTATCTCTAAAATAAGCTGAATATTTACCAAAAGCTATATCGAAATTCATATTCTTTGCCTCCTTTCTTTTGCCACTTTATTGTTATGATCTCTAACCATATTTATATCTGGTTGGATATCTTCCAGAATTATTTTTCTAACCTGGCTAACCGTAAGATCTCCAAGATCTTTGGTTATTATTTGAATGTCACCAAGTTTAGGAATCCATGTTTTATGATATTGTTTGTCCTGGCAATCTAAGTTGTAACACCAGTCAATAATATTTCCGTTTATGTTTATTGAAAAGATCATTTTTCTTTATCCTTGATGATTAGCGCGACTGCATAAAGACAGAACGCCATAAATATAAGTATTGGTAATAGTTGAATGTCCATTATTTATCCTCCCTGGTACTTGGTTTACCATTTGGGAAAGTCAAAGCTTCGCTAAAGATCTTCCAGTCATCTGGAGTCATAGCTATCTCTGCTTTCTTTGGATCTACATTGTCTTTGAGTCCATACTTCTTACGCATTTGTCCAAGGATGCTTTTATGTGATTTGGTTTTTAAAGCCATTACGCTGCCTCCAATTCGTTTTCTGCCCAGGGGTTTGGTCCGTTACCATCTTCCCATTTCACATCGTAGCCAAAGTCACAATAATATCTGTCTCTTACTGCGACCTGGACATGGCCCTCATTCTCAAACGTATCTGCATGAAGGTCGAAGATCCCAACGATAGTTCCCTTCTCGTTGTACTCTTCGTGTATTAGTTTTACTTTGTCACCAACTTTATATTTAGCCACTATGCCACCTCCTCTATTTTGAAATTTAATATCCTGTTCGTAAGAGCCACCCTCTCTGGACCTTGAAAATCCATCTTGGCAATATCGTAAGCATAGGCAAGATCTGCTTCTGCTTGTTTTTTTGTTGGATAAGTAATCCAATCATTTTTTCTAAAAGCAAACCAGTTCTTTGGTATATCTCCAACATATATACCACCCAACTTTTTACCTTTTTCTGTAATTACATATTTCATTACGCCACCTCCCATTCTTTTTTGTAAGCTATCACATGTCTTTCCAAACCACCTTGGTTGTAGATTGGTTTGTCAGCCTCAGTCTGGCAGCCCAACATGTAAGGGTTAATCTTTTGGACCCTACCATCTTCTAACTTAATAGTTATTGTTTTGTGATAGTAGTTACAAGGCTCAACTTTAGTAACGCTACCCCAGCCACCCACATTAGCCATATCACCCTTGTAATAGATCCTGTCACCAGTATCAATACCGCCAACATATCTCTCGTCATCCCATTTGTGTTTTCTCATTTTTTCTCCTTTATTAATCACAACCACAAAACTATTATAGTACGTTATACTACTTATATCAACCCTTATGAGAAAAAAAGAGGTATTAATTTTTCTATGGTTTCTTGTGCATTTTTATGCAAAATACCTATACCTCCAGCCTTAGTCCAGGCTTCTATATTTTCTAATCTATCATCAATCAATACATGGTTATGATTAGCAAAGACAGCTTTATGTTTACCTTTGATGGTACAAGTTACCAGGACATTTGCATCAACATTTTTTCTGATCCAGGTACATTTATCAGCTGCAACTCTTTGTCTGTTGACATCGCCTGTAGCTGTTAAGATCTCCCAATACTCACCGCTTTGTTTGATATGATCTACCAGGTGATCCATGTCTGCCATCTTTGGTAATTTAAGAAACAAACCATTATTAGATAATTCTAACTTCCTGGTATCGTATTCAGCATCGTGAGTCAAAGGTCCATTTAAAAACTCTGGACCTTCAACGCCTTGGACGAAGTCTGCTAAAACTCCGTCCATGTCTACAAATATTTTTAATTTATTCATCAAGCAATACCATTTTTAACCAGGCATTTACCATAAATATGGTTAGCATAATCGTTTAACTTATTTTTGATTTCCTCTTGCTCAGCATCTTTTTTTGCCTTTTCTTCTTGATCCATCATTGTTGTATTAACAATCTCAACATTTACAAATTTCTGACAATGAAGAATTGTCTTAGTCTCACAGATCTTAGCTCTTTGACCATCGGTCAGCTTAGTAACGTCAACATTTTTTTGGAAATGAGCAAGACTTTCTTTGGTGGCCCATTGAGGATCTAGTCCAATAGTTTTGATATGTCCATCTTCGTTCTCATAAAGAACCTCAATACCACTATAAGTGCTTTTTTTCACAGCGCACCATTTGTCAGTCTTTGGATTTAAAGTCTGGTAACAAAGTCTGTCACCTCTTTTAGTCGTCTCAATCCAATACTTTCTCTTGGTTCTCAATTTGTATCCCCAAGGATAATCCTCTACCGTAACAGCATTATCCGCTGCGTCCTTGTTGTAAATTATATTTATTATCATCACGCCACCTCCTTACATTTGCATTTTAAATAAACAGTTTTCTCTGGTACTGGATTACCAAAACAATCTTCAAAAGTAATTTCTCTTTTACCAGTTCCTAAACACTCCTTGCATGTATTGTCATACACTTTTGCAAACCCTTGTTTAAGTTTGTTTGCCATTACCTTGTCCTCGTTACCATTTGCATCATAACTAATTACATCAAACATCACGCTACCTCCTTTGTTAAAGCGACCCATTTAAATTTATAACCCAGACCTTTGATGATGGTTAAGTCAACATCATTGAAAGTCTTGGTACCTTTCAGTTTAGCCAAAGCTTTTGCCTGGCAACAAACTGGATAGACCAGTTCATTACCAAACACATTTTTTACCATTAGTTTTATTTCCATATTCACTAAACCTCTCTTTTGTTTGTTTCGTGACTTGGCCACATGCTTTGATTGATGATCATATCAACCGTGTTTTTATTTAAACCTTGCTCAGTGTTCCAGGTATCAATTTTTGTTTGATCCCAGTTCGCATGATCACCAGCATTAAAATCAATCAATTCATGGTAACCTCCTTCATAGTCAACCACAGCAACAGTACCTGGTAAACCAATATCAGTTCCGTCATACAACGCAACTCTCTTACCATCCGCTTTCTTTATATCAGCAAAGTAATTTATTTTATTAATATCCATATTTCCTCCTTAACCTGGATAAGCCATTAAAGTTCCAGCATCGTATGCTTCACAATGCCAGCCACATTTCTCTACAAGTTTGTCAAACTCTGGGTTAACTCCAAAAGTTTCTGCCCAACCTGCATACCAATAGTTGTACATTGGTTCTCCGTTGATGGCATCACCTTCGCTACCTCTGAACCAAATACCTTCTTTGGTTTCATCACCATAGAACTCAGCCAATGGTGTAGCTTTTACACCTGGATAGAGTTTGTTGATTTTCTTAATAAGCGTTGCTTCTCTCATAATTCCTCCTTTTAAAATAACAACCACAACTATTAGTATACGGATATATACTCAGATGTCAACACATATACTCACATAATTATTAATTAGTTTAATAAAAGCATATATAAACATTATAAATACACTATAATTAAACGGATTATGAGCAAAATGCCGAGTGGAAAACCAGGAAGAAAAAAGATTATTATTGATGCTGACCAGGTAGAGATGTTAGCTGCACAAGGCTTGGGAATCATGGATATCTGCCGATCTCTTGGTATTGGATGGGATACGTTCAACAAGAATAGAAAGCGTAAAAAGGAAATTTCGGAGGCTCTCGCACGCGGCAAGGCGGCTGGAATGAAAGTAGCCACGTCCGCATTGATGAATCAAATCCACGAAGGCAACTTCCAAGCGATCCAGTTCTACCTAAAAAATAGATCTCCAGAGGAATGGAGCGACCGCCAGGAGGTCCAGCACAATCTAAACCTCAAGGATGTTATGCAAGTCGCGCAAGCACGCGTGATCGAAGGAGAGACGGTTCCAGAGGAAAGGCTAAAGCTAGATGACATTAAGAAGTAAGCATGCATGCATGCACGCACAAGCGTCCGTGCATATTTGCACAAGGATTTTCTTGCGTTCGTGAGCGTGCTAGTAAAAACAGAATTGACCCCCCTTTGTTTATTGGCGGTGGCGGTAATTATAAATACATAGTGAGATAATTTTTTTATGAAATATAAGCCAGAAGATGAAAAAATGTTAATGACTGAGCTTTGGTCACCAGTAATCAAAGACAATCCACTAAACTTTGTTAAATTCGTGTTCCCTTGGGGAATAAAAGACACCCCCCTCGAAGATTTTACAGGTCCAAGGAAGTGGCAGGAAAAAATTTTGAGAGAAATGACAATACACATTCAACGTAATGGTATGAAGGACTTGCCAGAGATGTTTAGAATGGCTGTAGCATCTGGACGTGGTATTGGTAAATCAGCTTTGGTGTCTTGGATTGTTTTATGGATGTTATCAACCAGACTTGGATCCACAGTAATTGTTACTGCTAACACCGAACAACAGTTAAGAAGTAGAACATGGGCAGAGCTTGGTAAATGGCTCACATTATCAATAAATTCTCATTGGTGGGCAAAGACTGCTACAACCATAAAGCCATCTGGATGGTTTGATGAGGCTTTAGAGCGAGATCTAAAGATTGATACTGGTTATTATTATGCCCAAGCACAGTTATGGAGCGAGGAAAACCCAGATGCGTTTGCAGGCATCCATTCATCTTACGGCGTATGCCTGATCATGGATGAAGCATCAGGTATTCCTTCTCCTATTTATTCTGTATCTGAGGGTTTCTTCTCCGAACCCACGCCTAACAGATTTTGGTTTACTTTTTCCAACCCACGCAGGAATCAAGGACCTTTCTACGATTCCTTCCACAGCGCAAAACCATTCTGGAAGAACGAGCAGATCGACTCACGCACGGTTGAAGGCACGGACAAGGATCTCTTCTCCAAGATGATTGAGCAGTACGGCGAAGATTCTACCGTTGCGCGCGTGGAGGTGATGGGCGAGTTCCCATCCGCGGATGATGATACTGTTATACCAATGGAACTAATTAAAAGCGCAGTCGATAGAGATGTCTCTCTTACAGCAAGCGAGCCTATCGTTTGGGGTGTTGATGTCGCAAGATTTGGTGGAGATAAATCTGCACTATGCGTGCGTCAAGGAAACCATGTACTTGAAATACAGTCTTTTCCTTCTATGGATCTAATGCAGTTTTGTGGCCTGATAAAAAATCGTTATGATGATGCTACTGCGATAGAGCGACCACAAGAAATATTGGTTGATGTAATTGGTTTAGGCGCAGGCGTGGTGGATAGACTCGCCGAGCAAAACTTACCTGTGCGTGGCGTGAATGTTGCCGAAGCACCTGCTACGAAAAAAAATTATTTAAACTTGCGTGCGGAGTTGTGGTTTGCTATTAAGGATTGGTTGTCGCATAGAGATTGTAGATTACCAGATGATAATGAATTAGAAGCTGAATTAGCTTCCCCCTTATATAAATATACTTCTAGTGGTAAAATAAAAATAGAAAGTAAAGACGAGATGCGCAAAAGAGGTATTAAGTCTCCAGATAAAGCAGATGCGCTTGCATTAACAATGGCAAGTTCAGCTGCAAGTTTTAGTGGAAGTGGTAGTCAATTCGGCTATAATTTCAGACAACCTCTTAAATCAAGAATAATTAGAGTAGGATAAATGGATTATAAAATTGAAGATTTGATAAAAATGATGAACATACAAAATATGGGAACATTATATCAAAATAAAGATTTGCCTTTTGTAGACAGAGTTATTAATCCACAAGATTATCCAACCCCAAGTATTTTAGATGAAGGTGGTAGGATGCAAACACACTTTATGTCTGCTACGCCAGATAGAGAAGGTAATTGGTTTGCTTATCCAAACATAATTTTTGAAGATGGTAATTATAAAAAGTTAGACCTAAATGAAGATCAAGCTTTAGAATATGCAAAGAAATCTGGCAACATTATTTCTTTTGGTAAAAATAAAAACGCTGCAATAGATTTTTCAAAAAATTATAAACCAGAAGAGTTTAAAGAATATTACAAAGGACTTTTACAGGAATAAAGTATGGCAAAGAAATATAAAGAAGAAGAAATCATGGCCGCAGTACAAGAAGAAGGCGATATGAACGACCTAGTAGGCGTGATTAAATCCGAGATGGATGATGCCAAAGATTTCATACATCAAGTAGGCGCAGAAAGAGCTGAATCAACAGAATACTACCTTGGTACAGAGCCAGAAGGAACTAGCTCATTACAATCAGAGTTTGTATCTACAGATGTGCGAGAAAGTGTTTTGTTTATGTTGCCATCCATCATGCGTACTTTTTTTGGTACTAAGAAGATTGTAGAGTTTGTACCTAAAGGACCAGAAGATATCCAATTAGCAGAACAACAAACAGATTATATTAATTATTTGATCAGAGAAAAGAATCCTGGCTTCCAAGTTTTATATGATGTGTTCAAAGATGCGTTAGTAAGAAAAACTGGTTTTATTAAGGTTTTTTGGGATGACAGCGTAACTGCATCCACGCACGAATACACGAATATAGATCCACAATCCTACCAGGCATTAATCCTTGATAAGAATGTAGAAGTCGTAGAAGAATCAATCACTAACGAAACCATTATTACTTTTGACCCTGTAAGCCAAGAAGAGGTAGTTCAGGAAGTGCCATCAAGTTACGACCTAACGATTAGAAGATTAAAACCAAAAGACCAAGTATGTATTGAGTCTGTACCACCAGAAGAAATATTAATTTCAAGACACGCACGCGACATAGAAACTGCTTCTTACGTTGCTCATAGAATGATTAAGTCAGTCTCTGATCTAGTTGCTATGGGTTACGACCAAGAAGAGATAGAGCAGTATGCAGGTTATGGCGGTAGCGCACTTGACCCAGAAAGCTACGAAGAACAAGAAGCAAGAAACCCATTTGACAACATGGTATACCCAGATAGAAACGATGCTGGTGGTAAAGATGTTTTATACGTTGAGCATTACCTATACTATGATTTTGACGGTGATGGTATTGATGAGCGAATCAGAGTTTGCACAGCAGGTAACGGTTTAGAAGTTCTCAATGTAGAGCCGTGGGATGAACTACCAATATGTATGTTCTGTCCTGACCCAGAACCACACACAGCTATTGGCTCATGTCCTGCTGATTATCTAAAACCAATTCAATCTGCTAAATCACAAATCATGCGTGATACCTTGGATTCACTAGGACATTCAATCTTCCCAAGAATGGGTGTTGTTGAAGGTCAAGTCAACATAGACGATGTGCTTAATACAGATATCGGTCAGCCGATTCGTATGCGTGCGCCAGGAATGGTACAACCCTTTGCTGTACCTTTTGTCGGTAAAGAAGCTTTCCCAGTTCTAGGATATTTAGACGAAGCTAAAGAAAACAGAACTGGAGTATCTAAAGCAAGCGCAGGATTAAACGCAGAAGCTTTACAGTCTACAACCTCCGCAGCCGTAACTGCTACTATGAGTGGTGCGCAAGGAAGAATAGAACTTATATGCAGACATTTTGCTGAAGGTGGCTTAAAAGCTATGTTCAAAACAGTAAACAACTTGGTAATCAAGCACCAAAATGCACAAGATGTCTTTAGATTAAACGGTAAATTTATACCTGTGGACCCAAGATATTGGGATTCAGACAAAGATATGGTAGTCAATGTGGCTATATCTAAATCATCTGACCAAGAAAAGTTCCAAGTTTTAACAGGTCTAGCATCAAAACAAGAACAAATTATGCAAACACTAGGGCCACAGAATCCTCTAGTGTCAATGCAACAATATGCTAATACTTTGACTAGAATGATTGAGTTAGCAGGCTTCCAAGATGCACAGTCATTTATAAATACAGAAGTTCCGCCTATGCCACCGCAACCGCAAGAGCCACCACAGCCAGACCCAGCTGCTTTACTAGCACAGGCTGAAGCTCAGAAAGCACAGGTACAAGCACAGAAAGCTATCATTGATGCAGAAACCGATAGAATGAAAATCATCATGGATGATGATAGACAAAGAGACATTGAAGAAGCACAACTTAGAGTTAAAGCTTTAGAGCTACAGGCTAAGTATGGTGCGCAAATAAACATTGCAGAAATTAATGCTATTATGGAGCGAGACAGAGAAAATATTAGACAAAATGCAAAAGATCAAGCTCAAGGATTATTTACAGGCAATGTACCACCAACACAAAATATTTAATTTAGAAGTATTGGAAGGCGATATGGTTTACGTTGGTAAAGATATAAAAGCAAAAACTAAAGATGACGCATTAAGAATTATGTCTCTTATGTCTGGTGGTGAAGTTAATTCAGATTCGGAAATTATATTTATTGAACAGAAGGAGTTACACTAATGAAATACATAAGAAAGTTTTGGGTATGGTTAAAAGAAACGATACATAAATTTTTAAACTGGTTTGATAGTTTTATGACACCAGCACCAGTTGTTAAAAAAAGAGGTAGGCCAAGGAAGAAGAAATGACACCAGAGTCTTTGCAGGAATTACAGCGTTTATTATTAACCAAACAACCAAGAGGTGCTGTTGGTTCTACAACTCCAGATGTAGGATCTATTACTCCCATGAATCCCTATGAAGCTATACAGGCACAAAGAAGTCAACCAAGCTCTGATCCTGTAATAGCTAACATACAAAGACTAGGAAGAGGCGTAAGAGATTTTTTTGTTCCAGAAACACCTTTAGATATTGCATTAACTGCTTTTGCGCCAGCGAAAGTAACAAAAGGTTTATTAAAACCAGAGTATCTTTATACCCCATCATTTAAAAATAAACAGCTAACAGAAAAAAGGTTTACTGATAGAACACAAGGATGGACTCAAACGCCACAACAACTTTATAGGTCAGCAAAAAGATTAAATCCAGGCTTTCAAAAAGAAATAGCTGATATATCTAAAAACCTTGGTTTAGAAAAAGCACCAAAATATATACAAAAAGGTGAGAGACAGTTTGATGTGGAAATAAAAAGTATGCCAAGTATTCTTGACAAACAGATTAGAGGAAAAAAAGTAAGTGAGATTACAGACCCTGTAAGAACAAGAATATATGTAAATAATCCAAAAGATGCAGACGATGTTGTTGCACAATTAAAACAAAAATATGATGTTTTAGATGAGGGTGAAAAGCTAATCAAATCTTATGGTTTTCAAGCTAGAAATGTTAATGTTGCCTATAAGTCTCCAGTAACAGGTGAAAAAATAGTTGGCGAAGTGCAATTAATATCTAAACCCATGGCAGATGCTTCTGCAAAAGCACACCCATCTTACACAAAACAAAGATCTATCAGGGAAACTTATTTTAAAAAAAATCCAGATTCCACAGAAATACCTGTAGACATAATTAAAAAAGAAGAAGAGCTAATCAAAATTCAAAAGAAGTTTTTTGATGAAGCTAGAAAAGAAATGGATGAAAGTTTCTTAGATGCTGTAGTAACTATTAAATAACGCTAGGTAAGTCTTTACCGATTATCCCAAACCTTTCTTGAAAATCATCTTTATTTATCATATCACCGTTGTCAAAAAAGTCTCCAACTTGCATAACATTAGCAGGAGTCCATTTATTAGTTGTTGGTGATAAAAATAAACCTTTAACGTGACCAGGCTTAGATGGTTTTATAATTGCAGGTCCTTTATTCCACTCAAAATATTTAATTTGATTCGCCATAAATCTATTGTACTATATTTTTAATTTAATATAAATTATACTTATAACCGAGGTATTTTATGGCAATAACATATAGAGGCGAAAGGTTTAGCGGTTACAACAAACCAAAACGAACACCAGGCAAATCTAAAAAGTTTGCTGTTTTAGCTAAAAAAGATGATCAAATAAAACTTGTTAGATTTGGTGATCCTAAAATGACAATCAAAAAAGACCAACCAGCAAGAAGAAAATCTTTTCGTGCTAGACATAAATGCGATACTAACCCACCTGATAAATTATCAGCAAGATATTGGAGTTGTAAAAAATGGTAGCAAAAAAGAAAGGACCAGTTCCAACAAACCCAGCCCTATACGCAAGCGTGAAAGCTGCCGCTAAAAGAAAGTTTGATGTATACCCAAGCGCGTATGCTAATGCGTGGCTTGTAAGAGAGTATAAAAAGAAAGGCGGTAAGTATAGAAATGCCTAGAGATACTGATGGCTTGGCTAAATGGTTTAAAGAGAACTGGGTTGACATAGGTTCTAAAAAAAAAGATGGAAGCTATGAAAAATGCGGTAGAAAATCTGCCAAAGGATCTAAAAGAAAATATCCTAAATGCGTGCCAGCTTCAAAAGCTAAAAGAATGACTGCTTCACAAAAGAAAAGTGCAGTTACAAGAAAACGAGCAAAGCCACAAGGCGTAGGTGGCAAACCCACCAATGTTAAAACTATAATTAAAAAGAAGTGAGATTATTAAAAGATTTATTAGAAAAATATTTAGAATGGTCTTTACAAAAAAAGGCTGATAAAATGTTTTTAAAAGCAAAACAAGGAGAATAATTATGCCAGGATATGGATATGGTAAACCAGCAATGAAACCTAAAAAGAAAAAAACAAAACCTAAGAAAAAAGGAAAGTAATATGCCTTTTAGTAAATACTCACCAAAACAAAAGAAATTAGCTAAAGTCGCAAAACCAAGAAATAAAATTACTGCTGCTGACTTTAAAAAGCTACAAAAGAAAAAGAAAAAGTAATGAAAATAAAAGCACCTAAAGGTTATCATTTTATGAAAGATGGCAAGACCTATAAGCTTATGAAACATACTGGTAAGTTTGTAAAACACAAAGGTGCTTCACTTACAGCAGAACTTCCTGTAATTAAAAAACATAAATGAAACCACAATCTGCCAAAGCTAAAGGCAGAGCTTTACAACAATGGGTTGTAGATAAGCTCGTTGAATTACTTGGCTTCGATCCTGAAGATTTAGAATCAAGACCCATGGGTTCTAATGGTGAAGATATTATTATGGGTGTTCAATCAAGAAAACAATTCCCTTACTCAGTAGAGTGCAAAAACCAAGAATCGGTTAATGTATGGAAAGCATACGAACAATCGCAAGAAAACTGTAAAGCTTACGAACCTTTGGTTATAATAAAGAGAAATAGAACAAAGCCTCTCGCGTTAGTCGATGCTGAATACTTTATAAGGTTACACAATGATAGACAAACTAATACAACCAGTAACGAAGATTCTTGATAAGTTCATACCAGACGCAGATACAAAACAACAAATCGCGCACGAACTTGCAACTATGTCTCATAAACATATTCATGAGATTGCAAAAGCACAAATAGAAGTCAATAAAGAAGAAGCTAAAGGTAGTTGGTTTCAATCATCATGGAGGCCAGCAACAGCTTGGGTGTGTGTTGCAGGATTTGCAGTTAACTTTTTAATTAGTCCTTTATTAGCACCTTTTGGTATTGATGTACCACAAGCAGACACATCTACTATGTTGCCTGTATTAATGGGTATGTTAGGATTAGGTGGTATGAGAAGTTATGAGAAAACTAAAGGATTAACAAAATGAGTTGGGAAAATTTCAGCATAGAAGAGTTTGCTTGTAAACATTGTGGTGAAAATAAGATTGAACACGAGCTTATAGATAAGTTACAATTGCTAAGAAGCGATGTAGGCTTTCCATTTAAAATAACAAGTGGATATAGATGTGCAGATCATCCGATAGAAAAAGTCAAATCTGAACCAGGCACGCACGCATTAGGATTGGCTGCTGACGTATTTCTAAGAGGCGAGCAAGCACTAGAAGTAATATCAAAAGCAACTGATTATGGATTTACAGGCATAGGAATTAACCAAAAAGGCAATGCAAGATTTATACACTTGGACATATCAAAAGACTCACAGGGCAGGCCACGCCCTCATGTGTGGAGCTATTAAATGGAAATAAGCTCTATTTTATTATGGAATATTATAATGACCTTGGTGTTTGGTCCTATTATCTATAGTATTCGTTCTAGCGCGACAGAAATCAAAAGAGTTGATATACTACTCAATAAGACCAGAGAAGAAGTTGCTATGCGATTTGTTACCAAAGAAGAATTGATAATGAATATGGATAGGGTTATAGAGCGCATAGATAAGCTAGACGCAAAAATAGATAAATTAATAACACAATAATATGGCAATAAAATCAGAAGATCCTAGGGAATATATAGCAGCATTAGGCGATATCAGTTCATTATTAAACGAAAACTTGGGTTTAGGTTCTGCTAATATAGCTAACTTAAATAATGTTGGCGCAGGAAGAGGTGGTTTTATGCAAAATTTAAAAAATGCTTTCAACCAAAAACCACAACTAGGTCCAGATGAATTTGGTAGTTATGTAATACCACCTTCAGACCCAACATATTCAAGTGGTTTTGACTATGCGCGTTCTATAGCAGGTGGCATACCAATGTCTCAAGTCATTGCACCAGGTGTAAGTTATTCCCCAGAACAACCAATGGGTTATACACAAGAACAATTAAACAGACCAAAAGACATGCCAGCACCACCTCCACCTCCTCGTTCTATAGATCGCAGGGGTGATGATGTTGATTTCTTAGGAACAGGTATCGGTGGTTTAAATATACCTGTAGATAGAAAACAAGACTTTCCTCCTTTAAGTAACTTACTAAACATAGGTAAATTATTTGGTGGTGGTTTTGATCAAGAAGCTATAGACAAAATAGTACAAGAGCGAATAGCTGAAAGTATGCCAACCTTTGAACAACCTGATTTATCAAAGTTTATTACTAAAGAAGATTTACCAGCACCCAATATTTTTGATGAAGAGGCGTTGAGAAAAGAGTTGATGGAAGATATGAGGGGTAGCATTAATATACCACAAATGCCTGATTTATCTGGTTTAGCTAGACTAGAAGATATACCACAATACCAAGCACCTGATTTATCTGGTTTTGCAAGGTTAGAAGATATACCAACAATGCCTACTTTTGACCAAGAAGCATTAAGAAAAGAACTTATGGAAGATATGAGAGGAAGTATTAATATTCCTGATATAAGCGGTCTTGCTAGGCTGGAAGATATACCAAGTTTTGACCCAAGCGTTTTAAAGCAAGATATATTAATGTCTATACCACAACAACAAGTTCCAGATGTTTCTAAATTTGTAACACAAGATGATATATCTAAAGCTATAGCTGGTATTGATATGCCAACTTTCCAACAACCAGATTTATCTGCTTATGACACAAGACTTGCACAACTAGAAGAACAACTTGCTGGTTTTAAACAACCAACTGGCGGTAGATTTTCTGTAGATCAACAATTGCCTATGGGATTATTTTAATGTCAGTATCACACGAAGAAGTAGTTAAAGCTGCACAAGCAGAACAAATATTAACCTCAGAAGTTTTTAAAGAAGCGGTAGAAAATCTTAAAAACGAATACATTACTCATTGGTTAAACTCAAGAGAGATAGATGATGTTAATGCTAGAGAAGATATCCACAGATCATTATTACTATTACCAGAGGTTGAGAGACATCTGCGTATCATTGCTGAAAAAGGCAAACTTACAAAAGCTAATATAAACAAAATTAGAAATATTGGTTAAACCTTCCCTTTTTACACATTATTAAGCTAAAATACTCTTAAATACATAAGGAGTATTTATTATGGCAATAACGGATAAACCGACTGCTTTACAAACTGATAAGGAAGTTACTACTTCGATGTTTGAAAGTTTCTTAACCCCTGAAGAGGATAAGGTTGAAGATGCAGTCACAGAAACAGAAGAAGTAACACAAGAAGAAGTTATCGAAGATGATTCCGAATTTGTTGATGAAGAAATTGATCAAGAAATTGCAGATGAATTAGAAGATGACTATGAAGAAGAACTGGATGAAGAACAAACCGATGTTGAAGAGGAAGCTCCGCAACTTCAAAAATTTACTGTAAAAGTAGATGGCCAAGAGGTAGAAGTCACGCAAGAGGAACTCGTCAATGGATATTCTCGTCAGCAAGATTATACGCGTAAAACACAAGAACTCTCTCAACAGCGTAAGACTATTGAGCAGCAGCAAGCAGAGTTAGCGCAAAGAGATGCGATTTATTCGCAGTTGTTACCGAAGATGGAAGCCCAATTAAAGGGCGAACTGGCTAACGAACCAGACTGGAACACTTTGTACGAAGATGATCCTGTTGGGTATGTTCGCGAAAAACAGCTTTGGGATGAAAAGAAAGAAAAGCTTAGTGCTGTAAGTGCTGAACAACAAAGGCTTCAACAAGAGGCTTTGGTTAAAAAGCAACAACAACTTCAACAGTTTGTTGAATACGGCAATCAAAAGCTTCTTGAAATAATCCCTGAATGGCAAAACCCAGAGGTTGCTGCCAAAGAAAAAGCTGCTATAAGCGAATATGCTGTAAATTTTTTGGAGTACACTCCAGAAGAAATACAACAGGTTTATGATTATCGTGCTTTGCTTGGTTTAAGAAATGCTTGGTTAAACTCTAAAACAGTTGAAGCCACAAAGAAAAAACCAACACAAAAAGCACCAGCAAGAGTGGCTAGACCTGGAACTACTAACCGACCTAAATCGGCAGCACCTGTGAAGAAAGCAAAACAAAGGTTAGCTAAGTCTGGAAAAGTCCAAGACGCAGCTAAAGTTTTTGAACAATTAATTTAATTTTATAAAGGAATATAAAAATGGCAAAGGTAACTAACGCATTTGACACATATTCGGCAACAGCTGACAGAGAAGATTTAAGTAATATTATTTACAACATCTCTCC
>Ga0315320_10000548_pt1 | contig 30891 bp, 26 predicted proteins | sample M140m21515metaG_FD_203458 | JGI IMG/M metagenome (GOLD analysis project Ga0315320, IMG submission 203458) | Ammonia-oxidizing marine archaeal communities from Monterey Bay, California, United States - M1 40m 21515 | ecosystem: Environmental > Aquatic > Marine > Coastal | place: USA: California... | reverse complement strand
TTCATCGGTCTCAGGGGAAAAGCTTTCGCCAGGCCGCAATCGACGGCACTTTGGAAGTGATGCCATCCGTGGTCGTGTCCGTTACGACGACCGTCATCGCATTTTTGCCCTTGATGTTCGTGACTGGACGACTGGGGCGTTTCACCACGGTACTGCCGCTGGCCGTAATCGCGATGTTATTGGTATCTCTCCTGGAAAGTGTGACAGTGCTGCCTTCGCATCTCGCTCACAGTGACAACGCGTTGCTGTCCGTGCTGCGATGGTTGTTCACGCCGCTTCGTTGTCTGGCATCTGTTTTTGGCTACCTGAACAAAAAGCTTTCGGCTCTGCTGGATGTGATTATCGAGCGAGTCTACCTGCCCACGCTGAAATACTCACTTGCAAATCCGGCGTTCATCATTGCGTTGGCGATTGGTCTGCTGGTCGTGTCCTCTGGAATCGTTCGCAGCGGAAAAGTTCCATTTGTGATCTTGCCACGAATTGACTCGAATGTCCTTCAGGTACTCATTGCCTACCCCAACGGAACGCCAGCCGCAGTCACCGATGAAGCGACAACGCGACTTGAAAGCGCACTGGCTTCGGTAAACGATGAACTGACGAAACAAAACATGACCGATCGCGCAGAGGGTGTCGTCGTCGCTATGCACCGAGCGGTCGGCTTTGGTGCTAATTCCACGGGAGACGTTTCAACGGGCAGCCACGTCGGCAGCATTACAGTTTCATTGATCGATTCCGGAATGCGGCGAGTCTCGGCGAAAGAGATCGTCAATCGCTGGCGAAGTCAAGCGGGAGAATTCCCCGGCACGGATGTCCTTGTCTTCACGACAGGCCCGCGAGGACCAGCAGCCGCTCCGATTGAAATCACGTTGCTCGCCAGCAGTGACGAGATTGAACAACTCCAGGCGGCAGTGGCTCAGACATCGGATCGATTGAACGAATATCCCGGCGTGTTCGACGTGACCGCCGGGTCGAAGCCGGGCAAGTATGAGTACCGGCTGAAGATTCGCGACCAGGCACGAGCCATGGGCGTGTCACTCGCTGATCTCTCGCAGACAGTGCGATCGGCCTACTTCGGTGATGAAGTCATGCGGTTGCAGCGTGATCGGCATGAGGTCGAGTTGCGAGTCCGCTACCCGCGCGATCAACGCGATTCACTGGCCGACTTTCGACAGATTCGACATCGCACCGACGACGGCCACGTCTTCCCGATCACCGAACTCGCCGAGATTGAAGTTGCCCGCACCGATTCGCTGATTTATCGATCTGATCAGATGCGTGCAATCACTGTGGCGGCTGACGTCGACGAAGAACAAGCCAATGCATTGAACATTGTCGCCGACTTGAAAGAGTCATTTCTGCCCTCAGTTGCCGAGCAGTTTCCCGGCGTTCATGTCCGGTGGCGAGGACAGCAGGAGCAAACCGACGAATCGATGCTAAGCATCGTCCTTGGTTTCGTGTTGGTTATCGGAGCAATGTATCTGTTGTTAACGATCGAATTCAAATCGTACATTCAGCCATTTCTCGTGCTGTCGATCATCCCATTCGGCTTCATCGGAGCGATCGCGGGACATCTGTGGATGCAGTTGCCGCTAACGCTCTTCAGCATATACGGCCTCATCGCACTGTCGGGAATTGTCGTCAACGACTCGATCGTCCTGATCGACTTCATCAACATGCGGCTGCGAGACGGTCTTTCCATCGAAGAGGCCATTCTCGATGCGGGCCGACGGCGTTTTCGCCCAGTGGTGCTGACATCTGTAACAACTATCGCCGGCGTGCTGCCCATCCTGCTGGAAACACAACGTCAAGCCCTCGTCTTAATTCCCATGGCAACCAGCCTTTCATACGGCCTGATGTTTGCCACCGCCATCGTTTTGGTACTTGCCCCAACATTGCTGTTTGTGACTCAGCAAGTTCGACAAACCATCAGTTCACCGTCAGTCGAATCACGCAAGCTGCAAGCCTGCGTCACATGAGCCTTCTTACGCGAGATCACCATGAAACTCTCATCAATCTTCCTGCTTGCCATCGCCCTCGTGTGTGCTCCCATGTTGCAGGGCAACACGTTTGCCCAAAAAGGCAAGCAAGGCGGCGAACAAAAACAGGCACGTGGTAAAGGAATGAAAGGAGGCAAAGGTGGCGGTCAGAACGGACGTGGCGGCGAAGCGAAGAATGGAAAGGAGTCCCCTGCTGCTCATCTTCCACCCGGTTTTCAGCAACTGTCCAAAGACGAAGTCAAGTTGCTCGATTCGCTTTGCGGTCGTGCCCTTGAACAAATCGCCGGGTCGCAGTCTCGATCGAAGACATCGTTGCTTTCGATCGCCGATTACTTCGGCTCAATGGAAATACCGAAAGACAAAAACGTGGCAGCCCAAGGTGATGCACAACTTGAAACGTCGATCTCCGAAACCGATATCGGCCTCTACTTTTTGAGTCGTCTCGATGGTGAACAACGAGGTCAACTCGGAAAGCTGGTCATGAGCCAAAGAACAGGCATCGCCGAGTACGAACAGCTTCGCGAGAAAGTTATCGCCATGCTGCAATCGCTCTCAGAAGAAAAGCCACCGCAGCGAGGTTTTGAACGATCACTCGCCGATGCAGCGAATGCTGTGGGCGAAAAAGAAATCAGTATCGCAATCGCCCAGGCCCGCGTGTTTGCTGACATAGCGAAATCACTGACGCAGGAACAAAAACAATTCCTACTGCTGGTTCGTTCGAGTCCGGCGGCCGTCAACACAAACAACGAGTCCATCGCCGAAGTGCGTGCCGCACTGGCAAAACATGACACCAAGGATCAGGAAGCGATTGCCATACTGGCCTACAAAGCCGCCTGCTACTGTACCGGCACCGCAGCACAAAACGCCGCGTCTCGCACGGGCAGGTCGAACGGCCTATTTGGAGGCAAATCAGGCGGCGGCAAAGAAGGACAAACGACCGGTACATTCCTGAATACACTCAACCGAACCCAGCAGCAACGCCTCTACCAACTGCTCGGCAGCCAGGTCAGAACGCTCCAGACTCAAATGTCGCGACGTGCACAGGTCATCGTCGCTCTCGACGCAATGAAAACCGGCAAGCCCGCAGTCGAGAGAAAACTCCAGCAGGTGGGCGGGCAATTCGCCCAAACCGAGGTACAGACTGCCGTCGCCGAAGCAAGGGCAGTCCAGAACATCAAGGACTCTCTCACGGCCACACAGAAAGGATTCATTCAACAGAATCTGGTCGATGCCGGAAAGTAGTGGTCGAAGTGCACAAGCGACCAAGGCCTTTACCGTCTGCCATTTCTCCGCCGATGACGACCAGGATCAGGGAAGGCGAACGGAATGACGGTGGCAACCCCAGAGAAGCTGAGTTAACAATGAACGAAGCGGCCAGCACGCAGAGGTGATTCGCACCGCCTGCACAAACCGTGTTTCTTTCGTGAAGGCGGGTGCATCGACGAATGTCGCTTAGTTTTTCCTAAGTGATTTGCAGTAAACGACATATACAAAGAGGGCCTCACTTGCGTAGATGGATTTGCACAAAGTTCATCAACGGCAAGGAGGCCCAAGGATGCGGTATTGTAACGAGCAGCTGTTTCGGAGTCAGTTCGAGTTTCTTAAGCGTCAGTTTCTTCAAGATGGCGGCCTGCCTTTCACTGACGTTTTGTCGCGTGAAACTGTCGATCAAGCGTTAGATACGATCGAGTTCGCGTGGAACGAGCGCATCTACACTCCGTTGGTGACGCTTTGGGTCTTTCTCGGACAAGTGCTCAGCGCGGACCATTCCTGTCGCAACGCCGTTGCTCGACTGGTTGTTCACCGGGTGTCGCATGGTCTTAGCGTTTGTTCCTCAAGAACCGGCGCCTACTGTCAAGCACGAAAGCGGTTACCGGAACAGTTCTTCTCGACCATTGCCCGCTTGGTGTCGAGAAAGCTGGAAGACCAAGCCAACGAGCAGTGGCTTTGGAAGGGGCGTCATGTCTCTATGTTCGACGGCACAACCACGCTGATGCCTGACACGAAAGAAAACACCGACGCCTACCCACTGGCGTTCAACCAGCAAGGCGGTGTGGGGCTTCCGCTCGCGCGAGTGGGAGCAATCTTCTCACTGTCTTGTGGCGTGATCTTGGATCTGAGGATCGCCAAGTATTCAGGCAAAGGCCAAGGTGAAGTCACGCTCTTGCATAAAATGTTGGATCTGTTCACAGCGGGCGATGTGCTTCTGGCCGACGCATTGATGAGCAACTGGCGAGTCTTGTTCTCCTGCAAAGAACGTGGTGTCGATGTCGTGACCCGACTCAACAAGGCGCATCGCAAAGCCGACTTTCGATGCGGGAAGCGATTGGGAAAAGAGGATCATCTCGTCACTTGGGCCAAGCCGTCTCGAAGAAGAGGTCTTGACCGCGATCTCTACAACTCGATGCCCGAGTACATCACTGTGCGAGAGGCTCGCGTGCGGATCGACCATCCGGGTTTCCGCACCAAATCGATGGTCATCGTTACCACCCTGCTCGACCCCGTTGCTTACACCAAGAAAGACCTGGCAAACCTCTATCGAGAAAGATGGAACAACGAGCTGGACCTGAGAAGCATCAAGTCAGTGATGCAGATGGAATGCCTGCGTGCCAAGACACCGGAGCTTGTTCGCAAAGAGATTTGGACACACGTCCTGGCGTACAACCTGATCCGCACGATCATGGCGCAGGCGGCAACCAAGAGCGCCATGCAACCTCGCGCAATTAGCTTTAAGGGCACGCTGCAAACGCTCGAAGCATTCCAGCCAGTCATCGCACTGGTCGCTCATGACCGTGCGATGAAAACCAAGCTGTACGACCAGTTGCTCGACGCGATTGTGGTTCACAGAGTAGCGGATCGGCCGAATCGATTCGAACCAAGGAGACACAAACGAAGGCACAAGCACTACGTTCCATTAGCAGTGCCCAGGCAAGAAGCCAAACTCCAGATCCTAAAAGGACTTAGCAAAAACTAAGCGACATTCGGTGCATCGACCGAGGCGGATTGGATTACAGGCCAAATCGCTTCGGTCTTTTTCACCGACTGCAGATCGGCCGAATCATGCTGGATTGAGCGACTGAGACGCGTTTAGTTGGGTTTACAAAACTTTTTTGGTATCTTAGCCACGCAAGCCCCAAGGAATATCAGGGACAAATCAGCCTCGCAATGGATGCGTCGCTTTGATGGAGGCTTAGAGACTCTACCCCGGGGCAGTGTTTTTCTGCCGAGAGGTCATTGCACGACCAAGCGCCCCCTAATTCGTCCGCATGTGCGGCAAAATGAGATTTTGTGACTGACTACCCCCCAGTCTTTGCACCAGGTTGAGTGAGAGAATTGGGGTTGGTAAAGCGGCTGTGTTCTGGAGGCTGAGGCGTAGCCGAAGCCGGAAGAACACAGCCGGCTGCAAATGCGGCAGGGGTTTGGTAATCCAGTGAACTGTGGATGCGGTGATGGTTGTAGTCCAGTCGCCAGCGATCAATCACCCAACATGCTTCCTCGAAGCTCAGGAAGATTTCACGGTTGAGTAGCTCATCGCGAAGCGTGCCATTGAACGATTCGACATAGCCGTTCTCCCAAGGGCTGCCCTTGGCGATAAACAATGTTTTGACATCAGCTTCTTTCAGCCAACGGCAAATTACCTTGGACACGAACTCTGGGCCGTTGTCACTGCGAATGTGTTCGGGGGTGCCGCGTATGGCGAATAGGTACTGCAACACACCCATCACATCTTGAGCGGTAAACGAACGCTCTACTTCTATCGCCAAGCATTCTCGCGTGAACTCGTCGATCACTACCAGCAACCGAAGTTGGCGACCATCCTCGGTTCGATCCGTCACAAAGTCGTAAGACCACACATGATTCTTGTAGCGGGCACGGTGACGTACGCAACCATTCTCACTTCCGCCGGGGAATCGTCGCTTCCGATGCTGTTTTCGCGGGACTTGCATATGTTCCCGCTTCCAAAGTCGATGGACACGTTTCTCGTTCACTGTCCAACCTCGCTGGGTTAACAACCGATGAATACGGCCAGATCCGAAACGAGGACGTTGACGGGCAAGTAAACGCATCTCACGGAGCAGACGCGGTTCATCGTCCACCCGACGCGATTGATATCGTTGGGTGTTGCGTGGTTGACCCAGAACGCGGCAGGCACGACGCTCCGAGACTCTTTCTGGCCCCAAACGGCTACGCACGGTGGACACCGTGCGTCGACGGCGTTCAGGGCTTACCAGTTTCCCTTGGCGGCCTCCTTGAGAATCTCCATATCGAGAGCTTGCTCGGCGACCATCTTCTTCAGCCTTGCGTTCTCTTTTTCCAGAGCTTTCAGTTGCTTGGCCATCTCTGGTTTCATGCCACCGTACTTCTGACGCCAGCGATAATACGTCTGTTCGGTGATTTCCAGCAGCTTGCAAATTTCGGGCACCTTCTTGCCCTTACCAAGTTCCACGTCGGCTTTACGAAGTTTGGCAACAATCTGATCCACTGTGTGACGTTTCTGAGGCATTCTGAAAGTCCTTTCCGAGCGGAACGCTCGAGCAAGATTCTCTCACTCGCAATGGTGCAATTCTAAGGGGGGAGGTCAAGACCCCAATGAAGCGTCTGCGTATCGCTGATCTGCCGGATGTGGTCTGGACGCGACTTTTCTGAATCTGAATTGCATATCGCCCACGGGTCCACACCGTACAACTGCAGGTCCGGCACCATTGCTAATAAGTTAGCTGCCGTACTTCCATGAAAGACTCCGACTTCCACACCTTTGTTCATCGGTCCATCGGCACAACGCAGCAGGTCATAAACAACCTGTGCATGCTTCCCAGAGCCAATCGGCTGAGCCGGGTTCTTGCCCCGCTTCCACCACATCTTTGGCAGATGTCGTTTGGTGCCACCGACAAAGTGATAGACGTAAGTCTGCATCGAACGATGTTCGCACAGATGTGGATTGTGATGGAGCAATGTGTTGAATTCGCCAGGCAAGTACGCAATCCGGCCGGGGCACTTGTCCCAAAGGTGATTGATGACAATGGTTTCGTCACAACCGAATCGCCTGTCGAATTTCGCACCTGGCCCTTTGGCCGCGATCTCGTCAAAGAACTCAGCAAACGTCTCTGTATGATAAAGATAGAAACCGCCATTGGGATGCGCCCACGGCGGTGCGGCCTTTGTGCCAAGACGCCGAGCCCAGACACCGTGAGCATGATGAGCCCATGACGTTTTACCCAGGTTTCCGAAGAGTCCCTGTCGACCAGCGATGATGCCTATCTGATCTTTGCCGACAAGATCAAAGGGCGACGGACAGTCGTCACGAATTAGCATGTCGGTGTCGAGCTGAAGGAGCTGGCCATGACCAACGGTATCGATCACATGCCGGCAAATCATCAGCTTCTGCCAATACGGGTGACAATTACGTAGAGGCTTGCGGATCCAAAGCAGCTTTGCGTTCCAACGCTTTGCGGCGGCCTGGAAGGATTCGATCGTTTTCTTATGGGCCTTTCGTGGCGGAAGGTCCAGTGCTGCGACAATTCGTTTGGTTTCTGACATCCGTGCCCCCTTTATCCATGACGTTTCAAACTTGGGTCGACGTGAGCGACGGCAGATGCGATTTCGTCTTCAGTTGGCTCGATTCCGAGGAAATCAATCAACTGCTCGATGACGCGCTGCGGCTCTGCCGTCAGTTCTGCAAACTCAATCCTGTGAACTGGCACCTCTGGATGACTGGCAATGAATCGCTCACGATGATCGAGCAGTGATCGCTGAAGCTTTTCACAGTGTGCGTCGTCCGCTGCGAACCACTGACCTCGATGCTTGCTGCTGCGATTTCTTAAAGATTTGATGGATGCTTCGATCGGTCGGTCGACGGCGATGATTCGAAGCGAGTCACCCAGAGCCTGGTAAAGATGCTCGGTAAAGCGGCACAGATGAGGGTATTTACCACCGGCGACAGTCCGATCGCGGTTGGCTTCGGCCTTGCGTGGTACGATCCAAGTCTTGAGTTGCCGGTCCAGTTTTTCATCAGCAAACACCGGATCGACCGATGGGAACGGCATCGCTTTCTCGCATAGCTTTGCGAGACCAACAGCCTCGCCACCGCCGGTTGCCTCGTAGCCACCCAGTTCATTCCCCATGTGCACGCCCAGATGGTGCATGATCATGGCGACACAAGAGGTGCCGCTGCGGTGCGGACCGAGGACGGCAAAGAATGGTGAATCGCTGTGGTCAGCGTTACGGGCATCGTTGAAGAAACGTGTTTGCTTCCATTTGCGTCCGCAAATGTTTGATTTGGTCGGTAACTGACCAACCATCCAACGATCGGGCACGTAAACCGGCAATGATTCCTTGCCGACATTTTGACCCTCCACGACAGATTGGTACCTGCGCTGGATCAGTCGCCCTAAGTGATGATCGATGTGATGCTTTTCGTGCCAGTTACTCCAGGTCAGATGTCTGTAGAGGGTCTTCATCGACTCGCGGCCGCGCACCATAAACGCATGGGTGCGATTGACGTTGTAGGGCCGATAGACATGCTCGGTAATCTTTTGGGGCGGGTGCTTGGCGGCATAAAGATGCTGGCCACCGAGGTAGGCGAGGCCCCAGTCTGATGGAAGTTCTGCGACGAATTGATTAAACCGATCGGGAAAGTCGGGTGTGAATCCGGCGTCATCTTCGAAGACGACATAGGAATCGATGCCTTCCAGGAGGCACTTTTCAAGGATCAGTAGATGAGAGCGATAGCATCCCCATGCGCCATTGCCGGCACGCCACTGCGGCGGAGTCGCCACACGGCGTCCGTCGATCGCGGCAAAACGTTCCGGCTGCGGTAGCGGCCAAGGCTGGGGTAGTTGCTGCATCCACTGACGCAGACGATCGTCGCGTCGATCAAGGTTGATCAGGAAGCATCGCTGGACCGGGTACTGGCTGTTAATCCTGGTCGTCGCCTGACTCGGGTGGACCGTCAGGGAATTTTGATTCGTATCGCCGGATGGCGGTGTCGACGAGGGAGCGGGCGACAACTCGCGTAAATCTTCCATGAGGCAATCCTCTCTCTTGGGCTTCTTCCATTAACCAGTCAAGAATCGTGTCGATGTTTTCGCGGCATCCGTCCGCGCCCCAGTCGTTCATGGTGTCTGCGCGCGAGTCACAGTCACACGACGAGTTGGGATGGGCGAACCAGGCAAGCATCTTTTTCAGTTCGCTCCCGGGGCCAGGCCGGTAATCGCCGATGCGTAAACTGACGACCGGCTGAGAGTCTGGTTTGTAGTTATCAAGCAGTATTTTGAGTTCGCGCGTGGGTCGACCCAAACGCTTACGCTGCACCAGAGCCATGCCGATGGTCACGACATTCATTGCGCGCGGGTTTGTGTCTTGCTGGCACGCAATGCATCCACGGGCGGATGCTCGTACGGTGCACACGGCCAAATTGGAAGCGACTTCACACTGGTGGTTGGCTGTCAGAAAACGGCAATGCGTCATCCCGCCACCTCAAGCACTTCACCGTCGTAGATCCCGATCTTTTCAGGTACCGGTGGTTCACTGCAGTCAGATTCAATCAGCTCCCAGCCACACGACCAGATCCAGGTACTAAGGCATTCGCTGCCTGAGCCGCTCGGCGAACCTTCGCTGGGCTTAGAGATCGAAATGTTTGAAATGCTTTGGCTATCCGAGTCGGACTCACTTGGTGAATCAGAGCCCGATGAACTTCCAGATCCACTGCTCTGAGAACCACTGTCACTGCTGCTTGAATCTGAACCACTTGGCTGCGAATAGGACTCACTGCTTCGTGACAGGCTTCTACTTTCGGACGACGAGTAAGACTCCGACTCGCTGGAAATCGAACGGCTTGATTCAGATTCACTCGACTGGGATTGGCTCGATTCGGAATCGCTTGATTCGCTCTGTGAGCTGGAAGAACCAGAGAGTGACGACTGACTCGATTCACTGTCCGACTGGCTTGAAGATGAGTTGGACGACGATGCCGAGGATGAAGGACTGCCTGATGAACTTGAGTCGCTGCTGGATAAGCTGCTTTTGGATTCGGAACCGGATGACAACGAACTGGAATCGGAAGAGCGACTTGATGACTGGCTAGATGAAGAATCTGAGCTGATTGAAGAGTGTGAGTCACTGCTGGAGCCACTAGCTGATGAACTGCTACCAGACGAGCCACTTGAGCTGAGGTTTGATGAACTTGAATTTGAAAGACTGCTGGACGACTCGCTGCTCGAAGACGAACTGGCAGAGCTGCTCGACGAAGAGCTGTCTGAGCTGCTTGAGGATGAGGAAGAACTATCGCTAGAACTTGAACTGCTTGATCCACTGTCGCTTGAGCTACTTGAACTCGAGCTGCTTCCATCGCAGCACCTGCAGCCGATGGTCAGATAAGCCGATGTGTCCTCGTGGAAATGGCAGACGATCTGCTGGGATGGCAACAAGGCATATTCACAGACGTTGTAAACCGAGACCATCGCACCGGCTGGTTGCCATTTGCCATTAACGAACCGTAATTCCCTCGCCATGCCCCAGGACTTCGCACGAAGGCGTTTGCTGGGTTTGCACAGCAGGGTCTGCTTGGGTGGGTCGAGTAGCCATGAGTGGTGCCCATCGAATGTGACACACAGGTACTGGGATTCTGCAGAATCCACCGGAGGCCTTACTGGCTGAAGCCCATGATGCCGGACGACTACCTGAACCGTCTCGCCCTCGGGTCGTGTAACCGGCTCGATCTCGCCGCTTTCGCTTACAGTGTGAAGTTCACACTCAGCCGAACCGGTCTGATTGCCTACTCTGGCAGGGATACCAGCCGCCGGGATCTTGGCGAGATACCGCGTACGGTGCGCGTTGGATAATCTGACAACCGCCCATTTCACTCCGGTGCCCGGTTCACACCATAGGATTTCCGCGCCGCCGTCGGGCTTACTCTTGAGCTCGGTTGCGCTACCGGGAGAGATGTCGGCATAGCGGTGCCAATCCTGCTCCACCTCGATTTGAACAGGGCAGACCCCGCTTACCCAGGCGCGACCGATTTTGTCGTTCTTGAGTGGATCCAGCAGAATGCCAAACCGACCGACAGATTCCTCGGCAGGCAACACTCCGTTGATGGCGACCTGATTTTTGAACTCTCGCGGCTTATCTGTCGGCTGAATGATCGGTGACTGTAGACCGAGGACTGCGAGGCGATCGAGGTCCTGACCACTTTGATTACGAACTTTGATGAGATCGCCACTGCGAAACCAAGCATTGTCCTGCACACTTTGGGCATGCTGCTGATCGACGTGGGCGCGTGCCGCATCGAGCATTGCATTCCAGGTGGGAGCTGGTATTTCGAGAGGTTGTCCCGCTTGCTGTTTGGCGAATTTGTCGCCGCTCATGCTTACGCTCCCCCAAGACCAAGGAGCGAAAAGTCACCGTATTGGTAAACCTGTTCGACGTAGGCTGCGACTGGTTTCTTGATCAGAGCTTTGGCTGTGGTGTCTTCATCATCCGCAAATCTGACCCAAAGATAGTGCCAGCCTTCTTTGCTGATCCCGCTAATATCACCAAGGGTCAAATTGTCTGCGTTGGGACTCGCGGCGAACCGGTAAGTAATTTCCCAGTCGTCCTTGCCACGTTTGGAGCCACTCGCCCCGAGAAACAGAAGCTCCCCTTTGGCAAATCCCTTGAATGCTGCTCCATTGACTTTCCCGGTCAGTGAGAAGAGAGCCAACTTGTAAGCTGGTGTGACCAGGTCGTTGTGAATGAAATGCGTCTCGGTGAAGTTGTAAACGGGAACCGTGATATCCGTGCCGGCAACCTGATCGTCGTTTACACCAATGGCTCCGTGGAATACCGGTGCCGTTTCGTTCGGCGCTGCATGCCGACCAACCGTGGTTAGACTCTGGCTGACATGTTGCGATCCGCCGCCGGTGTCAAAGGTGAATTGCGGTTCCTCTGTCTCGCTATAGCGAACACTGCCGTTCCAGACCTCACCTCCGAGCGGCTCGAACGAATAGTCGGTCCTCCGTAGCCCCAAGTAAGTGAGCGGTGACGAAGCCTCGAGGAGCCCACGAACGGTCACGTCATCGTTTGTGCCACGAATCACGAAACGCAGCTCGGCCGATGGGCTATCGCCCTCGTTTCCCTCGCGGCTGCGGTAAGTTTCGTTGATCGTGATGGGCATGAAAAACACTCAGTCCGTGAATACGAGACGTCCACGTTTTGCCTGGTCGACAAGCATGGCAGTGTTGCTGGCGACCTCCTCGGTAGCCTTGGCGGTTCGCTGGGTGAGGCTGTCGGCGCCCAGTCCGGCCAGTGCCATCGCGTTGAATCCACCTTTGGTTTCCACGCCGGTGGCGACGCTTCCGAGAGTTCCACCGACCGAACCGAGAATGTCTTTGAGGTCAGGTGTTTTGCCGGCAATGGGTGCATCACCGCTTGAAGGTTCATCCGAAGCTGCATCAGGCTTCCTGGCAGCATCGATCGCGTCCTGCCATTGTTTCTTGGCATCATCGAGATCAGCCTGTGCAGCGGCCAGGTCGGTGTTGTATTGATCCTGTCGCTGCCTGTCCTCCGCAGCACGCATTTGATCAATAGCACCCGCGCGGCCTTCACGCCCTTCTTCGATCTCTCGTCGCTTGGCACGGCGTTCTTGGTCACGCCGGCCAATGTCGCCCAGCATCTGGTCCGCTGCCGACTCATTCTTGGCTGCCGTCGCTTCGTCGATTTTCTTCACTTCGGCTTCGACATCGATGTCGTCGGAGAACATGGCTTTGAGCCGGATCCAAGCTTTCTTGATGAAACCGATCGTTGAATGCCATGTCTTGGTCAGTGTGCCCGCGAAAATACTCCATGCGTCGGCCAGGAATCCAATTGTCTCGGTCCACGCCACTTCGACTCCTGCCCATCCATCACTGATGATTTGGGCCATGTCGTAAGTAATCGCAGTCGTCGTCGCAAGAATCGAATCTTTGAATCCAATCCAATAAGCTTTCAGCGTGCTGGTCCCTTTGAGCCACTCCATCTTGAGCGTGAGCCACAAAATCTTGGCAGCCGCGCCGATGTCGCCCTTGGCAAGCAAAGCCCCAATGGCCCCGAAAGATTCCGTAGCGGTGGTTTTGAGATCCTCAAACTTATTGCCTAGCCAAGATAGTGCCTGGGAACCGATGTCGGTCGAATGGATGAGGTAGGCACCGAGTCCTGCGATTCCTGCAAGCACCAGGCCGAGCGGCGATAGAATTGCCCCGAGCAAGCTGCCCACCACACCGATTGCACCGACGACCACACTGAAAAGCGTACCGATACCGCCAACGGCAATTCCCAATGCACTGAGCGCACCACCGATCACAAAGAGTGCGGCACCCGCGGCCAAGAGCGTGATCGCGACTTTGGCGACCGTTCTTACGATCTCTTGGTTCTGCTCGATCCATTTGATAAGACCCGATAGCGACCCAGAGACGACCTGCGCCATGCGTTTCAGCGGCTCATTGAGCGATTCGCCGATCGCGATGCCCACACCCTCGAGTGAGCTTTTGAGGATTCGAAACGCACCACCGATCCCGGACTCCATCTGATCGGCAGTGGCCTGAGCGATACCACCAGCGTTTTCAAGCTCTTTGAGTAGCGACCGGGTATCAGTAACCGACTTGCCGATCGCACTGGCAGCGGTGATACCGAGGAGCCCAAAAACCTCGCTGAATTTGGATGCACGCTCGCCCGAACCAAGATTGGCCGTGGCATCCGCCACTTCGCCCAGCACATCAACCAGTGAGCGAGCGTTGCCCTGTGCATCGTTGGTTGCCACGCCGAAGACTTGCTGAAACTTTTCAGATTCCGCGGCGCTGAGTGTAAGGAGACGTCGTAAGGCTGATCCGGCCGCACTTCCTTGGATCCCCATATTTCCGAGCGAACCGAGGATTGCCAAAGTCTCCTCAAGACTCATGTTGGCATCGGCTGCCACGGGAGCGGCATATTTCAGAGCCTCGCCTAGCGACTCGACACTATTAAAACTTTTATTCGCGGCTGCGGTCAGACCGTCGGCCACGCGGGTCGCTTCACCGGCTTCCATTCCAAACTGACGAATGGTGGCTGCCATGATTCCCGAAGCAAGCGTCGCGTCGGTCCCGGTTGCACGAGCTAGATTCATCACCGCGGCGGTCATGTCCATGATCTGGTCAGGCTTGAAACCGGCTCGTCCCAGTTCGGTCATGAGGGACGCGACTTCACTGGCAGCGAAACTTGTGGTCGCTCCAAGCTGCTTGGCACGATCAGTGAGCTTGGCAAACTCAGCATCGGTCGCCTGCGTGATCGCTCGAACCTGCCGCATGGCATCGTCGAACGACATGAAGATGGCAGTGCTGGCTGTGAGCGGAGCCGCCAACGCTGCACCGGCAGAAAAAACCTGTCGTCCAAGCATCCGCGCCGAGGCACCGAAGTCTTGCAGCTTTCGCTTCGCATCGGCCAGTCCGCGCAGAAACCGCGAGTTTCGCGTCGTCAGCTCAATGTAGGCAGCTCCGGCTTTGACTTGAGACATGGATCCTGCGTGGTATGGCCTTGGGCTTTCCGACCCATCACCCCGGCTAGCTGGCTAACGGTGACTGGGATCGGCCGGCTCGTTTTGGATAACAGTGGATTGAAGTCATTTGCTCGGAACGGTCGTGATCGACGCCGTCGATCGCGGTGGGTCTCTGCAAGGAGGGCCATCACGTGGCTGGCAATGTTCCATTCGTGCGACTGTCTTGCTTTGGCCATCAACACGAGATGCTTTAAGGTCAGAGGCCCTGGATCCACACCCACGATGCCCGCAAGCTTGTAGATCAGTTCCTCGACTTCTCCAGCGTTAAGTCGATCCTCAGTTGATCGATCAGTTGTTTCTCCAGCTCCGGGCTGTCCAGCTTGGCTTGGACCATCTCCATCGCCTTCGTTTGAACCACTGCGTATTTCGCCGCCGCTGATTTCAGCAGGCGGCGCCGGGGCTCCGGGAAGAAGGCCACCAGCGCTTCCAGTAGCGCGGTCGTGGCATCGGTGATCACATCGCCCGCAAGTCCCTCCCCAAACTGCTCATCGGTGATTTGCTGTTGATCTGCCTGCGGCTGGATGATCGCGTAGAGGACGTCGACAAGCAGTAAGACGTCGCTACTGAGTCGCTCGATCAAGTCTCCCTCGACGCATTCAAGCAGATTCACCCCAGTGACCGCTTTGACGCGGCGAATCGTCGACGTATCAATCTCAACGACCCAGACATTCGATTTGCGATCAACAAACTTTTGCATCCTGCTTCACTACTGCTGCGTGTGATTAGACCGTTGGTACATTTGAACCGGTTCCGGTTGTCGACTGAGTGGGTTTCAGCGTGACATCCGCCGAGATCACTTCCTCGAGATTTTGGTTGACGTTGAACTGCATCACCTCGCACGTGAGCGCCAGGGTTCCTCCGGCGTCGCTGATGCTGACGTTGCACGGATCGCCCGACATGAAAAGCCCCTGAAGCGTTGCGAAAGTCGTGTCAGAATCTTTGTTGAGAACCGTGAATTCGATCGAAGCATCTTTCAGTGTGCCGACCGTGGCACGCCAACCGTTGTTTGCGCGGGTGGAGGCATCAGCCTCTGCTTTCTCAAGAGAAACCGTCAGATCTTTGCAGTTGGTGATCTCGGCTCCGTCGATCGTGAGCGTTGCATCGAGACCAAGTTTGACTTCTGGCATCTCTGGTATCCTCCCTAATGTTTCGTAACGCCGTTACCGGACTGAGTTGTGCCAAAAAGTCGGCAGTCTGGAGCGATTGATGTTGAGTGCTGGTTTCATGAATGGCCGCTTGGGGTAACGACTTGGGCCGGTTGACCCACGTCGCTCGTTTTCTGCCTCGATCAACCGGGTTGCTCTGGCAGCCTGTGCGGCGCTCGTGAGCCGGACCCTTGTAAATTTCGTGGTGTACCCCGGCTGCTTGACGCGAATCGGACCAAACTCTCCCACACGAAAACGGTGACGTTTGACAAGCCGTCGTTTCTTGGAGACTCCGCCATGTTCGTGTAGGTTCCAAATCCTGCCTGCGATCTCATTGACCGGCCCGATGACTACATCGGGTTTTGATTTGTTGACCTCGTATCGAATCGATCGCTTGAGGCTGCCGGTTTGGGTATGTGGAGGTGATCCTGGCTGTGAGGACTTCTTGCGTCTGCGAATGCTGCGACGTGCGGTCAGCCGGATTGCTGCCCCAGCGTGACCAAGTGAACGGAAGTTGGCTTGGTGACTCTTTTGCTTCAGTTTGGCGGAGTCGAATTTTGTCTTGGCTGTCACCGCGATCATTTGGCCAGCTCAAAGGTCATGGTCAGCAGGCTTGTGAATTGCCTGAGTTGCTCCCAGTGCTCGGTTGAATAGAGCACGCTGTTTTCCACCTCGATGCACCGCGCTGCCACGAGTGAGTCGAGACGCTTCAATCGAAAGGTGTCCGCGATTTCTTCGACCAGACCGACGAGCGGATCGATCTCGACGTTGTCTCCATCTGAGAACTTCTTCTGCACAGCGATGTCGATCTTGCCGTGATAACGACTTAGTGACCGGTCCATCGGCAGGAATTGCACTTCCCGTGGTACGACGCTCACCCTCAACTCCTTCATATCCTCCAAATCAAAATTGGGCACATAAAGTCGCTCCGCCTCAAACGTTTGAGACAGCGTGGCAGCGTTTAGCTGAGCGGTCACGCTATCGGCAATTTGGAGGATGGTGGTCATGGACTAATCGTGTCGATTTGTTTGGTGTGGATGCGAAGCTTCAGGCGGAACGGGTCACTAAATCGCCAAGGCGGCTCGCCGCCCAGCGACATGACTTCGTAAACAATCGTGTTCTCCCCATCACTTTGATGGATGCGGTCTCCACGGCGGGGCAGTGATCCAATGCTTGATGAGACCAGGTCGGATGTATCGATCAGGAAGTCGCGAACTTGCGATCGCGTGATGATTCCTTCGCCGTCGTCTTGCTGGTAGGTCGATCTGCCGATCGTGGCCTGTAGTTCTGCCTCGGCTGAATCCCGCTTATAAGTCACGCTCTGTGACGCATGGGTCTTCAGTTTCCCAGCGAGCCAGTTCTGTCCAATCCTGAGCAGATCCGTCATCTGCTATTTCTTAACTGGTGCTGATTGGGCCTGCGTTTCTGATAACTGTCGCAGCAGAGCGATCAATTCGTCGAATGTTTCCTGGTCGAGCAGTAGTGGTTTGCCGGCTGCCTGTCTCTTTTCTCGGATGAAGCGAAAGCCCCAGATGACCAGCGCGATCACGGCAGGAATGGAGAATCCGGCCATCAGCAATCCCAGCACCGCTGACCATGGAAAGATGGACGCAGGCACCGCAACAGGAACTGGCTCCGGTGGAATATTGGGATCGATGAGAGGGAAAGGTGTCTTGGGTGGCGGTCGAAAGGGATCGGTGCGCGGTACCGGTTGCCATGGAGGAGCAGATTGTCCGATTAGACCGCTCGGTTCCGACTCGTGAATCGTTTGTAGCCTTGCGATGTAGCGACGGATGGCGTCACTGATCCCGCGGGCCAAACGCTCCGGGTCACCTTGATAAACCTTCTGGAACACGACCGTAGCCGGGTCTCCATAGATTTCACTTCGTGGTGGCTGAATGATGATGGTCGGGTAGGCGGTGATCTTGACCTTTTCCCAGCGAAACTTCTGGCTCTCGTCATCCTTGTCGTAGACCTTATAGTGCGCCCACGATCTTTTCGAATCGCTGGGATTCGCAAGTGCAAGCAGCCACTCGTTGGTTGCCCAGTCTCGCTTGAGCTTCTCGCAAGGGGCGCAGCCCTTCATTGTGAGCACGCTGATGAACCACTTGTCAGCGTCACTTTCTGGTGGGCTCATCGCCGCGACAAAGGCATCAGCGTTCTCTGCCCCGGCGGCGTGAGTGCCCACGTACTGGACGGTGTCACCGAGTCGCATCACTTCCGCGTGGTCGACTTCCGGTCGATTGCTTTGTGCCAGGGCGGCGCTGCTTAGGGAGCCAATCGTGAGGATTGCCAGAAAGAGAGAACGCATTGTCAAATCCTTTTGCCTCAAATGTGTCACCACCACTGGAAGTACTGGGGCCGCTCGGGATGCGGCGGGTAGTCGAGAATCACGACCCACTGACCGCTGGCCAGATGGAGCCGCCTGAACGACGCTTCGTCATAAGCATCGATTCTTGTCGGGGAATTGTTGTTGCAGACGTACCAGGTGCCCGTCTCGGGCTCGTATCCCATGAGCGTTTGGAAGTGAGCGCGGCCTGCTCCGATCGCCGTTCCACGCCCAGTTTCGGCAGCCCACTTCATCCAGTCCCAGGTATTGGAACCAGTGATGTTGAAAGCGCGGATTCCACGGCGATGGCAGTAAGCCGAAACACGAGACGGTCCAGAGCCGCCACGTTCCCGCGGTCCATACTCGGTGTCCCAGAGCAAAGTCGCAGCCTCAGGGACGTTCTGGTCAACGCCACACATCCCGATCGAACACTGCACGCAGGAGCCATCGGGGTTACGAAACCAGTTGCGAATGTCTCGAGGTAAATCGACCGCGAGCCTGTCGTCGGGACAATCGACCGATTGGCCACTGGAGATTTCGGCACCAGCAGTCAACAAGATCGCCAGCGCAAACATCGTGGACTTCACGCTTTTTCTTCCTTGTCGCACGCGGGAATCACTTCGCCGGACAGGCACCTGTCGCACACTTCGTTGTTTTCAATAGGCTGGCTCGGCAATGGCAGTAACACGCCGGCCTGCACTCACACACAGGGCCACAGCCACATCGATGCTGGCCAATATTTCTGACAAAGCGAACCGGTGTGCGAGCCAGTCGTAGGGGAACGTGAGCAACGGTTCGCAAGCGGTACCCACACCGGCCATGAGCCTGCACATTGCAAGGCATCATCCAACAGGCAACCGACACGATCACGGCGGCTGTCCACAGAGAACGCTTCATCGGATTTCCTCTTGAGGGGGGGTGTGGACGGGATTACTGGCTGAGACGAACACGTACCAGTGTCACGCCCGATCCGGCAGCTTCGGTTGCTTTTCCGATCAGCTTGTTCCCTGAGGCAGCGATTAAGGCAAGCGAGTTCACTGAGTCCCAATAGACTTTTGCACCCGCTGAGATCGTCGCGCCTGAGTCCTTCACAAAGTCGAAGACCCCATCAACCGTGATGGTTCCAAGCTCGCCTGTTGAGACATCAGCGGTGGCGATGCCAACAAGATCGCCTTGAACCACCACATCGCCTCGTGAGATGTCACTGGCCGCGAGAAACTCAACACCCTCGCCGGCCTGCACATAAGTCGCTTGCATTAATCGTTACCCACTCGAGGAATAGAAGTCCGTTTCATGTCTCAGGCTGGCTCTTAGGCCTCACCCTTGGCTTTCACACCGCCACGTGGATCTTGCAGAGCCACACCGAAGTCGTGATAGCCACGCATTTGCACACCTAGCACGTTGAAGTCGGCATCAGCGGTCTCGATCGTTGGCGACTCTTGGCCGTTGAGGAACGCGACCTCGATGACTGGCAGATCACTTGGCTCTGCAAGCAGATACCACGCTTTGCTGGAGTTGCCGGTGTATGCGGCGTTATTCAGGTAACGACTCACTTCCACACGGAACTTGCCCTGATGTGGGTTGGTGACCGGGTACTTGGTGTTCGCCGTGGTATCCCGGAGCTCCAGCGATTTGAATAACTGCGACCCAACCGCGGAGAGTGCCGTCGGAACCAGCATCATCGCCGGCATGATTCCCAGAGGCTTACCATCCCCGTCGACCTGATCCATGAACGCGACCTCGGCATCGGTCAGTCCATCAATCGTGAGTGCCGTCGATGCACCGGTTAGGTAGTTACTATTGGCCGTCTTGAAGAAATCGCTGTTAGCAAGGAACGTCGTCCAGAAGACGTCGTTGATCTTCAATCCACTACCGCGACCGAGCTTTCGAGGAACGGCTGTGATCGCCCCAAGATCATCGTTGATGATGTCGGTACGGTCGACCGAAAGCATCAAGCCGTAGGTGTCGGCTTTATTGCTATATCGCTCTTCGCCAAGCGTGCCATGCTTGAGTTCGCCGCCAGGTGCGACGCGCTCATACTGGTCTTTGCCGACGAGCCGGTAGCTGGTGACGGTCTTGAAGTCACTCACATTACGGGTCGCGGATATATTTCGCCAGGTTCGCTCTACACTGAAGAAACCGTCCAGCAGGAATTTGTTAGCGACGTTCGAAAGAATGCCACCAATATCGATTCCCGACCAGCCAGCTTCGATCGATCCACCGAACGCTGCCTGCATCGCTTCACGGCTGTTACGGAAGTTGCGTCCGGTGTAGCCATTGGCCCAGGCCGCTTCGAGGATGAGCTCCTGCAGCCCGATGCCGCCACGGAACTTGCGTGCCGCCGCATCAAGTGTTTTTTCTTCGTAAAGCGAGTCAAGGTCCTCGAGCTTGGCGGTCATCATGCAAGCCGCCTCGAGGACGTTGCCCGAGACAGAGTGATCTGCGGCATGAATGGCTGGTGTGCTCGGCCGATCGTTGCGCAGCACCTCCAGTTCGGTACGCTGCGCCGTCCATCCCTCGCGGATCGATTGGGCTTCGATCCCGTCATGGCAACCGTTGCAGATTCGCCGCACCTGTGCGATTCGTTCTACTTCCGCAGCGGCAGCCGCGCGAATGGACAAAACCGAATCCCCAGCGGTTGGCTCGACGATGTTGGTTTCGACTGGAGCTGATGCGATCACAGTATCCAGTTCCGGTGTTGGTGGATCATCTAAGGCTTCGATTTCGGACTCCAACACTTGAGATTCATCTGCCACGTTTGGTTCTCCTTCGAGACTTGAATGACTTGCGGAAACGCTGGCACTGGTGGCTCCGTCCGCTCCGAGATCCACAAAACTGATTTCACCGAGCGTCGATCGGCGTACGATGTTCACCGGTCCGCTGACGCTTTGGCCGTTAACGATCGCGTCGCTCTCTGATTTGATAAACTCGACTTCCTCAGCGCTAGCACCAATGGATGCTTGCCAAGGGAATCCGTTCTTGCTCGAAGCGACCACTTCGCGAGCCGCCGGCGTATCTCGGGAGATCACACCACTGGCAACTAGCTGACCTGCTTCCACACGGATGGAATCGGTGTGACCCACGCCAGAGAGTGCATCATGGGCAAAGCGGATGGGCCGTGATTGAGAGGGGACAGACATCCCGCTCAGATCCACCACAAGCGGGTAACGCCAACCGGCAATCCGCATTGGCTGTCCTGTGTAGGCGACCATCTCAAAGCGTGGCAGCGATGAGTTCGCATCGTCGCCAGCGGTCGCAGTAATTTTGAGTTCACCAGATGTGTTGAACTGAACATGGGAGCCAGCCGCTTTGACCTCTTCTTCGATCGATCCCGTGTCGTCACTCATCGTCAGCCTCCTCCTGATCAAGAATCGCAAACGCTTGATCTTCAGAAGAAAGACCGAGGTCGCGCATCATGGCGACCTCTTTTGCTCGCTGCTGGAGCTGAGATTCCCAATCTTGGCCGCGTCTTGAGTATTCATCCGCGAGCGTCGTGGTGTGACTGGTAAGACGCGTGGCCTGAGCGTTGGCCTCTTTGGCGGGATCGACATGCTCATGCCCATCCCAAAACCATTGGTGTGTCCAGGAGGCAATGGCACCGATACCTTCGGGCAGCATGCCCGGTATGAGTGAAGCTTCATCGAGCCATGCGGAAAGGATCCGATCAAGGACGACAACTTCGGCGTGAGCCTGATCAATGCGGATCGATTTGTAGTAGGTCTGGTGGTCGAGACGACCCGAGGCATAGTTGTACCCGGCAGAATTCCCAGCAGCGACATTGAAGGGCATGTTCAAACATCGTGCGATTTCGTTGAGGATTTCTTTCTTAAACTCTGCGTAAGTCGTGGCTGGTTGCTCCGCTTGTAGTTGGCTCATCTTCCAGCCGCCAGGCATCGTGAGCAGCATCCGTTTTTCAAGCTCGATTGGCTCGAAGGGTTCAGCAGAGTCGGCCTCACCACCAGCCGGCGCATCGGTGTAAAGAATTCCGGCAAAGTCTGCGGCCGTCTCGGCTGCTGCTAACACGGCGAGAGTGAACCTTCGCAGTTGGGCGAATAGCGGCAGGGCCGGTGTGATGTCGGGGATGCCTCGAGACTGACCGGCACGATCGGTTCGATACCAGTGAATCATTGATGCAGCCGGAACTTTGTCGTACTGGTATCCGGCACCGTAGCCGTTATCACCAGGGTGCCGACGAAGAAGGTGATACTCACGTGGGTTGCCGTGTGAATCGAACAAAATCCCATCGACGCTTGTGTTCACACCGACCTCAATGGCGGGAGATGCGATTTGATCAGCTTCGATCACTCGCAAATCGAGCTGAATACCTGACTGGATCTTGGGGTTACTGGTTAGCATCGCGAACGATTCGCCATCGACCGCACGGGCCAGCCGCATGGTTCGCAGCTTCTCGGCGAGATTGATCGTGCGTGACCATTGCTGAAATTCGCGTTCGATGCGGCGATTGGCTTCGGAATCCGCCGTTTGCAGCTGTAACCTCGGGCCTGTTCCGATGCAGTCATTGGCCAGCGTGAGTGTGATCCCTCTTGCGTAACTGTTGTTGGCGACTTCGTAGCGGGAACGATTGCGAAGCGTGCGGCGAACCTGGGCACTCTGGGCAGCGTTCGCCGAAAGACCATCACTTTTAGCCCAGTGGCGACGATTATCGTCCGTGGTGGTCGCAGCGTCATAGCGTGCGGCCAGTCGATGAAAGAAATGAGGCTGTCGGGCCGAGCTTCCACCGGAGGTGCGAATTAGACTTCGCTTCCCGCTGCTCAACATCCGTGACAAAGTTTTCAGCATCCCGCCTTGTTTCCGTTCGTTGCTACCCGACAGCCCCACGTAAAGAGAAGAAAGTGAGCTTAAACCGTTCCCGGGGGAACCAGCTTGTTGAAACGCAGACCGCGCGACTTATGACTCACGGCATCCTTGGATGCGAGGTGCTTATCGGCGACAATCTGCTCGGACAACTTGTGTTGCTCGATCGACCCAGCATCACCCGAGGCCTTCGCTGGTGCTTTGGCGTTTTCTTCAATCGTTTTTTGTAGATCGCCGCTCATTCTTGACCCGTCTTGGTTGCCTCTACCTATTTAAGAAAGCGAGTCACACGAGTTTTGGTTGGGTATAAAGAAAAAAAACCAGAAATCACCGAAGCTTCTACCTCCAGAGTTCACACTACTGATCACGACGCTTCTGTTTCTGAAGTTCATTGAAGCTTAGGCGAGGACTTTGCCGAGCAGACGGGATGTCGGTTCCAAACAGCAATGCCCCTTGCATCGATGCGCCAACTGCACATCCAACGAGACAATCGAGCCAGTGGTTATCTGGTTGCTCTGGGCGAGCTTTCCATTCGTCGACAGTTCGGCCACGGCCTTCGGTGCGAATGAAGTATTCTGCGGTGACTTGTTCGGCGAACATGCGGTGTGCATCCGGCCGATCGCCAAAGATGGACAGACAGCCACGATCGCCCATGGCGACACCGAGACGAGCGTGGGTAAAAGACTTCCACCAGTTGGTGTCATAGATCACGTGGCGAATCGCACGTTTGCCACGAATGCTCGGCACACGCCAGTTCAGGCCAACACGATCCCCTGGTCGGCGTTTGTATTCGCTGAATGGAATCGTCGAAGCACCAACGAATCGGCCGTGAGATGGCAATAGAATCGCCGAGTGCGGACTTTGGCGGCAGAACTGGTAAACCACGTTGGTTGAATGTCCCCAGTTGGCGTCGATCAGACAGCGACCAATCTTCATTGCTGCACCATCGTCACGCTGCCACTCTCGTCCAAGAAGATCGTTTGTTAACGCTTCCAAGCCAGCGTAAATCGATCCTTCGAGTCCGGATCCAGCAGCCGCACCGGCGAGAGTGTGCCGGGAATCACGCAGGGTGAAGTAGCCCCGCTTCTGATCGGGGTAAGTGCCGTAGTCAACGACGTAGCCCGTGAAGTCATCCTCCCAAGCCACCACGACGTAGAACAGTAGTTTCTGCTGGATATCGATAAACGCGCTGAGGTGATTCGCAGCCATAGGGACCGTACATCGCTCGATGCGGTTGATCTTGGCGGCGACCTGCTCGGCAGTGAGTTGGTCTTCATCGACACGTTCTTCGGGGAGAGGCTCGTTCTGATACTCAGCGAAAAACGCAGCTTCGTCTTGCAGCTTGAGATTCATTGCATGCTGAATCGCCGAAAGCTCGTCGTGGTTGAATCGGTCTTTCCACGAAACATCAGAGCCTTCGTCCATCGCGGTGCGGTTTTGACGATAGAACTCGGTTCCTGCCGCTCCGCCATCGCCAGTTCGCAGCCCTTCGGCGCGGATCTCGGCGTATCGGGTCCAAAGGGTTTCGTTGGTCGGGAATGAATTCACCATCCGCGTCCGCTCGCCGTTCCATTCCGGGTGCTTGTCACGATCGAGGATGTTGTCGGCCATGTCGCCTGGCCGAATAACGGTGCACGGCATGATGCCGGAGATCTTCTTGCCCGGACCCGCTAATCCCAAAACCGCACCAGCAAGGATCGCCTCGCGGTTGGCACACTGGGAAAGCGAACGAGCAGATTCATCGGTCTGGGGATCGTCGAGGACAACCAGACTCGGCCGGACTGTTCGCCCATCAGGCCGTTTGAATTTCATCCCACGGATACGTCCAGTCAGACCCGCAACCTTGATGATCGCGCCGCTTGATGCACTCTCTTTGACCGTCGGCAGCACGATCTCTTTCGCGGTCCATCCAATTTGAGTTCGTTGCCCTTGGTACAGCTGCCCGTTGGCGCGGTTGGAGATCCCGTCAAGTGCCTGGATCGGAAAACAAACCTCGGGAAAGTCAGCCAGCAGGTGTTCGTTGCTGTCGAGTTCTGTCTTGATCGAATCGAGCATGTCGCAGGCATGGCCCTCATCACTACCGATCAGGCAAACGAACTCTCGATGGCCGTAAAGCACGGCCCAGATACAAGCAATCTCGGCAATGGAGGACTTGCCGGACCCTCGTGCCATCGCGAGTGCAAACAATCCGCCATCGACCACAGCACGCTGGATCTTATCGATGACTTTCAAGTGGTCCGCGGACCAAGCAAGGTGGAAAGTCAGAGGGAAATAGCTTTCGCAGAAGTAGCGAAAATCACGCGAAGCTTGATCTTTCCGGTCTGGGTTGGCGACCTCTGGCATTTCCCCGATGTCGCGACCGGCGAGTGCCAGGGCCGCATTGCGGGCTCGAGCTGACTCTTTCATCCGCTCATACGGATCACCCTCAGACACCGCTTTCGGCGCGTGACGCGTTTCGTGCAGCCACGCGCAGTAGCGAAGCAGGTCGACGTTACTTCCTTGACCGATTCGATTACCGGCACGCTGCCTGTGCCGATAAATCTGTCGCTCACTGGTCACCTCTCCTAGTGGCGTTGAATTCAGCAACCGGCACAATTCACCGGGACGCATCTTGCGGGGGTCAGTTGCCACGGCCCATCTCCTTGATCTGCCACGCGGTATAGTGAGCCAGATTGATGGTTCGGTCAGAATTCACTGGCGCACCGTTATCGACATCCGACTTAATCTTTTCAGAATCGATCTGTTTTCCGTATGCGGCTGAAAGCAACTTCGCCAGCTGCTCGGCCGAAAGCTGGGTCGGATCGACCGACTGGTTCTCGCTCATTGAAAGGCCTCCCTACCTCTTTTGAGAACTTCTGGGATAACTTGCCAGAGTTAACTTGCTTTGGTTCGCCACGCATGGCTCTGTGTGTCATATGCGAACAACAATCCGGCCCACACAGAAACCAGAGCCATGACTAACACGCAAAAAACCACCGACCTCCGCCAGGTTCTTTCCAATCTCGACGCCGACAAGTACCAGCGGATTCGACAGGCTTACTACCAAGCGATGGACGGCCTTTACGAATTGGCCGAATCCCTCGAGGCTGCCGACACCAAGGCAAAGCCCACCGGCGGCCCGCTTCTTGAAGAGCACCTGATCGCCGTAGAAGCGATCGAAGCGATTCGCAAGAGCAACCTTGGCGAGATCCTGTAGAAGAATCAGCGACCACACCCAGACGCCGGTAAGAAACTGCCGGCATTCTCCCGTTATGGCCACACCCTTGCCCACTGTCGCGTCCTGTTGCAGTGCTAGACCGTTTTGACGACTACTGCACAGACGCCGACACGATCGAACACGTGGCGATTTGCCTCTCATCGCATCGCTTCCTCACGCTTACCGATCGGGATCGGCGACTGGCCGGTTCGCTCGAGCACAGCCGGCTTGCCAGTGAAGCGTTGGTATCGATCAACGATCACGTCACAGTAAGGAGCGTCCAGTTCCATCAGGAACGCACGTCGCCCGGTCTGCTCGGCGCCGATCAATGTTGAGCCGCTGCCACCAAAGAGATCCAGCACGTTTTCGCCTTTAAGAGACGAGTTCTGCATCGCAATGACAGCGAGTTCGGCCGGCTTGCCCGTGAGATGTTCAAGCTGCTGCGGCGGGATCTTTTTCACGTGCCACAGGTCGGTCGCGTTGTTAGGGCCGAAGAACTTGTGACCAGCCCCTTCCTTCCATCCGTAGAATGCCCACTCGTGAGCGCCCATGTAGTCTTTTCGCGTCAAAACCGGATGCATTTTGTCCCAGATAATGGCCTGCGAAAAATAGAGGCCACACGAGGAAAGGACCGGTGGATAGTTTTGAATGTTCGAAAAGCCTCCCCAGATATAGAAGCTACGACCGGGCTCCAGCACGCGTGCGATGTTGCCAAACCACGCACCAAGTAAGCGATCAAATTCCTCGTCAGAAACGAAGTCGTTAGTGAGAGGCCGATCTTTGGCTCGCATCTTCTGCGACGTACTGGACTTCTTTCCGGTGCCGGCAAACGAGCTGTTCCCCGCGGCGATTGCGTTTTTGCTTCGTGGCTCTACCTTCACGTTGTACGGGGGATCGGTATTCACAAGATGGATCGCCGCACCATCAAGCAGGCGGTCCACATCTTCCGGTTTGGACGAGTCGCCACAGAGCAGGCGATGCTCGCCGAGGATCCAAAGATCACCCGGCTGTGTAACGGGATCGTCCGGCGGCTCCGGGACATCGTCGGGATCGGTGAGGCCAGCTTGCATGTCTGGCTCGAGTAGTTTTGCCAGCTCATCGCCGTTGAACCCAAGCAGCTCACAATCGAAACCGCTAGATTGCAGGTCGCCAATTTCAATCGGCAACAGTTCGTAGTCCCACTGAGCGTTTTCGCCGGTTCGGTTATCAGCGATGCGGTAAGCCTTGATCGCATCGGGCGACAGATCCGTGGCGATGTGCACCGGCACTTTCTCAAGGCCAAGCTTTGTCGCGGCCTGCCACCTGGTGTGACCAACAATGATCACACCATCGGCGTCGACCACAATCGGCTGCCGGAAACCGAATTCGTTGATACTCTGAACGACCGGGTCTACCGCGGCATCGTTGATACGGGGGTTGTTTTCGTACGGCTTGATTCGATCAAGCGACCACATTTCGACCTGCATGCGTAAAGCCCTTCCAAGGCGAGTAGAGAAACGGAAGGGGTTCGGTCGGTGGTTGGGTGGTTGGGTGGGTGTGCGGTTGGCTGGGTTACTGTTTCTTTTCAACAGTTTGAATGTCCATTCGGACTCAAACAAACTCTGACTGACAATGCTGCTGTTCCCGTGGGCCTGATATCACGACATACGCCGGGAAGTACCTAATCTTTTTCTGGAGGATGCCATTGCGGCACTTTGGTCCGTTGCGTCGGGCACGTTCGTCACTGGGACAGATTTCACTGGGACACATCGGTGGGATTCGATCACACATCGCACATCAGTGGGACGGCCCCCTATAGGGGCCTAGTCCCACTGGTGTGCTCAGCACTGGGACAGACGTTTTGTCCCACTGAGTCCCAGTGGTCCCAGTGAACCTATCTTAACAGTGGGAAACAGTGGGACTGCCTTGTCCCACTGATTCGCTTGCCGCACTGGGAATCACTGGGACAGCTCGGTCCCACTGATGATGAAGCCCTCATATTTTTGTCCATTCGCCTTTGTGATCTCACGATTTTGTGCCAGTCCATCATCAATGAGCTCCTCGATTAGGTCCTTGAATCGGCTACCGCTTATGCCGGCAGCTTCACGAATCACACGACTAGTCTCGCCGGTCGGAAATTCGGTTAACGAATGAAGTAGCGCCGCTCGCTCTTTCTGGTGTTTGCGTTCTGCACGGGATTCCTTGCGTTGCTCGTTGCGCTGCTCCTCATGGGCGTCACGGTGCTGATAGGCTTCGCTGGCTTCCAGAGTTGTCACGTCCCAACGCCGTCCGCCAGGTTCGTCACGCACGCCCTCATCAACGTCGATGCCCCACAAACCGCTGTGGCCGGCAGAGCCGCCCACGCCCATCCAGAGCTCGTGATGACCGCCTTGATCGGGGTCGTATTTGACTCTGCGGTTGAGCAAGATCCACTGCCGCACGAACTCCTGAAACCCCGCCCATGCGATGTTTTCCAGCTCAGCGGGCTCGTAGGGCTCTGCGACACTCTTTTTCAGGTGGTGGCATAGCAGCGGTGTGCATCCGGTTTTTTGGGCCAATTCACCGAGTGATTTGAGCAACGCGCCAACGATGAACAGATTGCCGGCGTCGTTTCCGATTCCCAACATCATCAGGTAGGTGGGATCGAGGATCAGCACTTCCAGCTCGTGCTTTTCAATCATCTTCCCGAGCGCTTCGATATGTGTCTGGTCGCCGAGCTGGGGCACATCGAAACACCAGACAAGATTCGAGCATGCCGATAATTGCAAACCTTTGGCCTTGGCAACACGCCTGGCCGTCTCTTGCAGCGTTGCCGCACCCGACTCCCCCGACATGATCCCGACACGGGTCGCCAGGGGCACGTCGAAACGACCGAGGAATTCACAACCTTCCGAGAGTGACAGCGCCAGGTCGACGCTGATGTTGGTTTTAAGAGTCTTTTTGGGTCCAGCAACCACCCCAGGTTGGCCCCGTACGAGAACACCGTTGACCAGGTAATTCAATTCGTAGGTTTCAGCATCAAGCTGAGCCGATGTGATCGGTTGAAAAAGAGATTCACCGGGTTGCTTGATGAATTGCTCCCAGTGATTCTCCATCAACGCGACGGTGATGTCGTCCGGCCGATACCGAGAAATGCTCTCTGCGATTCTTTCTACTTCGCGAGTATCGACAGGCGGATTGCAACGCAGACGATTGGTCGCCTCTAGGGCCGCGGCGATCTCCTGTCGCGACATACCAGACCGACGCATCACACCAGCAAGTCTTGCAAGCGTTGCGTTACGCTGGCCGCTGGGGATTGGATTGGCCTCACCGCCGGTGCACGCATCACGATCACCTGAAACCGAATTGTTGGAGGCAACACGTTGTTGCAGCTGTTCGATCAACCACGATGGAGCCTCAGGTAATTCGCTCGGTACCACATCAAGCTCCATGCCTTTGGCCCAGCGATAGCGGCGATTACCCTCAAGAACCGATGGTGGCGCGACGACATAGCCGCCATCGGCGCGAGTATCGACCTTTTCGGCGAGCATCCCGGCGGTGTTACGAAACGCCTCGCCGCCCGGCGGTCTAAAAAAGTACTGTTGTCCTTCTCTGGCAGTGAGAGAGAGTGGTGCCATCGCAAGGTCAAGCAATCGATCTTCCTCATTTTCAAGCCACTTTGATCCGTGATCGACATCAATCACTAACAAGCCTTCCGTGGCGATTCCGACATTCGCGTTGGGTCGCTGCGTCCACCAGAGATCGACTTGGTCAAGATCGGTGGTGGCATCTAGACAACCGTTGCCGCACAAAGGCTCTTTACGTCCCGGCACACAGGGAAATACGGGGTAACCGAGATCTGCATAACGCATGGCAGATTCATGGAGCGAGATGGTCAACTTGGGTTGCTCCTTAAAAGGGGACTTCCTGGTCAAGATCAAGTGATGCCTCAACAAGTTCTGACATCGTTCCAAGTTCGTGTCGGGTGATTTGGTCGTAGGGTTGGCCAGCGATGGATCGGACGGTGATTCGTTCGGTGTAGGCGAGTCCACCGCTTTCCGCGATGGATACGGCATCTTCGGCTGAGTCGGGAAACGGCAACGAGGTTCGGGCATACCACCAAGCCTGGGCTTTGGTGCGCGCGTAGCCATGGTGTTCGACACAGATGTACTCACGGACCCAGTGTGCAATCCCGACCTGATAGGAGACCTGCATAGTACGCGGGTCCAATTCGTCGGCATTACGCTTTGTGTGGACGCGGTATGCCACGTCTTGAACCTCGTATTCGTTGATGGTGATATCGGTGGAGAGAATCCCACCGCCGGCCGCTTGTGCTTCGTGGCGAGTTTCGAGCTCGGTTTGAAATTCGTGCCCACATGTCGGGCAATTCGAGTAGCCACCAGCGATCAAGCTGCGGCATCTCGGGCACTCTTTGGCGACGGGTGAGCCGCCTGAGTATTGCTTCTCTTTGGGTGCGATTCGATCGACCGGTCCGTGAAGCAGCACGTTGCCCGCGAAATCAAGAATCAGGCAATCCTGCTTGTTGGGATGCAGCCGGAAACCTCGGCCGACCATCTGGTAGAACAGGCCTGACGACATAGTAGGCCTAAGCAAGGCGACGCAATCAATGTTGGGAGCGTCGAAGCCCGTGGTCAGGACATTGACGTTGACTAGATACTTCAGCTCGCGACTGCGAAACGCCTGAAGAAGTCGATGCCGCTCTTCACTGCGAGTTTCTCCGGTAATGGCTTCGCAGTCCACTCCAAGGCCGACTCGCATGGCTGTGAGAATCGCCCGGGCATGGTCAACACCGGCGGCAAAGATCAAGCATGATTGGCGATCACCGGTCGCGTCCACGATCTCACGGCAAGCCGAGTCAACCAGCTGTTTGGTGTTCATCAAGGATTCAG
>Ga0315320_10000547_pt1 | contig 30903 bp, 19 predicted proteins | sample M140m21515metaG_FD_203458 | JGI IMG/M metagenome (GOLD analysis project Ga0315320, IMG submission 203458) | Ammonia-oxidizing marine archaeal communities from Monterey Bay, California, United States - M1 40m 21515 | ecosystem: Environmental > Aquatic > Marine > Coastal | place: USA: California... | reverse complement strand
GAAGACACTAATAATCCGTTTCCGTCTATTAATGAATCTACAAAATTCTGCATCTCTGCTGTACCAACACCTAATGCTGTAGCGAATCCTTGTTGGAATTTAGTTGTTGTTTGTATTTGTTTGTTTAATCTTTGCTGGTCTATATTACCTAAGTTTAATAAACCTTGACGCCTGTTTAACGCATCGCCAAATCTTTCCATACTGTCTTCAAAACTCATTCCGAGTTCTTCAGAAGTATCTGCGGCAAATTTCATTGTTTCTTCAAATCTGCCAAAACCTTGAGTAGCAATAACATTACTACTATTAATCATCATTTGGGCCGCACCTTTAAATCCTAATCCTAATGCTCCCAATCCTGCTACTGCTTCAGTAGTACCTTTACCTACATCAGAATACATAGAACTAAAGCCAACACCGGCTTTAGTCATTTCGTTAATTGTAGAACCTGCTTCCATTAACTTGGCACCAACGTATGTTGCTCCAGTTAATAATGCACCGCCTACGAATAAAGAAAACTTACCGAGTCCCCATGTAACACTACCGATAGTTCCTAGTAATTGCTCGCCGTCTGATTCCAAGTTATCAATAACTTTGTCTATATAGGTTTTATATTCTTTCGAATCTTCAGATTGTTTTTTAAGTGTTGCTTCTGTGCCTTTGTCAACAGCATGTGTGATAGTTTCTACTGCTTTTTTAAGGTCTTTGTCAGCCTTTACTTGTTCTGCTGTGTCGGCTTTACCTTTTTTAGCATCATCTTTTAGTTGTTTAACTAATTCTTTGTTAGATGTTTCTATTGCTGTAAGTGTTTTTGTATCTACTCCATTCTTTTTTGCAATAGATGTGAGAATGCCTAGAACTTGTTCCTGTGTGGATTCTGTCGCCCAATCTGGAAAGCGATACGGTTGTCCTTCTATGTTAAATTCTACTGCCACTCAAGAAATCCTTTAAAACTAGTTTTAATGAAGATAAATAAGTACTACGTTATTCCTAGATACTAATTTAACTACACAAACGTATTTATCTAGAAGAATTAACAGGAGTTTTAATGAGCAAAAATATGAACAATCCGCAAAATCCGTTAAGTGCCTATTTTAGGTCACCTAAACTATATACTGCTATTCCCAGCGGAGGCAGATTTTATAAAGAGGGTATAGTTGACTTTGGTGGAGAAAGTAATGGCGAACTAGCAATTTATCCAATGACTACAAAAGATGAATTACTATTGAAAAACCCAGATGCATTGCTGAATGGTGAAGCAGTAGCAAGTTTAATTCACTCATGCGTACCAGAAGTTAAGAATGCAAGAGAATTGTTTAGTGCAGATGTTGACGCATTATTAATTGCAATTAGAGGTGCAAGTGGTGGTGATGACGTAGATGTTGCCGCTGAATGTCCTAAATGTCAGACAATAACAGACGTACAAATTAGTGTTACAGAAAGTCTAAGTCAAATGGAAGACCTAGATGACTTATACTCTATGACATTAAATAATGGATTAAAAATTGCAGGTGCACCTTTTAGTTACAAAAATACTATTAAGGCAGGTATTGCCAGTTTCCAAAGTACAAGAAGTATGCAAAGTATCTCAGAAATGAAAGACGACATGGATCGTTTAAGTGCATTCAATGAAAGTTTTGTAAAACTAGCAGACTTGAACTTTGAACTACTAATAGATGCAATACATAACATTACCTATCAAAATGAGGAAGGCAAAGATGTAACCCTCGATGATAAAACTATTATTAGAGAGTTTTTAGAAAACACTGATAATAATACAGGTAAAGAAATTGAAGAATTTATTAATGGTATAAATGCTAAAGGTGTAAACAACAAAGTTAGAGTTACATGCAGTAATGAAGAATGTGGGAACGAGTGGGAGAATGATATCAACTTCGATCCTGTAAATTTTTTCACGGGTACCTAGGGTCAGCCGATCCTGAGAAAATCTCAGGATACTTAGGCAAACTCGAAAAAGACCAAACAGCAATTACCAAACAAGTAGTAGAGTTGGCTATTTATAGTGAGGGCGCCGTGTCATATTCTGAAGCATGGCAATTAAGTCCTAACGAAAGAATGCTACTAGTTAAAACACTCAACAAATATAATAAACAGAAGAGTGGTCAAAAAGATGGCGACTGGATGGACGATTAAAACTTTAATTGGAAACCAACTTCATAAGTATCCATTTCAACAGAACTAAAAGTTGCTTTTGCATAAAGCGGACCATACACATGACCTATAGTAGTTCTACTAACATGCTTATCATAATCAAACTGTGATACCAGACCACCGTCCCATTGTATATTTGTTGTAGATAAACTTTTATGTGAACTAGCACCTACAGTAATAAATGTTGCTCCAAACTTACTATGTAAATTGTAAGTAACATCCACATACAACTCAATATCGTTTAATGTAAAATCTTTTACACTTACATTATATTGACTGTGGTTTTCTGTAAAACTTGCAACATCTGTATTATAATATGCTACACCTGTCGTGATGTACAAATTATTTGATATAGGCGAAATCTTTTCTGCAAACATATTAAGTGTTTGAAAATCTAATTCTGCTGTACCTGTTCCATACCACTTGCCATAATTTTGTGCATCGATTGTATTGTTAAAATATCCAATACCATAATGATATGTGCCTTGTTGTTTGTCTAAATAAAACATTGCACCTTCGTTTGTTTGACCTACAGTAATTCCAAAATCATCAAAGTTGTGTGAATATCCTGCTATGCTATTAAACTGATTGTCGACATAAAACACACTACTAGATTTAGTTGCATTTTTTATGTTATGAAACATTGTTTTATTTGTAAACACCGTTTGAGCATAATTCTTAGACTTATCAAAAAGTTCAGTACGCATTTCTCCTAATTGTGCTGGAGGATCTAAACTAATATAAAAATTACTAACAGTCTGTGTATCACCCATACTCATAATGTCAATACCAATAAAGTCATACTCATACATGCCATCGACTTCTACAGGAAATAACAAACTCATTACTGCACCATTATCAGGTCTAGCAAATTCACAATTTTTGCAACTCCAGTCGCCATCGTTGTTGTAAAGTACATACGAGTCTTGTCCAGGACCTACAAAAATATCCATATCACCATCATGGTCAAAGTCTAAAACGTAAATATGTCCTGCACCTATATCACTGTCAGTAGCACCGTCGTCTAGGAATGAACAATTAAAAAACTGTCTATTTCCGTCATTCATAATCAATTGTAAAACATGCCCTTGATAATAAGGATCACCGTTTGTATTAGCAATAAGAATATCTAACAGTCCGTCATTGTTCGAGTCTATTACTTGCATATCAAATGCAATATTATTCTCATAATAGCCTGGAGGTAATGCTGTATAGTCTCGGGTATAATCCATATCGGTATTGCCCCAATATATTCCGCCGACACTATTACCACCTAAGTCTCTATAAGCAGAAGCACTCCAACCTAATGCAATATCGCCAAATCCATCGTTGTCAAAATCTGCAATAGTTGTAGATGTAGCAAAGTAGGCTGAGTGCCCTACTTTAAAACTAACATCTTTAAAGTTACCTGTGCCATCGTTTAGCATAAAAAACTTGTAGCCGTTGTTGTGTGTACTTATAGGAGTGGTGTTAGGCATGAATATATCATTGTAACCGTCGCCATTTAAGTCACCTACTGCATGGTCGTGAACAAAAATACCAACATTAACACCATCAGCATTTAAGTTTTCAAACATAAAGTCTGGCAAGTTATCATGCGAATTAACAAACTGTCCATTTTCTGTAAGCCATAGTTGACTAACATTAAAAATATCTTTATTACCGTCACCATTCAAATCATATTGATGTGCAACACCCATATTGTATTCTTGAACTGGGGCACCTTCGTTGTGCCACCAACCTAAATTGTTCATAGTAGAACCTTCGCCAAACACAATAGGGCAAGTGTTATTTTCAAACACACTACAGTCTAATTGGAAATGTCCGCTACCATCATTTACAAACTGTAACATTCTCATACCAGGTAGTGTATTTCTATCACCGAATGTTTGCATGTAAATTACAAAGTCGCTGTGCCCATCTTGATTGATGTCATTTTCAATAACTAAACTTGCATTAGTCATCCAATTTCCGGGTTCCGAATACTCGTCACTATTTGGATCATTTTGATCCTTACCACCATGACTACCGTCAATTATAACTTGTAAAAATGAAAAATCTTCTACAGTATATTTTCCGTTAACCCATTGTGTATCGTTAAACTCACCTACTTGATACGTTACTCTGTTGTAACCAAGAGAACTAGAGGATTCTGTGTATTCATCGAAAAACGATTCAAACTGATGCCTCTTGTCATTTGGATTAGTTGTAGTTGTTGGAGGTGGTGTAATGGTAGTTTCCATAACTAAACCAGCAGAACCTCCGCCACTAGCACAGGCACCAAGTAATAAAATTATTAAAACACTAGCAATATTCTTTAACATGTTTACAGTCTCCTCTGTATGTAAAACCTGGGCAAGTACAAGTACGTTTTTCCGTATCTACGAAATAAATGTTGCCCTTAGATCCAGTCACTTCAATAACATGACTAGGTACTTCTTCTGCTCTTTCGCCTATTTTAACAAACTTACGTCTTGCTTTACTAAACTGATTACTAGGCACATTTAATACCTGTATTTCAGCATCTTTGTTTGGTTGGTATGCTATTAACTTACCGGCGCCGTTAACATGGTAAATGCCATTGTTTACCTTGTATTTGCCCCAGTCTGTTACTTCTTGCAATATATCTATCATGACGCTCCTACATCTTTTAATATACATACTATTATACAGAAATCTAGTGCATTGTCAAGTTTTTTTACCACTTTTTCTGGTAACTTTTTTACCACAAACCTAGCATTTTATACAAATATTGTACATAAATACTGGTATGTACAAGGATATATTCACTAACCTGTTAGAAACTAAGGGTTTTGGGAGATGGGAATTTGAATACAACAATGTTATACAATGTGTTTTTCCTATAGAAAGAATCAAAACAACAAAATGGTTTCCTGCAGAATTTATAGAACAGTTTAACTTACTAGATGAGCATTTAATTGGAGCAGAAACTATTCCTGCAAATCAAATATTAGACGGTCACATAGACCATATAAGAAAAAGTAATTTGTTAATTAACGTAGGAAATACTGCAAGTATATTCCATCACAACAATGACGTGAAAGAAACTGTGATATTAAAACACGGAGATATGTTTTTGTTAAACACCAGGAAAGAACATGGGTCCGAAAATACACACTCATACAACTATAAATTTTTAACAATAAATACAAGGCAAGATTTTTGGAAAGCAAAGGAGCAATTAGGTGTTTAGTAAAGTATACAATTTCCCATTAGACATACAAGCAATTCTAGAACTAAAAGAAGAAATAGAAAGCACGACACCTACGCACGAATTTTACATGCACAACGATCCAGACAGAAATGATATTATTCAAGATATATTAATGTTAAAAGACTTATCTTGTCTAGAAACTGTACAAAAATTATTAAGTCCTATAGAAGTTACAGAAGAACATAGTGTGGGGTTTGAAACTGTTCCTGCAAATCAGCAAGTTAAAAATCATGAAGACTTTTTAATTGGCTGGGAAAGTAATCCGTTTGTGCGTAAATGTAATATTTTGTTTAATCTAGAACAACACCCTATATCTATTACCCACGGAAAGAAGACAGAATCAAAATTCATAAACCCTGGACAATGTCTTGTGTTAAATGTTCAAAAGTCACATGGAAGTGATATGAGACAAGTTAATAAAGAATCTAAAATGTTTTCTATTAACTTGCGGAAGAACTATAAAGATACTATAGCATATTTAGATACAATACTTTAGACACTTCGTGTCTTTTCCAACTACTAAATTCATTCATTTCATTCATTTCATTTCTTGTTGGAAATTTTTTTAACACGATAAACGTTATCATGAAAGTTAAGCCATAATTCTCCTTAAGCAAGGAGAACAATGTGATGTCATCATGATGAGCATCGCCATCTCTATCTCGGGTGCTTTTAGGAACCAGTGAGCTTTTTGTCCCCATACACTACCGTCTCGAATCTCACGGAAATTAATATAACCTTGAAGAGTTTAGTTACACTAACTTGTAGGTTGCTTTTTCTCAGAGCCTACATCCTTTTAATACTGTTTGTCGTGTGTTTGTATCTTTGCCGCTATACATCTCTAGTTCCCGCACCAGGATTACTGGATTGTCAAAGAGACCGATTTAATATGCCTCGGTTGGGGCAGGTGTATAGTCCTATGTGTGCCGTGTGTGCCTTGTGAGTATGACGTGGTGTCTATTATGTGTTAGTCAGCAAATAGTTATCTATCTTTCAAACTTTCTTTAAGGATTTTTGAACCACCTATGCGACAGTTGATAATTCCGTTGTAGTAATCGTCAGTTAGCAACACTTTATGTTTAAATTGTAACTCTGCTTCAACATAACTCATTACGCCTCTAGTGGCACAATACTCTAATATCTCTCTAGTAAATTGTTTCTCGCCTTGTGCTACAACATCGTTTAGTAAGTGATCCGAACTACCCCAATAAGTACGCCAGTCACTTTCTTTTGTGCCTCTACGTTTATTCTTTCTGCCTTTTAAGGGCGGTTTGGTTGTTTTGAACTTTGCTAGTTTTTTGCCTATATACTTTTTACCATTCTTAGTATTGGTAATTAGGTATACAAATCCTTCACACCATTCTGGTATGCTGTCTACTTTTTTACCTTGATATGTCCAATCGCTCATGCATATTAGTTATCCAATATTTCTATATCGTTTGCATAAGAAGTGAACCCACCTTCTTTTACAACATATAAAACATTGCTAACTCTTCCTTGTAATTCTTCTTTGTGAGATATTAAGAATACATTTTTCTTCGACTCTCTTCCCATTTTTTTGAGAACGGCTAATGCACTTTCTACACCAGTTGTATCCATTCCCGAATCTACAAGTTCATCAATACACATTAAGTTCATAGGCTGGTTAAGACTCTCGTAGATGTCACGGAATGCCCAACTCATACCAAGTATAAGTCTATTACGCTCACCTCTACTTAGATTATCAAAGTCTAAATCTCTTCCGTACTCTGTAATATCTACAGATAAGTCTGAGTTAAATTTAACATCATGTGGTAGTCCTAATTTTTCTAAATAGTAACCTAATCTATAATTTAAATATTGTAAGTTTTGGTCAATAATTTTCTTTCTTATAAAACTGTCTTTACTTGTTAATAATTTATATAGGAATTCTTGATGGTCTTTTAGTCTAGTTAGTTCATTCATTGTGTCATAACTAACATCTTCTAATCCTGTATCTTGAAGTTGCTCTACTTGTTCTGTGTAAGGATTTGTATCTTTAATATTTTCTTCGATTTGAGCAGTAATTGTTTCTAGATTGTGTCTGTGCTGTAACGCATCTTCCATACTAGAATAAAATGTAATAGGCGATTCAGGCAACTCTCCTATATCTTGTAGTTTTCCTTTCACATCTGTAATTTTAATTTCTAAATCTGCAAAATAATCTATTTCTTTTTGTTCTTTCTCTTTAAGTTCTGCTGTGTACTCTTCATGTGTTTCTAAGTGTGCTGTTTCTTGTCCACATGCAGGGCATACACCGTCTTCTGCTTTTTGTATATTCTCTTTAAGTGTGTCTAATGTGCTAGTACTTCGTTTGCTACTAGTTACAAGTTGAGATAGTTCACTGTTTAGTCCTTGCATTTGAGCATATTGTTTGCTAATAACATCCATTGCTCTGTGTTTTTCTAACTCACGTTCAATATCTGTTTCTTTTAAGGTGTCTAAACTATTCTGTAGGGCATTAACTTTATCCGATTTATTTTTGTTCCATGCTTTACTTCTGCTTTCTATTTCTTCAATATTTTTCTGGATACGTTTGTTTGCATTATTAACTGCCTGTATTCTAAGTTCTTCTTCCTTAATATTATCTTTTGTGCCTTTTAAAAGTTCTTTAAGTAATTCTGCCTTCTCACTAATTTCTGTAATACCTAACAACTGCTCAATCATATCACGTTGGTCATTGGTTTTCATACTAAGGAACGGTTCCGTGTATGTGTTTAGTGCAATCAAGTGCTTAAACATATTATGCGGAAAACCTATTACTCTTTCTATTTCTTTTTGTGTTTCTCTGCTGTCGCCTTGCTGTTCGTCATCTGCATTTTCAACACCATCAATATAAAATTTTAGAGTATTAGGACGTCTGCCTCGTTCGATACGATATTCACGTCCATCGATATCAAAGTCCACGGTAACAATCATGCCTTTACCATTTGTTTTGTTAATTAAGTTATCACGTCTGATATTTGTTAGTGCTTCTCCGTAAAGTCCGTAACTAAGTGCATTAATAATAGTAGTTTTACCTGTACCGTTTCTACTACCATCACCACCCAAGTCTAGATTGTGTCCGAGAACAAGAGTAAGTTGCTCAGTATCAAACGTTACTGCCTGTGTGTTGTTTCCAACACTCATAAAATTCTTTGCTGTTACATTTTTAATCGTTAACATTATAGGGTTTCCAAACTCCTGTAAATCTCTATTAGTTCTTGGGTGTCAACTAAATTACTTTCTATAGTTTCTAGTTGCTGTATAACAATTTGGTCCACACTTTCAAACTGTATTTCACCACCTTCAAATACTTCCTCATCTTCTTTTACAGGCAGTAGTTGTATTTCTCTAACTTTAAAATTTTCCGCAAATGTTTCTCTAATAAAATTTGCTTCTTCGTAACTAATGTTTACATCTAATTTTATTCTAGCATGTGTTTGTGAGTCTAAATAATTTTCTGGCTTTTCTAATAGTTGCCTAAGTCCCATTGTAACATATTTAGGACAGTTATCCCAATTAACATATACAGGTTCTTCTCCCCATGTTAAAAACATAGCACCACGTTCGTTATCACCTGCATCTGAATAATTGTGTGGGAAAGCATTACCTATATAATGTATGTTGTTCTTGTATTGTCGTTTGTGAAAGTGACCACTAAACACATATTCTGGACCACTTAACATTTTATCGTTTATACCACCATGGTCCGGCATTTCAATCATTGCATTCATTTTAAAATAAGGTAATTCAAAATGTGCAAACATATATTTGCATTTCATTTTAGCAACTTGTTTGTACTCATCACCTACTAGCCAAGGTATAATAGCAACATCATCTTGTAAAAAATGTTCATCTATCATTACAATGTTAGGTAAATCTCTAGCAAACTCAATACTGTTTAGGTCACGTTTTTCTCTATAATATAAATCATGATTACCTAAAATCATGTAAACAGTTTCAAACGATTCGTTTAATTTTTTTAAGTCTCTAATAGTTGCATTCATAGTAGCAATATTAATACTTGCTCTGTGATGATGCCAATCACCTAAAAAGATACATGTCTCACAATCTCTGGCTTTTGCTTCTGCAATAAACCAGTCAATGTAGTTTTGACAATCTTGTAGGTGTTGCCTACTATTTTGTTTTAAGCCGTAATGTATATCAGTAAAACATGCGGCCCTTTCAAAAAGGTTTGCCATATATTATGTTACTCGGTATTTGTATTTTCTACTTCAGTTTCAGCCGCTGAACGAAGTTCTTTCATAGCATTTTCGTGAGCAATCTGTCTTCCGTAACTTGGTAAATGTCCTGACTCAATTAATATGTCGTCTCTAATGTTTTGATTACGTTTCTCTAAATTTAAAACTCTTGTGAAACTGTTATTAACTGTTGCAGTATAATATGCAAATGGATTATCTGATTTTGCTTCGTTAAACTGTAGTCCTATTTGTGCAAGTTGCACTAATGCTTGTCCACGCATTTCGTCTACATAAGTGTAACCTCTCCAGTTACCTCGTTGACTGTATCGCTCGACAAGTTTCATAAACATGCTACCTAATGTGTTAGTAATCTTGCCATGGTCAACTGAAAAATGTCCATTGTGTAGTCCACCTACCCAATGACTTCTAGCAACTTCTCTAGGATTACTTCCAGCACTATCTAAAATATAATGTTTAAAAGGTGGAAAGTTTAACTTTGCTTTTGTGTCTGCAATAGTTTTTGTAGTTTTCTTTCTGCCAGGCTCATCCGGAATATGGTCATATCCCATTACCCTGAATACCAATTCATCTACTGGTACAGACTCAGGATCAATAGCAAAATCTTTCTGCTTAGGTTTTTTATCCCAGCCTCCTTCTGCCATTGCTTTTTGATAGCCTTCTGATTGAACTTTAGATGCACGATTGGCTCGTGCTTCACTAATTGCTGTTTTATTAATTTTTTTAACGTCGTCTAATATAAGGTCAACGTTAAAATATTTGTCGTCCTGAACATAGCAGTAAGACATTTTACTTGCATGTATCTGTTTAAGGATATCTTTGTTGTTCAAATAATTGACTTTCTTTGGTTGTGGTGTAGTCATAAAATCTCCTGTTAAACAGCATTATAGTACCGAAAGTGGTAAAAGTCAACTGTTTTCTTATATTCATACTAATAATTAAAACGTACTATTATTTATCGTGATAAATATGTTATAGGAGACTAATATGGCAAATGAAACAGAATTCAATCAAGGCTTACAAATAGGTGGCGGCGATGAGTTTTCTCAATTCGTTCAAGCGAGTGATGGAACACAATTTGATAAAAAAGATTGGCGAGCAAGGATTCGTCCTAAGAAAGGCGGAGAGAAATGGGCTTACGGGCTCGTAGATCCCGATGACCCAACAAAAGAGATAACAGATAGTGTATTAAAGCCTTTACAAGAAAGAGGCGGAATAGTCTATCCTTATACACCTGATATCTTTTTGCAGGCTAGTGTCGATTACAACGAGTCGATGCAACACGGTTCAAACTATCCTTTTTACACATATATTAATAGTAGACCTACAACATTACCTATTACAGGTGTGTTTACTGCAAATACAGTAGAAGAAGGACAATATATGTTAGCCATTTTCCATTTTCTTAGAAGTGTTACTAAAGCATTCTATGGAGACTCTGCTGTCAAATCTGGATATTATGGTACACCTCCTCCGGTGTTACTTTTTGAATACCTAGGAGAATTTGGTTTTAATAAAGTTCCAGTAATTATTAGGAACTATAACTTCCAATTACCACCTGATGTAGATTATGTACCTGTTAAGTATAAAGGCACTACAACAATGATGCCTACAGAAACAAGTGTGATGATAGAATTAGCACCACAATACACATACAGAAAAACAAGGAAGAAATTTAACCTACAAGCATTTACTAGTGGTAAACAATTAAAAGACGGATTTATTTAATGGCAACTTTTCATAATACAAATAGTTTTTTATATCGAGCAGGCGTGAATGACTTTTACTTAGATGTTAATGACTTACCTAAAATACCTAAAAGTAGAGCCGATAGACTTTATACAATAGAATCAAGGTATGCAAATAGACCAGACTTATTAGCACACGAATTATACGGAAGTGTAAATCTATGGTGGGTGTTTGCTTTAAGGAACCCAGACTTGCTAGTAGATCCTTTAGAAGATTTTACTTCAGGATTATCTATATTTTTGCCTACTAAAGAAACTGTTGATAGAGTAACTGGCTAATGACTGACAAAAATCCTAAAAGTGAAAAAACTGTAGTAGAAGACAGATACTTAGGAAGTGTATTAGGCAACCGACTTGATGCATACAACAATGCATCATATAATTTACGATTATATATGATACCCGATGTAACTGCTGACGGCGGCGGCTATAAAAATGGTGCCTTACAAGCAAAACCAGAAGAAACTGTTATTATAGCACAAACAGGTGTTACAGGAATACAAATAGATAACTTGTCTTTAAATATTGTACAAGGTGCATCAGGGTCCTTTGTAACTAATGGTACTTTTACGTTATACCAACCGGGTGCCGCAGACTTATTAGATCAAATACAAATAGCAAAAAAAGTTTTAGGTATACAAGCAGGCATGTTTGCAAATGCACCTATATTTTTAGAAATTACATTCAAAGGTTATGAAGAAGACCTCGATGATGTAGAAGGAGCAGGTGCCCCTGTAAAAATTCAAGGCCCGTGGTGCTGGCAATTAGAGATAGCAACTATCGATGTTGCAATAACAGAAGATGGTAGCACTTACGATTTTTCAGTTGTAATAGGAAGTGATAGTGCTTATTCAGATACCTTTTACACTATTCCTGCAGATACTAGTATGACTGGTAGTACTATTAAAGAGTGCATGGAAGATTTAGAAGAAACATTAAAGAAATACAGAGAAGACAATTACAAAGAAGAACAAGTTCATGACGAAGTAGTTTTTGATTTATCACAAATAGAAGAAATGTTAGGTAAGGGTAAAATAAAATATTCAAATTATGAAAATGCAGAACAAATAAACAGGTTAATGAATGCTGAAGCACAAGGCATTAAGACTAGAGAAGAGTACGAAAAAGTTTTAGAAGATAATCCAGAAAGTCTAGACGGTGGCGTTAAAGCAACTGGCGGAATCTGGAAACGAGACAGAATACAACTTAAAGAAGGTACAAACTTTCACAAAATTTTTACAACATTATTTGTAATGAATGACGAATTTTTAGAAAAGTGTACCAGAAAGAAAAAGTTTGATAGTCCTAACATAGATGAAGATGGCGTAGACTTAAATCAAACATTTACACATTGGTATAAAATAGAAGCAGATATCGAATATTTAGATTACGACAAAAGAAGAAATACATACGCAAGACGTGTAACATACAAACCTATGATATATCAAACAGCAGATCAAGATTTATCAATTAGTCCGGGAGAGTTTAACTTAGACAAAGATAATGTAACAAAACGTATAAAAGAAATGAATATTAAAAAAGCATATCATTATATGTATACAGGGTTAAATGACCAAATATTAAAAGCAGATATATCATATAAAGCAGGACAGTTATTATTAGGTGCTCCGGGCGGAGGCTTAATAGGTGATACATCAACTAGTCCTAATAAACCAGGTGCTCCTGTCAGTGACGGAGACCTAGACGGCAAGAATAAAAAAGCCGAAGTAGCCGCCAAGCAAGAAGAGAAAGACGGTATAATAAAAGCAATGGACGATCCTAGTACAATGCAACGTATCCAAGATACATTAGGATTAACAAACGCAGAGGCTGAAGAATTAAAAGATTCTAAAGAAAAACAAAACAACTTAGCAGAAGCAATAATATTTTTAAACAATAACGGACAAAATCCGTTAGGGTATTATAAAAGTGCAAACGGCAATGCAGACTTTAATACGCCTGTAGACCAAGACTATAGTAATCCAATGGAAATACCATACACACCTGAGGCAAGTGGGTATATTTATGGTGCAGATTTATTAGATAATGCAGGTGGCTCAGAAACAGTTATAGGCGAACTATCTGGACAACAAGCCATTAATACTCTTGTGTCTCAGATACGTGGAGATATTGCTACTGATTCTAAACCATCGTTTGACTATACAAAGAGTGTGGTTGCAACTAGTGGTAATACAAGTGATGGTACTCCTAAAGCAACACTATTTGGATATATGTATAATAATGTAAACGATGCTAGTATACTTGTAGACTTAGGGTTAACTGTTAGGGGTGATCCTTGGTACCTGGGTCCAATGCCAGTAGACCCAATGAAACCGTCAGGTCTTACATCTGCTGTAGAAGATGCTCAAGCAGTTACCGATAATGATGCTATATCGTATAGTAGCAATGATAACTACTTTTTGTTTACAATGCAAACACCACGTGTTATAGATCCTGATTTAGACGATGAAGATAATAACACTGGTTACATGTCTAAACAAGGAACAGCATACTTTTTGAGTGGAGTATATCAGATATTCCAAGTTACTGCAAACTTTAGTAACGGCATGTTTGATTGTGAACTAAATGCTAAAAAACAAACAGCATTAAGTTTAGCCAACTTCGACATGACTAATGTTGATTACGGACAATCAGAAGGCGATGACGAATTAACAGATGCGGAAATAGCCGCAATGGCAGATGAAGTAAATGCACAACAACAAAGAGAATTCGAAGAGAATAGGGGAGGCGGATAATGGGATTAAAAAGCGGAAGATATACAGCAGATAAATTTAAACAAAGTTTATCAAACCCTACGCAAAGTCTTAAAAAACAGGCTGACTTAGACTTTGGTATTTACTTAGGTGAAATTATTGTTCGTCCAAAAGATGATACTAATAGTGGTCGTTTAACCGTATGGTTACCTGCTCTAGGAAAAGATAGAGACAACCCTAGTAACTATGTAAATGCTTATTGGAGTTCTCCTTTTGCTGGAAGTACCCCTGGTAATAAAATTGGAGATAATTTAGCCGCTTATACAGAAACACAAAAAACATATGGCATGTGGATGGTTCCGCCTGATCCAGGTAATTGGGTATTAATTTGTTTTGCTGATGGAAAATCTAAATTTCCATTTTGTATAGGATGTTTATTCCCGGATCAAATGCAAAATATGGTACCAGGACTAGCAGGTGGTAAAACTTTTGGTACAGACATAAAATTACCTGTCGGAGAAGTAAATAGAAATACACCAGATATAGACCATGGCAAAAATGCTACTAGACCTTTACATCCGTACATAACGAAACCAATATTGGACCAAGGCTTAATATTAGATCCATTAAGAGGAGTATCTAACGCAAGTGCTAGAAGAGAATCACCTAGTAGAGTTTATGGTATTAGTACACCAGGACCAGAATACATCAACTTAGATACTGCAAAGAAAGACGGCACTCATAGAGGCGCCGGACATAGTTTTGTAATGGATGACGGAGATGTATTAGGTAATGACCAAAACATAAGAATTAGAACTGGCGGTGGCAATCAAATATTAATGGACGACACTAATGGACTCATATATGTTATAAATGCAAAAGGTACTGCTTGGATAGAATTAGGAGCAGATGGTGATATTCAAATTTATAGTGAAAAAGATATAAACTATAGAGCAATGGGTAATATTAATATGAGAGCAGAAAAAAATATTAATATAGATGGTAATGTTGCTGTTAATATAAATGCTGGAGTATACGGCGAAGCACATGCAGTAACTACAGCAGAAGGAGAACAACACGGTATGTTGAATATCAATGCTGGTGCAGAAATAAATGCTATTGCTAAAAAAGATTTCAAATTAACAGCAGATGATTTGGGAAGTATGCATGTATTAAGTAAAAATAATACACATTTTACAGCAAAAAAAGATGCACATTATGTTGCAAAAGGCTCAACATTCCTATCTGCAAACGATGGTACACATATAAGAAGTGGTAGTGAAACAAATATTGAATCTGGTGGTTTAACAAATGTGCTTGGTTCAGAAGTACACTTAAATGATGGTGGATCCGCAAGTAGTGGACAAAATGCACAACCGGCTTTAACAGTTCAACAATATGTAATACCAGAAGAAGAAATCCAAAAACCAGAGTGGGAATATGAATTCCAGGATACTACAGAAGACAATCCTCTCCCTACACAAGGTGAACGAAACGGTGAGGCTTTAACAACACAAAGTATTATACCTGAATTACCAACTAGAGAACCTTGGTCAGGACATTTGGATAGAGATAAAGAAATAGAAAAAGACAACTAAATTTGTTGTTTCAATTCTCTTTGTAAATCAGCAAACTTAATATAAGCACGATATTTGCCTTCTTGCTCTTCAGCAACCATCATTTTAAGTTGTTTAATTTCTTCTTTAAGAGCCTGGCACTCGTTGTTCTTATCAACGAGCATTGTGCGAAGTTGCTCTTCTAATGTATTATTAAGTGATGTATTAGTCATCATGAAATACCTGTGTTTTTATAATTTCAACAGTATCATAATTAAATAAAACTTCATTATGGCTGGTTGTCATTTCTATTTCAATGACATTATTAAGATTCTCAGGAATCGCCTTTTGTGTTTTAACAGTTAGAAGACCATCGTTAGACTCTCCCATACCGGCAAGGTCGTTACCACTTGCGTTAAATCCTGTTGTTACTATATTAATTATCTTAAAGTTATTTGAAATGGTTTGTAATGCTGTTAAAATAGCACTTCCCGGCTTCATAGATTCAAACAGTTTGCTTTGCCTAAAAACTAAACTTAACCATTTAGCAGTTCTACTTCCTCCCCATGGGGCACTCATGGCTATAAATGTTTTACAGTTATGTAAAGATTTTATAGCATGTAAACCAACAATACAACCATAACTATGTGCAATAACAGAAAACGGTTCATCACCAAAGGCTTCATATACCTCTGTGTATATGTTTCTGGATATCACATCGGGTGCTGTTTGGGTATCGTATTCTACTGTAATTAGATTGTGTTCAGGTAAAAATATTCGTAAGAAATTAAAACTTAATCCACTTTGCCCACTGCCGTGAATGAATACTATATTCTTACAGTTGTGGTAGTGCATTTTTCAACATGTTTTCCATGTCATAAAATTCTTGGGGCACTTTACCTTTTTGACCAACTAAGTTGACCATCTCAAAGAGAACATAGTTCTTAGTATAGTAATCATAAATGCCTACAGAATGTAGACGGTTTTGCTTTTTGTGTTGCATTTTAAAAAATCTCGGGCCGTAACCTCGAGAACCATCAGTAAGTTTAATTTTCCTATTGATGTCGTCGGCTTTTTTGCAGATTCCATCAAATCGGTCAATGATATTACGCATTTTACGTTTCCTTAGTTTTATAAGCAAGATAATTCTTACTATGCTATTATGTATTCAACTATTTACAAAGTCAACCTTTTTTTAGGCATATTAAAACTAGTTTTAATCGTTTATGATAAATATTGATATGGCAAACATTTATCGAGGCTTTAGCACGGTAGGGAAGGTAAGGGCACCATTTACTAAAATTGATGGTGAACTAATTAAATCAGACTTACTCAACGAGCTCTATTCAAGAAAGGGCGAACGAGTAATGAGACCAAACTACGGAACACGCATTTGGGATATACTAATGAACCCATTGGATGAATTTGTGGTGGAAGAAATCAAGGAAGATATAGACAGAGTAGTTTCTAAAGATCCTAGAGTTGAAATCACAGACATGTTCACGCAAGTACTCGACCATACTATTAGAGTAACTGTACATTTAAAGTTTAAACCTTTCTTAAACGAAGACACTTTATTTGTAGAGTATGCTAGAGACAATGTAGAGAACTAATATGGCAGTAAACAGTAGACAAAACAATTTATTTGCGGCAGAGGATTGGTCCGTAGCCTATCAGGCATACAGTCAAGTAGACTTTCAAGCATATGATTTCGATACCATTAGAAATGCAATGGTCGAATATATTAAAACAAACTTTCCTGAAAACTTCAATGACTATATTGAAAGTTCAGAATTTATAGCAATTATAGAATTGCTTGCCTACTTAGGTCAGAGTATTGCATTTAGAATGGATATTAATACTAGAGAAAACTTTCTAGAAACAGCAGAAAGAAAAGATTCAGTATTTAAACTTGCTAGACAATTAGGTTACAATCCTAAAAGAAATATTCCTGCTAGTGGCTTAATGAAAATTGTTAGTGTTTCAACCAATGAGCCATTAACAGATAGTGCAGGAAATAATTTAAACGATAGAACAATTAGTTGGAACGATGCCAACAACCCAGATAGTTACGAACAGTTTATAACTATTATGAATAGTGCATTTGGAAATGTAAACAGATTTAGTAAACCTGTTAAAACAGGAACAATTGGAGGCATACTAACAGATAGATATGATATTAATACTCCTAACAATTCTCCACTAGCACATAACTTCAGTGTAAACGTTAACGGTGTAAATAGAAATTTTGATTTTGTAAATATGGATTTTGAAGATGCAGGTGTATTTGCAGAAAAACATCCTGATGCTACAAATAACTTTTCAATTATTCATAGAAACGACGGCTTAGGTCTTTTAAGTAAGAACACAGGATTCTTTATGATGTTCAAACAAGGAACATTAAATGTACAAGAATTTAACTTTGCACAACCAATTGAAAACAGACAACAAGATATTAATGTTGAAAACATTAATGAGTTCGATGTATACCTACAAGAAGTAGACTCACTTAATAACGTATTATCAAAGTGGACTAAAGTGCCAAATACGGTTGGACAAACACTTATGTATAATACTAAAGCAAAAAACACACCGTTGCTATATGCTGTACAAAACTTAGGTACAGGTGGTATTAAACTACAATTTGCAGACGGTAACTTTGCAAATGTACCAGTAGGAAAATATAGAGCATTTTATAGAGTAAGTGATAACGAAAGATTCCAACTGCAACCAGATGATGTTAGAGCAACTGTTACAACAATACCTTACTTAACACAAGACGGAAAACAATACAATTTAACAATAACAACCAGATTAGAAAATGCTGTAACAAATAGTTTACCAGCAGAAAGTTTAGCAGGCATTAAAGAAAGAGCACCTAAGGCTTACTATGCTCAAGACAGAATGATAACAGCACAAGATTATCAAGTACTACCGTTGGCTAAAAGTACAAATATTAAAAAACTAAAAGTTACTAATAAAACACATGCAGGGCATAGTAGATATATTGATATTACCGATCCTACTAGCACATTCCAGACTACAACAAACATTGCAGAAGACGGAGCATTGTATGAGGAGGCAAGTAACTCTAGCGATACATTTACTATTACGCAAACTAATACAGCACAGGATTTTATTAATACTAAATTCCCAATAATAGTAAAGAATTTAAAATTAAACGATTTTATATACAGTTCGTATAGGACAGCAATTAAGGAAGAGCCACAATATCAAGACATGTTTGATATTTCCATATATGGCATATCGTGGAATACATTGCCAAGAAAAAGTGTAGGACAATTTGGTTACCTAACAGAGTTATTCACTAATTCAGGTACTGCCACAGACGTTAATACTGCAAATACCAATTTTAAAATTATACAGCCAGGTTATATGTTAAGATTCTATGATCCTGCTGACAAGTCAAGTTATGAATGGGTTAAAATTATAAGCATAGATAATAATGGTGTTAGAAATTCTTCCAGCAGTACTACTAACGGACCAGTAAAACTTAACAAAGAAATTAAAAACGGATGGAAATGTGACGAACTTATAGTGGTATTAAGAAAAACACTATTCGCACTTGAAGAACAAGAATTAAGAAATGCATTAACTAATAGAGCAACATTTGGCTTAAGATTTATGCCTAGTGAAAACAGATACTACATTATAGAAAATAATAACTTATCTTCTTCAATAGAATTTAGTGCAGGAAACACAGGCGATATTACAGGTACAGGTGCTGATGCAAGTTGGATATTAAGATTTAACTATACTACAATAGACACATTGTCTTATAGATATGACATAGAAATAAGAGGTACGCAGTTTGTATTTGAAAGTTTAGAAGATATACGTTTTTATGACGTTAATCAAAACAGAATACAAGACAATGCAACAGGATTAGCAAAATACGATACTATTGAATTGCCAACTTTAAACCTAAAACCAAGTTTTACAGAAGGATTTAGTTGGGTCGACCAAGATGGTACAACACTTGGCGATAGATGGTATTTGCCTACAACAGGATCATATTTTCAAAATATTCCATTAATTTCTAGAAATGTTAAATTCTCTGATGTACAAGTATCTTTAACATCTAACTTTGGAATATACAAAAACGGAACTGTAGGTGAATTTGTAGAACAAGCAAATATAGAATTAGGCACTAGTTCTGCTACAACAGATGACGGCAACGTAGTTATTGTAGATGATACTGGTGTTGTTAATTCACTACCAACTATCACTATACCTTTTAGTAATACAACATTCGGTGGCAATATATTAGACGGCTCTGGAAACATTAGATATAGATATAATAATGTTAACCAGCCTTCATTGGCGCCTAGTGTGGTAGGAGATGGTAATGGATTTTATCTACTAGATAGTGATGCTACTGAACAAACAGGTAATATTAAAATAGAACTGAATACTAGACATCATTATGCTGTAGATAGTACTACAAGAAATAATAGAAGTGATACTATTAGTATTAAATATGTTAACGACAATGCAAGAATTGACAGCCCAATTTTATATAGTGCAATTGGCAACTTCCAATATCCGGACGGGTACACAGATCCTAAAAAAGTTAAAGTTACACCAGTAAACACACAATCGTCAGATAGTCCAGATGATCCTATTCAATTTGAAAAGTTTGTTGGAGATGATGATATTATATTATTTGAAAACTACGAAGACTTTGATGGTTACACTTATACAAGACCTGTTAAATCAGGAATATTAGATTTGAGAAGAGAAAACGGAGTTAATTTTAGTGATGACTACACTAAAATTGCAGGAGACTCAATTGGTAATGCAGGAGGTAACGGACAAACGGTTTCAGGTGTTGTTCATAATACATCAGACTACGAATACTTCTTAGTTAAAAACAAAACAATAGTTGATACATTTGATAATACAGAAGGGCTGGGTGCATCTAACGGACTCCACAATAAAAAAGTATACTCCGTGAATACAGGCAAAGTTTATATTATGTCAAAAAGTAGTACAGACTTATCAAGAGTATCAAATTACGAAAGCTCAAATCATTTTGCTAAAAAAGGAAGAAGTTTTACACAGAATACAAAGTCTGCAAGGCAGAACGGCGTCATATTTAAATGGACACATATTGCAGATAATAGTGTAAGAATAGATCCTAGCATTAGTAATATACACGAATTTTTCTTACTAACAACTTCTTACCACTCGCAAGTACAAGCATATATTAATGTACCTGGAACAGCATTTCCAACACCGCCCACAAGTTCGATGTTAGAAAATGAATTTGCAGTATTACAAGAATTTAAATCTGCAAGTGACCAATTAGTATTTAAAAGTGGAAAGTTTAAAATGTTATTTGGAGCAGATGCATTGAATGAATTACAAGCAAGATTTAAAGTAGTTAGATTGCCAGGTACAAGTTTAAGCGATAACGAAATTAAAACCCAAGTAGTTACTGCAATTAATAAATATTTTGATGTAGATAACTGGGACTTTGGAGATACTTTTTACTTTACAGAATTAAGCAGTTATATACATCAACAGGTAGGTAACTCAATAGGAAGTATTGTTATTGTACCTAAAAAAGCAAACGGAGTATTTGGGGACTTGTTCCAAGTTAAAGCAGATTCGGATGAACTATTTTTAAGTACTGCATCTATAGATGATATAGATGTTGTAGATAAATTAACACACGGAAATATCAAACCAGATAAGTCAAGTTCAGGACTATTTACAACGTATGACGGAGCGGAAAAATCAACAGGACCGTATGCAATTAATGGATACTATCCGTTATATGCAACATCAGAAGCGGCAAACTTTGCAGGAGATGGTACAAGTCATTCACATATATTCTTTGGACAAACATTCTATATGCCTAACGGTGTAACATTCTATCATGGAACGTATGTGTTAGATCAAAGTGTTGCAGACACCACTTTAGGTAATACAATTACATTAAATAACTCTGTTGGAAATAGTAGTTCCAGCAATAACGGCTCAGGCGGATCAGGCGGATCTGGCGGCGGCTACAGCGGATATTAAGGAATACCATGGCTGACAAGCAAATTAAAAAGTTACCAGGACAGTTACAAACTACTGTACTGAAAAACTTTTTTGAAACTACAGTTGAGCAATTATTCAGTAAAAGTAATATTGAATCTATTTCAGCCTACGTAGGTAGAAAAGAATTTGAGCAATTCAACCCTAATAATGATTTTTATGTACAAGAGCATACACCAGAAAGAGAAAAATATAGTTTAGAACCAGTTGTTAATTCTTTAGATCCAGTAGAAGGTGATTCTACAAACATATTGTTCTATGAGGACTTTTTAAACCAACTAAGCAGTTATGGTGCTGATACAAACAAACAAAACGTTTTATTCGACACAAACTTTTACAGTTTCCTTCCACCAATTAATTATGATAAGTTAATAAACTATCAAGAATACTTTTGGAGTACAGAAGGCCCAAGAACTATTTCCATTAACGGAACCTTAGCAACACCTATCAATGTATTAAAAGATATATTAGGCAAGAAGTCTTATACTTCGCCTAACGGTATCGAATTAAAGAATGGTGCTGTAGTAGAGTTTACTGGAGAACATGTAATACCTGAATCTTACATGGGTGCTAGATATATTGTAGAGGGTGTTGGGGAAAGCATTATATTATATGCAAAAGAACAAAACTATAGTGCTGTGTTCTCAACTCCGGCTTTTGTACCGTGGGATCAAGAAATAATCACAGCAGAATCAAATTTAATTGCTACGGATAAACCTTCAGGCGCCATTACAGCGATAGGGTTATCAGGCAGACCATACTATGATGCATTAGGACAATTAACAGGAACAGTTTTTAATACCTTAGACGATATAACTGAATCAGGAGATACTTACTGGAAAGGTTATGTTACAGGTGCAGGCGAATTTTTATCTTATATAAATGACGGTGAATATGGATTTGATAACAGTCCATGGGACGGTGGTAACACACAAGAAACACCAGACTATATGTTAATGCAAAGAGGAACAACGGATAATAATACCTGGAGTAGAATTAACTTTTGGCATCACAAAGATAGATTTTTAGAAGCAGGAAGTTCTTTGCCTGCTAAAAAATATAGAGCAAAAAGACCTATTTTAGAATTTGATAGAAATTTAGAATTATATAACTTTGGTAATAAGGGTTTAAGTTTTAGTGCAGATTTAAGTGGAGAAGATTATACTCTATCTGAAATAGAAGGCAGACCTGTAAGTGCTCCACTAGATAGCCAAGGTTTAAAAATTAATAATAAAATTATTATACCGGATGAAGAAACAGCAGTATCTAGATATATCTATGTTGTAGAAGACGAGCAAAAACAAACTGTAAACGGTTCTGTTAGTGCGTCTGCTACTATTGTATTAACATCAACAACCGATGTATACATAGGAGCAACTATATCAGGAACAGGTATTTCTGAAGGCTCCCTGGTATTAACAGTTGATAGAAGTACAAATACAATAACATCTTCAAATGCAGATACTATTGCAGATGGTACCGAACTAACATTCAAAGATAGAGTTAAATTAACAAGGCTTCCTGCAGATACAAATCCTACAGGAGCAATAGACGGAGATGGAAACTTTGTTCCTTACTCACCAGAAGTAGGCGATATTGTTTCAATATTATTTGGTAATAACCATCAAGGTAAAGAATATTATTGGTCAGGAACAAGATGGTTGGTCGGACAGCAAAAAACTAAAGTAAATACTGCTCCATTATTTCAAGGATATGATGTTAATAAAAAGTCTCTAGGAGACACTTTAACATACCCGCAATCATCTTTTGCAGGTACTAAAATATTTTCATACAAACCTGGATTAACAAATACTGTTAATGATAGTGTTTTAGGCTTTCCGTTACACTACAAAAATTTTAATAACTTTAGTGAAATAGTTTACGATAATAATTTATCAGGAGACGTTATAAGTTACATACCGTTTGGTGGTAACTCAACAAACTTTGCTAAAGGTTACATTTACTACAAGAAAATATTACCTAACGGAGATGTTACATATGACACAACTTGGGTAGGACACAAACAACCGTTCAAACAAAAAATAGAAGATACATTTATTGTTACTCAAAATAATTTAGATACAAAAAAACTTGTTTGGGAAATCACAGCAATACCAAATAACAATACACAACTTAATGTAAAAGTAAATGGGTTAAAAAGAACAGACTGGACATATAATACAAATTTAAAAAGTGTTACATTTAATAGTTTTAATTTAGCACTTAACGATGTAATAGAAGTAAGAACAACATCTGATACAGGTATTATTAAAGATGCTAAAAGAGAAGGTAGATTTGAATTACCTATTAGTTGGTATTCTAATACTGAAAAGGCTGATGTACTTACAATCAGTGAGCCTCAATATTTAGAGCATATTGTAAATTATGTAGGCGGGCAAGAAACTATAACAGGTAATATTCTAGGCACAAATAATTTTATAAACATAACAGATGATAAAACATTTGCAGACAGAATTGTTCAAACAGACGATGACTTGCAAATGGCAGGATTTTTAATAAGCAACGATAATTTTAATATTGTTGATGCTATGAGATTTAACGGTGAAGAATACCTCAAATATAAAAACAGATTAAAGAAAGAAATTAAACGTTATATCGATAATAATGATACATCTAACATGACTAATCATGATATTTTAGAAGATGTATTACAAAATGTTATATCTTACAATCCTGGAAAACTAGTATTTGATTACAGTTACATGTTAGCATTAGGTGATAGATATGACGAAGAAACAATCATTACAAATAATATAGTACAAAAAGAATATACTCTTACAAACTATGCAGATAAAACAAATATAGAAAACACTATATTAGTTTATGACCAAGACGTAAATGGCAATGATATTATGTTGCTAGTTGATAACGATTATACAATAACATCTGCATCAGGTGTATGCACATTAACATTTACAGAAAATTATAATTTAACATTAGGTAATACAATTAAAGTTAGATTCTTTAATAAAAATAGAGAAAGTGCTCAGTGTCCTCCAACAACAGCGGCAATGGGACTAACACCTGTTTACATTCCCGAAATATTATCAGACACAAGTTTTAAAGATGCTATTAATGTTATTGTTGGTCACGATGGAAGTAGAACTATAGCAGACAATGACACACAAGACACAGTTCTATTAGAATTTGAAAAACGTGTTTATAATAGTATACAAACTGTTTATAGAGAAAGAATAAAACATCCAGACTTAAATGTACATGATATTAGACCAGGGCAGTTTAGAACTACAGGCATAGATAGAACAACATACTATAATATATTAAGAGAAAACTTTAATAAATTTGTTTCTAGAAATGAAGTAGATTTTGTTTCAAATGAATATTATGATGCTAATGATTCTAATACATGGAATTATAATTTTGGAACAGCATCTCCTAGTTATTGGAGAGGAATATTTGAAGCCTGTTACGATACAGAAAGACCACATACTCATCCTTGGGAAATGCTTGGCTTTATTAAAAAACCAACATGGTGGGATACTCAATATATTACTACAACATATACCAATTATGGTAGTGGTAATAAACCAATGTGGAAAGATTTAGAAGAAGGAATTATTAGACAAGGCACAAGAGAAAATGTTACTAATGATGTATACAAACTTAATAATTCTTACAGACGTATAGGACTAAGTTTAGAATTACCTGTTAATATAAATGCTGAACGATTAGCACCAGCAAATATTGTAAACACGGGTGCAACAACTAAAACAGTTTCTTGGTCAAATACAGATACAGGAACTGCTAGTGCTAATGCATCACCATTTATTAATACTACCGACGGTCTTAATTTAACTGAAAGGACTAGTGGTGCAAATACATTTTTAAACATAACCACAAACAATTTACAAAATCATACAGTTGGTACATTCCCAATAGAAGGAAGTACGGCATTTATAGAAAGTAAAGAATTAAAATATGTTATAGAATCAAATGCAACATCTAATACAGTTACATCTTTTGCAAGTGCAACAAGTACATCAAGTACTTCTGTAGGAATTGCAGTAAATGGCGCATTACTTTTTAATGCTAATGCAGGTGTAACAATAGATACTACAAGCAATTGGCATTATAACAACATGTATAGAAATGAATCCGGGAGAGATACAGTTGGAGGTAATCCAGATTCAAACAATATTTATGGTTATATACAACCGGGACCAGAAGTGGTTGGATTATCTAATTGGCAATTAGATACACACTCAACTATACTAGGTTGGGCATTTGATGGCTTACCAATTTATGGTCCATATGGATATACCGATAGATTAAATGATACCAGTGCAATTAAACGATTGGAAAGCAGTTATAGTTTAAGAACAGGACCAAGGTCAGCAATAGCACCAGGAGTTGGTGGAACACCCTCAGGCGAGTTCATCGAGGACTATGTGTACGATTCTGCAACAGGTGACCTAGACGAATTTAACGGCAGGTATGGAGTAACACCGGAATTCCCGGGTGGTACATACTATTACGTTGCAACATTAGATGCCGCCGGCAATCCAGCATATCCATATACAACAGGTCCAAAATATAGATATGCGCCAACAGATTTAGCAAATAATATAATAGGTGCAGGCACACATTCAAGTGCAGGCTCAGTAACTTATGTAAGAACAAATACATTAAACATTGCGTATGCATCTGATACAACATTAACAGGCTCCGACTGGAAGTTTGGAGATGGTGCACCAGTTGAAAATGCATGGAAATATTCAGAACAATATCCCTTCGCTATAGCGGAGGCACTATTTCTTACCAAACCCGGTAAGTTTGCCAGTGTATTTGCAGAACCCGAAAAAATTATTCGTGGCTCTGCAAATGCCATTCAGTTGTTAGATAAAACAACATTAAAACGTTACAAAATTAAAGATGCAATAGTGCATGGTAACATGGCATTAGATAAGAAAACATTATTAACAAATACAGGGTATACACAATTTATAGATTCCTATTTAAGATTCCAAGGTATAAGCACACAAAACGAATTTGCTATACCATTTAAATCCGTTAACGGAAAATTAGGACATAAGTTTGCAGGCTTTATTGACAAAGATACTATGACGGTATTCAGTGATAGTTATAGTACAACTGGAGATAGTTCTAGTTTAATATTACCTCATGAAGATATTCAAGTTAATATACATCATGGTCCGATGAGTACAACAAATCATTATACGGGTGTTAATGTAGAATTAACTACAGATGGATATTATAAAATAAGCGGATTTGCAAGTACAAAAAGATATTTTGAAGTTGGTGTTCCTAATAAAGATGGTCCGAAAACTGAAATTTCTGTGGGTGGGGAACCTGCTAACTTTAGTGGATTTGATATGAGTAGAGACTATGTTGCAGGTGACATAGTAAAATCAGGTTACAATTATTATCAGGCAAAAGAACAAATACCTGCAGGAACATCTGTAACAAATACAGAATTTTATCAAAGACTTTCTAAACTACCTACTATAGGCTCTGCAGAAGCAACATACTATCTAGAAGATACAGGCGAAGTTAAACGTGTAGAATACGGAACAGTATACAAAACATCACATGAGCTTTTTGAATTCTTAATAGACTTAGGAAGATACCAAAAAGTAATGGGGTACGACTTTAATGATTTCAATAACGAAATAGGTGACGTTAACGATTGGTTGTATTCAGGTAAGCAATTCTTATTCTGGAGTTTAGGTAATTGGTCAGCAGGAAATACTTTAAGTTTAAGTCCTATGGCTAGTAAAATTAAATTTGTATCTCAAGAAGGACGTATAAGCGACATTAAAGAATCCTTCAAAGGACAGTTTAGCATATTAGATGAAACTGGTAAAAAGATATTGCCAACAGAATGTGCAATTACAAGAGAAGGACAAATAATAACAGTTTCTCCACCAGAAGGTTCACAAATATTTGGTATTATAATTCATACAAATAGTATAGAACATGCTATGCTTGTTAATAATAAAACAGTATTTGGTGACACAATTTATGATCCTGTGTTTAATCATAGACAAAAACGTTTAAAAGTAAAAGTTAAAAGAACTAAAAATTGGGATGGCTCATTAATGAGTGAGGGGTATTTAGTTACCGAAGATAGTCTCAAACCTAACTTTGATACTTTAGCACAAGACATGGGCCGATACAACGAAACAGGTTATCTGCCTGTTGAAAGACAAGTGTATGAAGCAAGTAGAAGACAATATGGGTACAACGAAAGGAAGTACCTCAGAGAATTTGAACTGGTAGACGATAATCAATTTGATTTCTATAGTGGTATGATTCGAGATAAAGGAACAAAAGGCAGTCTAGAAAAACTATTAAACAGTGATAAGGTTCTAGTTCCTGGTAGTCTTGCTGTATATGACGAGTGGGCGTTGAAGGCAGGTGACTTTGGTGACGTGCAAAACCATCAAAGACTAGATGTAAAAATAGCAGACACAGAAATTACAAGTGAAAAACAATTAATACAAATTGTTTATCCAGAAGATATTGTTAGTACAGTTAGCGAAGTAGAAGTTTTAGGAAGAGTTAATAAATTTTATAGTGTACCTATATTAGAAATTGAGCCACCACCTGCAGAGATTCCAGGATCTTTCCAATATGGTGGAGGTACGACAGCAAAAGCAACTGTCAATCTTAATACGTCTGGCACAATTAAAGACATAACAGTCACAGAACCAGGATATGGTTATACTATTAATCCTTCAGTAACAGTTATTGCGGCACAATTACTAACAGCAAATATTACAACTTACTTTAGTAAGCCATATGCAATTAGTAGTGCATACGTTCCTAATGCAGGTTCATTTAGTGGTAATGCATTAACAGGAATTTACTTGACAGACAATTTCTCAGCAAATGCGGCTTCTTTTGTTAATTTAAGTTCAGCAAGTAATATTAGTTTAGTTGCAGATGCAATCAATACCAATGCTAATACAAATGCTAATGTTAAAGCAGAAGTAATTACAATTAGTACTGCAAGTGGTAACACAACTGTTAATAATCATATGTTACAGATTAGTGCAAACGACTTTACAATTGGTGGTAATTCAGATGCGGCAGTTATAGATGATATCACTAACAAATTAAAATTACAAGAAAAACGTTATCAACCAAGGCAACGATACAGTTTTGAAACTGCTAACACTACTACACAATCTGAAGTATTAGTGAATGTAAACGATACTGCTACAACAAACGGAACAGATTGGTTGTTTGATGCAGGTAGTAGAACAACTATCAATCCAACACAACGAACAACATCAGGTTCTATATCGTTTGACTTTACACCAATGTCAGGTACAAGTACAACACTTTCACCTATAGGTGGAATTACTTCAGGTGCTATAGCATCAGATAACTTACAAATTATTAACGGAGATTATCCCCATATAGAAGTTAAAGTTAACGGTGTATTATTAAGTGATACACTAGAAGGAAATACAGTAAGTGGATTTAGTGTAACCAATGTAGACAGTAATACAAACCGTATTACATTCCATGACGTAACTAAATTACCACAACAAGAATTAAACTCTAACACACCTATAGAAATTATAGAATTGGCTACAGTAGACTTTGAGGATACCTATCAAGGAGATTTACCTGGACAGTCGCTAAACATTAAAGTTAAAGCCAAAGATGCTTTAGCGGCAAAACTAAAACAAATTAGAACATTAGAAATAACACCTGATGTAAAAACTGATGCAACAATATTAATTGATGTAGACGACAATACTAGAATGGTACAACGACCAACAGATATGAGAACAAAAAATCTGTGGCCCACAACATCAAGTGTTAGTCATGTGGGTATAGTAGATAGTAAATATACTCCATTACCAAATGCTGGATATGTTTCTACATATAATGTACAATATCAAGCAATGGATTTGCCAAACTTTGAACGATTATTTAATAGAGATACAAGACCTGCAAGTAAAATTCCACAAAAGAATGATGTAGTACATTTTGCAAAAAGCGAACACTCAGAGTTTGATGTTTACAAATTAGTAGAACCTGCAAATTCAAATATTGCATATATCGAAGAAGACCCAAATAGAGGAACAAGTTTCTTATACACAGATATAAGTTTAAATGAATATGCAAATGCAAACTATTTGGGTAATGCAGAAGTTGAAGCAAACATTACAAACTATTATGATTATGTAGTTGCATTAAAACGAGATGTAGATATAGATCCTTATTATGCAAACGTACAATTACCGGATGGGGAAAAAGCATTTGATACATCACTTATGGATGTTAATACACCTGTAGCATTGTTTTTAAACGAAAACCAAATTATAAAAAATTCTATTCAAATATCAGGGATAGGATATAAAGAGCCATTAAGATTAAAAATTGAAAAAGTAGAACCTGCACTAAGTGGAAATATTAGTAATGTTTCATACTACCTTGCATCATCTGAAGTATGGAATGTTGATGCAAACCTAACTGGTATTGGTAACACAATTAAAATAACACATGAAGGCACAGAACAAATTGCAGACCTAGAAGATGGTTCTTATATAACATTTACTGATACAGCAAACACATACCCACTAGATAAAAGTCAAAGCGGTGTTGAATATAAAGCAAGTAATGTTAGTGTTAGTCCTTTAACAACCAAGCAAACAAAAACAGGAACATCAGATAACATTATACATACTGATACATTAGATGGAGCAGTATCCAGTACTAATATTGTGCTCACAACAGGAAGTTTCAATATACAAGTAGGTCAAATAGTAAGTGGTACAGGCGTACCTGCAAACACAACAGTTTCTGCTATTACAGATAATAAAAATTATACACTATCTACATCAGTAACAATGGGTAACGGTGTTGCTATTGGATTTGCTACAAGAGAGGATGTTTTTGCAATATCAAATGTTATAACAACTTCGTTTACAGTTGAAGATGCAAATGTAAGTGCAAATATAAGCAGTAGTTCTCTAAGAGCACAAGTAAACAGCGGACTTAAATTTACAACAGATATGGATCTAACTAATGTTGGTTTATTCAGCACAATGAAAATAAACAACATGGGATTATATAGTGGTATATACAGAATTGATAATAAGAATATAGGGACCGGTGAAGTTAGTGTTTATGGAACATACGTTGATCCATTTAGTGCTACTCACACGTTCA
>Ga0315320_10000544_pt1 | contig 31076 bp, 22 predicted proteins | sample M140m21515metaG_FD_203458 | JGI IMG/M metagenome (GOLD analysis project Ga0315320, IMG submission 203458) | Ammonia-oxidizing marine archaeal communities from Monterey Bay, California, United States - M1 40m 21515 | ecosystem: Environmental > Aquatic > Marine > Coastal | place: USA: California... | reverse complement strand
ACGTTTTAAATTTCTATACTCTTTTCTGACCCAAATATTTACTAATTCCCTGTGGCGTCTTGAAAGTCCGCCAAATCTTGGATCACCATCGATGTATTTTGTAAGACTTTTAAAGACGGCGTTTGTAGTATGAAATATTTTTACTGCTACTGGTCCAGCATTACTAGTTGCGTAGAAAACATGTGCCTCTTTACCCCTTGCTATAGGATACTCTATGGTATCAATATCTCCTTTTTGCATCAATTTATGTATTGCTAGAAGAGTGGAACTATCAAATACTTGATCGAAAACTCTTCTATCTACCCATTCGTATCGTCCTTTACCGATAACTCCCTGTATACCATGTTCGATTTCATTGAACAATTTCTTAAATCTAGGTTCAGATATCCATTCGTGTTTTGTTTCACTCTTCATTATAGAATCAAAGTCAGGCTCTAAATCCCACTCCTTATCATCTTTCATTTTTTCACCCGAAGAACGAGTCAATATCATCGTCGGCATCATTTTCCATTATCGAGGGGGTGATTTGAGGTTCTTTGAATACTTCAGATTCAGAAGATACGGTAGTGTCATCATCTTCTTGCTCATTTATTTCAGTTTTTTCTTCTGAGTTTAAATGCGAATCCTCGGACATTCCGAATAAATCTACAATTTCTGGTAGTACTCCTTTTCTTGAAAGATATAGTGATTGTGTTTTAGTGTAACGCATGCAAACATTGGCCTTCTCGTCTTGAAACTCCCAAGGTTGTAATGTTATCAAATCTCCTTCTCTTACCCATTGTCTCCTACGCATTTTCCCTGGTATCCTAGCAAGGCGTGTTTGTCCATCTTCGCATATTGAGCGAACCCTTCGTCCTCCGAGGATTACGTCAGCTATTGCAAACATCTCATTTACTTTTCTATTAGGCAAAGGAACCCTAATTCTATCTCCGGTCCCAGATTCTAGACGTGCAAGAAGTTCGGCGTCAATTCTCTCTTCCCTACGTGCCATATAGACCGGTCGATAGCCACCTATGTGAACTTGAGCATCATTTCCCTAAGTTAGAGTAAAGATTGGGCTGCTTCATTCACTATTTCAAGTAAAGATTCCGATAGCGGTCCAATGCCCAATAAGAGAGTTAGAATAGCGCAAATAATTATAACCATCCTTAGATATAGTGATTTTTCTAGAGGTTCTTCAACTACCGGGTCTTCGAAAAACATTATCAGCCCTATTCTCAAGTAGTAAAATAATGAAATCGCACTGTTAACCACTATTGAAAGTGCTAGCCAAAATATAATATTGACACTGGTCATCCAAGATAATATCGTTGCGGAAGATAAACTACCAGTTCCTGCAGAGATACTAACAATTCCATTGATCATTAATAATTTAGATAAGAAACCTGACAAAGGAGGTATTCCTGCTAAAGAAAGCATGAATATGAACATAGAAATGGATATCACTGGATCTCTTCTTGATAATCCCTTTAATCCTTCCATATTATGACTTAATCCTTCATTTTCAAGCATAGTAAGTACCAAAAATGCCCCGAATTTGAATAAAACAAGGATTGTTAGATGGAATAATACAGCGGTAATTATTAAAATATTAGAGTTATAATCTCCTAATCCGCTACCGATTGCGGCTATTGCAGCAAGCATGTATCCCGCATGGGCGACACTAGAATATGCTAGCATTCTTTTTGGATTTTCGCTAGTTAAAGCCGCAAAATTACCCCACGTCATGGTAATTACAGAGATTAGTGCAATTGCAACCACCCAATACGCTTCTACACCTTCGTCGGAAGATGTAATAATCAGTAATATTTTCATTATGGCTACAAAACCCATTGCCTTAGATGCAGTTGCAAGTAATCCAGCGATAGGAGAAGAGGTCCCAGAATATGCATCAGGTATTGCTAAGTGGAATGGTGCTGCACCAACTTTGAAAGCAAATGCAACGAGCATCAAACCGACACCAATTCCTGCAAATGGATCAAGATTTTCCATAGTGGACCATGAAGAAGTTAGAGATTCTATTTGGAGATTTCCATTCCAAAGATAAAGTAAAGACATTCCATATATTCCAATGGCAGAAGCAACTGAACCAACAACAAAATATTTTGTTCCGGCTTCTCCGCCAATATCACTTTCCTTGTAAAAACCTACAAGTACATATGACGACAATGATGCTAACTCTAGGCTAACAAAAAGTAGGAATAAATGTGTAGATTTGGACATAAGGCACATCCCTAATCCTACCATTATTAAAAGAATATAGTAATCTACTTGGCGACGATTATTCATTAATATCTTTATTTTTTCTCCTAAAGATAAATCAGAATCCGTGTCTTTTGGAATTTCAGGATTTCTCTTTGGGTGCATTCTGTAAAAAGTTGCTATTGATGTAATAAGTAAAGCAGAAGTAAAAATTAAAGAAAATAAGTTAGTGAATTGATTTATTTCCATTACCTCGCCTATATTTCCTTTTGTTTCTGCATGAAGCATGAAGAGTGACATAAAAAATGAGAATGTGAAGGTAATTACTGCTACTATACTAGGTATGTAAGGGTTGTTTACTCGAGTGAAACGAGTGCCTCCAATAAATACTGGTACAGAAGTATTAGTCAGAGGTATTCTAATCTTCGCATCGCCTAAATTGGGTATTATTATCATTGCTAGTATACCAATAATCATCATAGACTCAGGTATCAATAATTTGAGAGAAATATCAGTCAAAGAGTTCATTGTAGTGCCTCCCAAAACCAATCCATATTAGGATTCCAAACATTGGTATTTTCCATAGCACTAATCATTACCTCTGACATAAATTCAGTACTCCATACTGACATCATGTCCCAAAATATAAATGGGAAAATACCAAAAATAATAGTAAAAATACCTAATATGAACATACCTGTGTTCTCATGCCACGTTACATCACGAGGGTCGTCGCCATGTAAGGAATCAGGCAATAATCCTTGATGAGGATTGTCAGATTCGAAAATTGTACGTTGCATAGATGTTAGGTAATATGTTGCAGTAATAATTAATGTTAAAGCAGGTAACATAACTAGCCATCCGAAAGTCATCCAGAATGCTATTAATATTGCAACTTCCGCTACGAAACCTGCCATCAAAGGCAGACCTAGACTAGCCATCCAACCTAACATCATGTGACCTGAAAGATAAGGAGAATGGTGTGCGATTCCCCTCATTGAACCTATCTCTAGGGTGTGATAATGGTGTTTGAAAGCACCCGCAACTGCAAATAGTAGTGGGCTGATTACTCCGTGTGCAAACATCATAAATAATGCTCCTGCGATACCAAGAGGTTGTAATGTAGCAATACCTAGAAAGATTAACCCCATGTGTGAAACTGAAGAATAAGCAACCATTCTCTTGAGATTTGTTTGGCCCATACAGACCCATGCACCATAAACTAAACTTGCCATCCCAAGGAAAACTAAAAGTGGTATAAAAATTATAGTTGATTCAGGGAAAATCGTTACTGCTATTCTAAGAAAACCGTATGCGCCCATCTTCAACATTACTCCTGCTAATAACATAGAACCTGCTGTTGGAGCTTGTACGTGGGCATCAGGCAGCCAAGTATGTACAGGGACACTAGGCATTTTAGTTGCAAAACCAATTAATAGAAGTATCCAAACGAAGTGTCTAAGTCCTTCATTAAGAATAAAATTATTTTGGGCAGATATTTGGACCAAATCGAAATGATGGCCGGTCATAGTCCCTATTCCAGGTATTGGAGTAGTGTGGAAATACATTACTAGAATTCCCACGAGCATGAAAACGCTTGCTGTAAATGTATAAATGAAGAATTTCATTGCAGCATATTTTCTATCTTCGCCGCCCCATAACAATATGAGTAAAAACATTGGAATTAGAGTTAATTCCCAGAAAACGTAAAACATAAATAAATCTAATGAAACGAAAACACCCAATAAAGCCCCTTCCATAATCAATATTAGAGGATGAAAAATATGACCTTTCTTCGCATCCCATTCTACGAGCATAGAAATTGGAATTAACAGTGCCGTTAGCCAAATCATCGGAAATGATAGAGCGTCAGCACCAACCTTCCATTGGACTCCTATGGAAGAAATGAGAGAAAATTGTTCATTCTTCAGGACATATTCTCCATGCATAATATTAGTCCAATCTACACTACCTATTGTCCCAATAAACATCATTGTGGAAATGGCGAGAATAGCTAATGCAACACCCATCGAAAGATTACGAGTAATTGATTTTAGATTATCGCCTATCTCTTTGGGTAGAAATTGAGGCAAGGTGATTAACAATAAACCTGCAAAAATAGGCACAAGAGTGATTATTGTTAAAATATCTAGATTCATTGACTTGCCCCCCAAAATAATATGAATATCGAAATCATACCAACTGCTGCCATTAGAATATAGTCTCTAGCACTGCCTGTGGTTATTTTTCTAACCTGTAGTGACCCAGAAACTGATTTAGATTCTACTTGCTTAATTATTCCGTCAATGATTATTCTATCAAACCAAGCAGAGAAATTTGCAAACGGTGTTACTGTTTTTGAGATTAAATATTCATAAAGATCATCGAAATATAATCTATTTTGCAAAGCTTCTGATAATTGTGATTTGGATATATCATCTACATTTTGACTGCCAAATTTACTTGATAGTGAAACCAGCCAACTTATTATCGGTATAGCTTTTTCCCCCTCCTTCAATTTACCTCCATGGACCCGTGCGGCAATAATTGGCCCAATGATAAAAGAAAGCATAATTGTTGTCCAACCAACAAACCTTGTGTTCATATCGGAAGGAAGGAAGGCATGCTCCAAAGTATATATTAATCCTTTCATTTTTAGATGATCAATATCCGAAGATAAGAAATGAATGATATCAAATAAGGCTAAGCCAAAACCACCAATTGCAGTTATAACTGTAAGAATCAATAGAGGTTCTCTAATCCAAGGAGTTGTTTCATGGACATGGTCTACGACCTCATTTTTTGGTTTACCTGCAAATGTCATCAACCACATCCTTGACATATAAAATCCTGTCATCCCTGCAGTGGCAAGAATGAGAATAGCAGGTATTAACATTATTGGCTCATATTCTATTGCTGCCTTCCAAGTTTCAGCAATTATACCTTCTTTGGACCAGAACCCTCCAATAAGAGGGACTCCAATAATCGACATTGAACCAAACATCATAGCTGTTGCTGTAATTGGCATCTTGGCTGCCAAACCACCCATGTTACGCATATCTTGTGGGTCAAAATTATGATCTTCTCCTTCACTTATATGATCATGTGCATGATGGACTTCATGTATTACTGAACCACTCGCCATAAATAACATTCCTTTAGCCATTGCATGATTGAACAAATGGAACATAGAAGCGCCGAAAGCTATCATTGCTGCATGGTGGTGGTCAGTGTTGTAAAACCAAAGAGCTACCCCTAAGCCAGTGAAAATATATGCCAGTTGACTCATGGTCGAATAGGCTAAAACTTTCTTAATATCATTTTGAACAAAAGCGATTGATGCAGCCATAAATGCCGTTATTCCTCCTATGAATGCAATTATTATCCCAAGATTTTCCAATCCTGGTACGCCATTATGATGAACATCGGCAAATGGTACCATTCTAGCTACTAGATATAAGCCGGCATTAACCATAGTTGCAGCATGTATTAGTGCAGAGACTGGAGTTGGCCCCTCCATGGCATCTGGTAGCCAAACATGAAGAGGGAATTGTGCAGACTTTCCTACAGCTCCAATAAATAATAATAGAAGAGCCCAAAATAATTTATTTGAGTCAACTAAAGCTCCTGAAATACCTGTTGATGGATCATCAAAGATTACTGCAAAATCTAATGAACCATAAATATCATAGAGGATAAATAGGCCAACCATTAAGAAAACATCACCAATCCTTGTCGTAAGGAACGCCTTTTTTGCTGCATAGGCAGCGCTAACTTTCCAGTAGTAAAATCCAATCAACAGATAAGAGCATAGGCCCATTATTTCCCAAAATATGAAAAGCCATAGAAAACTATCTGCCAGCACCATTCCAAACATTCCCATACTAAATAATACAAATTCTGCATAAAAACGGTGATTTCTATCTTCATTAATGGGATCAGTATTCATGTAACCCATGCTGAACCAACAAATCAAGAAACATAGAAATGTTGCAACAAATAAAATCATCAGAGTTACTTGATCTATCCATACGCCTATGCCTATCGTTCTACTTTTTTCAGAAATTACATAATCAGATTGTAAAAAATCAAAAGTTATCCATTCAAACCATGTATCTACAGATTGGTTTGAAAAATTAAAGTTGCCATACAAATAATCAAATAATATCCAAAGTGAAATTGTTAATGACACTAAAAGCGCCCCAAGAGCCAGAATTCCACCTTCTTTCCATTTATTTTTCCATATTGGAGTTTTATTGTAAATTTGGCCAATTATTAAGATTGTAGGGAATATCAACAAGGGAATCGTGACGATTAAAAATGCTGCATCTGTAGATTCCCAACCTACTAATTTTAGAATCGGGGCTAATAAAATTATAGGAATTAATGGATATAATAGATGATACTCATGTTTTAATTCGCCCATTTATTCACCTCAATTTCTTAAAATATTAGCATCTTCTAGAGATATAGTTTGCTGGGTACTATACATCGAAAGTAGTATGGCCAATCCAATTGCAACTTCTGCCGCAGCAATAGCTATAGCAATGGCCGTGAAAACCCAACCATTCACATCACCATAATACATTGCTCCAGCGACAAAATTTAAATTCGCAGAGTTCAGCATTAATTCTATACACATTAAAACTACAATCGCATTTTTATGATAAAATGTCCCCAATAGTCCAATGCCGAACAAGATAACGCCTAAGCCTACTATCCAGCTAGGATCTATCATCATTCTTCCTCCTTTTGTTTAGGAGCTCGGTTAAATTTTTTGAATGTACCTAAACTTTCGAAACTATCAGTTACTTCTCCTCTAATATCCCATACGAGATTGATTAAACGTTCATCTCTAACCAAATACGAAGCTCCGATCATTGCCATTGCTAAAAGAGTCCCTAGTACAAGAGTAGCAAATGCCCATTGATTGAAAATAGCATCAGCAAATTCCAGAGTTGTTGGTGAATTTGATGAAATTGATTCATCCCACATTGAATGTGAATTTACCTCTTGTAAAAGTAAAAGAACAAAAACGAAAACTCCCAAGGACGTTAGGGCAGTAATTGTCCTCATCAGTAGTCGACCTCCAATATCTTTCTTCGAGTCAACATAACGCCAAATTGGACTACTAGCATCACTGAACCAAGGTAAACAAGAATTTGTATTGCCGCCAACATCTCAGCGCCGGCCAACACGAAAACACCTGCTACTGCGAAAAAGGTCAGCATCAAAGAAAGTAAGGAATGTGCTACTCTCCTGGAAAAAACACAACCAATAGCACCTAAAATAGCAAGTGCAGCCATAATAACAAATACAATTGCTTGGAAGTCGATAGACAAAATTAAACCTCCAATCTAGCAGCTTTCTTATCTCGCTTTGTTTTTTCTTTTTGAGCTCTCTTCGCTAATTCCATATCTACTCGCTCTTGATGGACTGCTGGAAGTAAACGTGTACGGCTTGCGTCCATCCAAAGTTGTTCACGAGTGTATCCGGTCATTCCGTCATATTCGTTTGTCATAAAAAATGATTCGAAAGGGCATGCCTCTGCGCATAAACCACAAAACATACACCGACCTAAATCAATTCTACCAGACACAATATCTTGTTCTGCTGGCTTTAGATATGAAGTATTAATCTCTTCAATACCAGATCCATCTTGCCATCTAACAGTGGCAGTATCTCCTGAAATATCAATAATTTCAGCAAAATCATATTGTTGAGGAGGAGAATCATGTGCATGGACTAAATCGAATTCTGATTCTATTTCGGTAAAATTATCTTTTTCACGGGCTGCTAAACCGCCGGCCTCTAATTCTCCCCCATAACCATGCCATTCGTCTCCCTCATTTGTGGTATCAAGAACATTAACTCTTGTTTCACTTGTCATGTGTAGACAGTCATTTGGACATGCTTTAACACATGCCTTACATGCAGTACATGTTTCCCAAACAATTCCAATACGTCCGTTGTAATTACCCGGTACAAAAAGCCAAGGTTCCATATCTTCCAATCTCTCATAAGGGTACATTATAGTGACTGGACGTTCCAAGAAAGGCAAGGCAGGAGAAGATTCTCGGTCTGCAGAATATACTTGACCAATGGATGGATGATTTTTGCCCACTCGATTAATTGTAAATTCATCCGCCATTATTGCTTCTTGGGCATGATATTCATTTTTTAGAAATTTAGCTTTACCGACGTAAGGGATAGTACGCAATGCAGTTTTCATAGTAATCCACATTGGCCTAATAACTAAATTACGAAAATTTGGCGTTGCATGTGGATGGCCTGTATTATAATCTAGATTCTTCAATTAATTAACCTCCTATTTCTCCTGAGTGCCGGGATATGCCTTGGATAAAGTCTGTGTACTATATGGGCGACGTGATTGCGATAATGCATCTTCATCTTCATCTATAGCGTATACTACAAAGAAAAATAGTGCAGTAATTGTTAAAACAGGCGCAGCCCAAATTGGCCAACCAGAATCTGTCCATACTTCAAGACGCAGGAAGGTGGCGATTACAAGATTCACAAGAGAAAGTGGAAGAAGGTAGAGCCAACCAAATTCTAAAATTTGATCTGTTCTTATACGATGTAATGATGCCCTAATCCAGACAAAAAATGCAAATAATAGCCATGCTTTTAGTAATACCCAAACTAGACCTGGTATCACTGTGAATATTATTTCAAAGATTCCGCCTAATAATGGTAAAGAGGATAGGAAGTCTTGAAAAGGAAATTCCCAGCCACCTAAAAAGAACATGGCAAATAATATGCATGCTGCATAAGCCCTCATCATTTCAGTAGCAAACATAAGTCCCCAACGTATTCCCCCATATTCAGTCCACCAGCCTTCTACAAGTTCGGCTTCAGCTTCAGGCATGTCGAAGGGTATACGCTCTACTTCTGCAATCATAGTAACAAGAAACAATACCGCGCCTAAGGGGAGAATAAAAATATTCCAAGTATTAGACGTTTCAATTTGGAAATCGACGATTTCCAAAATATTGAATGAACCACTGATTACAGCTATACTTAATACGGTTATGAGAAGAGGTATTTCATATGCAGTTAATTGTGCTGCAGAACGCATGCCTCCTATGAGAGTGTATTTATTATTTGAAGCCCAACCGGCAAAAAATACTCCCAACGGTGCAACACCGAAAATTGCCATCATAAAAATTAGAGAAAGTTCTGGATTTGCTGCCCATATATGTGGACCAAATGGAATAAATGCATAAACCATTATTGTAGTTGCTATTATTATCACAGGAGCTATTTCAAATACTAATTTATCAGCTTTTTTAGGGACTATATGCTCCTTTGTTGCAAATTTTAGAAAATCGGCTAATGCTTGAAAAAAACCTGGCAATAGAAACCAAATACCATGATATCCTCTATTATTAACTCTTGAAATTGTTTCATGTGGATGATCATTACCAAATGATTGGTTCAATTTTGCATTTACAAAACCTATTGGAGTACCCATTCCCATAGGCAATTTATTCCACCAATCTCCAGCTGTGGCACTTCCTTCGCCAATCCAGAGACTGCGAAGTGAAGTTGTTGCTCCAATTCTATCCATCAGTCTTCCAATAAATTTACGTTCTATGTATGGAACAACCATAAGTGTGAGCATCATAACGGCAAATACTACTGTGCACATCACAGTGGCCAGGAAAAACGATTCTAGAGCTGGTTGTATTTGGGCAAAGTCATCTTTAATTGAATTAGGCAAAAAATCATGAGTAGTGTCCATCGACCATCCTATGATTGATTCAGACCAACCACGAATATCTAACCAATCACTACTAGTCATTTAATCACCTATCTGTTTCTCCAATACAAGGATCAAAAGAACCCATAATTGCGGGAATATCAGCAACTTTGTATCCTATCATACATTTGGAAGCATATGGAATTGTAATAAACATAGGAGACCTTATGGAGACCCTGTACGGCATTTTACCTCTCCCTTCACCACCTCCGGCTATGTAAAACATTGATTCGCCTCTGCTATCTTCAAAATGATGTGATCCACTTGTCCCCTCGGGAGCTCTTGAGGGTGCTTTTCCTAAAATTTTAGGATCACCAGGTTCATGGTATGTTTCTGCTCCTCCTGGCATTTTATCAAGTGCTTGCAATACTAAATTAGCACTCTGACGCATTTCTTCTACTCTAATTCTGTATCTATCATAACAATCTGCACCTTTAATTGATGATCGTTCGACTGCTGGAGACCAATCTAATTCAGAATAAACAGAGTAAGGATGCGATGTCCGGATATCATGATTTACTCCTCCAGCGCGAAGGTTTGGCCCTGAAACGCCATGGTTTATCATTTCTTCTGGTTTAGCGTATCCAACACCCTGGCTTCTAATAAGGAAAATTGTACTTTCATCAAAAAGCGCCTCATATTCTTGAATACGATCTAAAAATAGTGACAGTTTATGTCTAGCTCGCATTGCAAAACCATGTGGAAGATCTCTCTTGACGCCTCCGACACGAGGGAAATTATAGTGCATTCGTGAGCCACCCAATTCTTGTAGTAAATCCATCATCATTTCTCTTTCACGTAGGCACCAAACCATTACACTGAGATTTCCTATGTCTGGACCATATGCGCCTAACCACATCAAATGACTGGCTAAACGTTGTAATTCAACTGCAACTAGACGTATATACTCGGCCCTTTCAGGTACTTCAACCCCAAGTAAATCTTCTGCTGCATATATGTAAGCATGGGACCAAGTATTAGCACTTGCATAACATAGACGATCGCAATAGGTAGTTATTTGAGTGAAGTCCCTTGATTCACAAATTTTTTCAACACCTCTGTGGATATAGCCCAAATCGGGCTCGGTATCAACTACAGTTTCTCCATCTACTTTTACTTTCAATGTCCATAATCCATGCGTCATAGGGTGTTGTGGGCCCATTGAAATCCACATTTCTGCCATACTATTACCTCACTTTACTCTCTCAGAATCGACTGATTTTCTTTTGAATCCCTGAGCATCATCATACATTTCCTGAAAGTTATGGTACCTAAGTTTATGCTGTTTTTGTAGTGGGTGATATCCTTTTGGAGTTTCATGGGGTTGTAAAACACGGCGCATACCTTCATGGCCGTCAAAATCAATTCCTACTAAATCCCATGTTTCCTTCTCATTCCAATCAGCTCCAACCCAAATGTCTTGAACGCTCGAAACTGATGGAGTGCGAGTATCTCCTAAATGAATGCTTACTTCTATCTCCAAAGGTACACTAGAACCTGTTAACTCAGAATTATTAGTTATTATTGGTTGTACCACTCCTTCACTATGAGGGGGGTTTTTCACTCCCGTTCTAAGGAAATGATATATTACTTCCCACTTCTTATCTTTTGAATCGGGCCAATGAATACCAGTTATCATTGAGCAGTAGTCTACTCCATGGTCAATATATAGTGATTCTGCAACTACTCGCCAGTTTTCTGAAGATACCTGTAGCTTTACCACTGGTCTAATTTGAGTTCCACTGGAACGTTTATCTACAAACGAAGAAACGCCGTCGAAGGCATCTAGTTTTTCAGCTAAATCTTCCGCAGAGGATATTTGAGATTTTTCTAAAACAATACTCATCACAATTCCTCCCTATTCTCTATTGTTCATCACCAATGATAATTGGGGCTGTGCTATCAGTTCGAGAATGACTAGGTACCGCTCCTATACGGATTATTTTTTCACGTAGCTTTCCAAATCCATCAATTAGTGCTTCAGGACGTGGTGGGCATCCTGGAATATAAATATCCACAGGTATTACAGTGTCAACTCCCTCAAGCACGTTATAAGATTGGAAGTATGGTCCGCCCGATATGGCACATTCCCCCATTGCAATACACCATTTTGGTTCAGGCATTTGTTCCCACAAGCGAACTATTGGGTCGGCAAATTTCTTACTTATTGGGCCATTTACGAGTAATACATCACATTGCCTTGGACTTGACCTAAAGAAAACTCCAAATCTTTCTGCATCGAAACGACTAGCGCCGGCGGCTGCCATTTCTAATGCACAGCATTTGATACCTAGATGCAATGGGAACAAAGATTTTCTTTGTCCCCAATTGAATAGTCTTCCTGCTAGAACTCCTATTACATCCCTCAGGCCACTTGCATCAAGAGCTGCATCAGTTGTATCTCCAACGGTATCAATTAACATTCGGCTACTAAACATAGTATAATTCTGACCATCTTCTGACATTATAATCCCTCATATGTAAATTCTGCCTCTTTTTCTAAATACATGCCAAACGCCAAGACTCATTAATATGATAAAAATTGAAAGTGTCAGTAAAGCACTATATACTTCCGAATTTGTCAATATACTATCTTGTATTGTAATAATTCCTCCAAATGCTAGAAACATGAAAGCTATATCAAAAACAAGGAAAATTATGGCATACCAATAATACTGAAAATGAAAATTTATATCTGCATCTCCTAAAGGTTCAGAGCCACATTCATATGTACTGTCCCTACGAATATATAGGCTTTGATCGGTCTCATAACCAGGCAGTAACCAAGAGCTAAGTTGTGATTTATCATTAGAATTTGGAGTAGGCCTAAGAAGTCTCGAACCGATAAAACTACCTACAGGAAAACCAATACCAACAAGGGCCATAACGGCTACTGCGATATAATCTTCAGGTACAGACACACTCACACCACACGTCGCCCTAGAGGTCGACAATCACGGCCACCTGAAAACGGAACATAAGTGTATCCGGCGAGCGTTGTGTGGTATACTCAATCTTCCTGCTTGCTTAATAGGGCTTCATTGATTATTTTATTTTCTTTTCTTGCTCTTAAAAATATCAAAAGAAGGAATATTGAGCCGATTATCATTGCACCGTAAAGTAAAACTTTTCCAACCAAATTATTCACTAAACTAATAGTTGAAGTATCTGAATTAACAATTAATTCAACTGGTTCTCCAGCGACGGGAGTATCCTCTGGTTGAATTATTATTGTAAATTTGTAGGTATCATCATCCTTTAATCCGACTGGAGGGGTGACTCTTATTTCTATTTTCTTAGTCTGGCCCGGTTGTAGAATAAAGTCATCAGGGACTACATCAACGGACCACTGACGCAAAGGTGCTGGAGTAATGACTTCTACTTTTTCTTCTGAGTTCCCATTATTTGTAACGAAGGCAATAAAAGTTGCTCTATTTGGATATTTAATCGTTATTTCGTCTGGAGTAGAATCTAAAGTGTAATGTAAATCATGAATTATCATGACATCTATGTTAAAATTAATTGATGAAAATTGAGCGGTATTTTTCTTTGAAGATACGCTGATACTTATTGATCCAGATATTCCACTTTCAACCCCCTCTATTACTTGTAGTTCAACTTCTACTAGAACTCTAGAATCAGAAGGAATTGATATTTCATCACCGGCTATGATTCCATCGACTTTAATGGTATGAAATACAGAAGATTCCATTCCGCTAACTGTAATAATTGCATCATCTATTCCTCCATTACCTGTATTATCAATCCAGAAGAAAGTACCGTATTCTCCACCAGGAGGTAAGGATAGTGAAGCACTAGAAGGATCATCGACGGGATTTTGAAAAGATATCGCCATACTGTAGTTGTAATTAGAAACCGTAACTCTAACCATTTCTGTAGATACAAATGATGAGCCCATAATCCCCACCCTTACCTCAAATGATTCTTCACTATTGTCAAAAGGATCTTCAACTACAACATCAACAAATATTCCTGAAGATTCAGATGGGTCTAAAGTGATTGTGGAAATAGAATTACCTTGAGAATCAGAAAAGGATGAATTCCAAGCAGGAGAAGCACATGAAGAATTTATATTTGGATTACAAACATCCAAAATAAATGTATCACGAATATTACCTGTATTTTCTATAGATAAAGGGAACTTTACAATTTGAGCAAATTTTCCTGTCTGGGAATCCGAGGTTAAGGAAGTATCTACTGCATGAACTGCTGCAACAGTGGCTTCAAGAGATATTAGATCATGTTCCGTGCCTGCTGAATTAACATAGAATTCAAGTTCATATTGGATATTTGCTAGTGCCCCTGATGGAACTTGTATGTCGGCATCTAAGACTTGTGTATTGCAGTTATTTGGCCCACAATGTCTTCCATTAATGGTGACACTGCTCTGAGACATTGAAACTTGCCAACCAGAAGGTAAATTTTTAACACCAACTGCAAAAGTATCTTGACCATTACCAGTATTTTTAATGGACAACTCCACTCTTTCTGTAGTTCCTGGCTGAACATTAGATATCTTAGGGTCACTAAGAGACAACTCTGCATCCTTATTTTGCCCTAAAGTAATGTACAGAATTTCTTCACATGCGACTGCGACTCCCGCTCTTGCTTGAATTTTTATTGAAATCGTTCCAGGTTCAACAGAATCATTTGGAGTTACTGAAAATAAAAATGTATGTGAGTCTTGAGAAGTACCTGGTTCAGTTAGTGTTTTTGATTGGGCGCCTTCAAAGGAAAACCAATCACCAATATTGGCTTCATCAGAAGCTGCGTTGGCATTTGCGTTCCATTCTGTATTTCCGATGTTTGTGATAGAAATAGAATTAGACGCGGATTCCGATGGATCTAAGGTGTGTGAAGATTTGCCAAGCGTAGCTTCACATTCTTTTATTTCAGGAATTTGGAGAGTTAGTGTGATGTTGTCTTCGGCTCTATCAGCAGCGTTTGGATCTTGTGTTACTGTTGCTCGAACAATAAAACAATGTGAATCGGCTTCAGTTGCTCCTTCATCTGGAATATCTACAGTTATCTCTACTTCCTCTGTATCTCCCGAACCAAGATTACCTGTGGTTTGTTTATCTGAGCTTGCAGATAAACCATCTGATTCACAATCCCCATCCGATGTTATTTCGATTTGCATTGCGGAAGATTGTTCTCCAGTATTTTCTACAATAAGTTCCCATTTAACTTGATCACCATCTTCTTCACTATCATAATTTATCGTTTGAGGATTATTATTTTTAACAGAAATTTGAACTGAATATTGCCCCCCTCCATCTTCGTTAGTTGTTTCAACTGTAATGGAATCTGTGTCTTGATCTCCAGGTGCAGCGCCAACAGCAGTAGCAGACACAGTAGTTTCGCAACTATCTCCTGCAGTATCGGAAAGAGATACAGTAAGTTCTGTAGTTTCACTACTTCCTCCACTTACAGTAAGTACTGGATCTGCTAAAGAAGAAGAATAACCGCTACAATCTGCGGCTTGAGATGAGCTTAATGATACAGTTGCATCATCTTCTCCAGAGTTTGAAACGGTTATCGTATATGTTGCATCATCTCCGGATGACGCTGCTTGACTAGTCGGAGAGGCTGATAGAGCCACACTAACAGAGGCTGAAACCAGAGGTAATGATATAGTAATCAGCATCAAAGTAATCAAAATTGTGACTACAGAATTGTTCCTCATAGTACCTCGGAATCAATCTTCACTCAAAGGACTTTGCAATAAATGCACTATATAAATTTGCATTTAGAGATTATTAATTTTTTCCAAGCATCATCATTCAATACAATTTACTGAATATCTTGATGTTCGGAATCAGGGATCCAAGTTTCTTTATCTGGATCCCACAACCATCCCGGATATTCATCATATCGCTCTAAATTTTTTAAGTCGTTTTGAGGTTTTTCATTGTATTCCATATTTTTTAATTGTGTAGTAATTAACAAATCCTCTTCTTTCTTTTTTTGATGAGTATGTTTGGAATCTTGCTTCTTTGGGATTTTTTGTTGATAATAATACAAACTAACACTCATTATTGAAATAACTATAATTGATGATAAAAGAATTATACCGGATGATATGTCATTATCGCTCACAACTCCTTTTACTTCAATCGGGATTTCTTTACTATAATCCAATGACTCTGTTGATCCTCCAAGATCCAAGACTATTGTACTATCCTTTGCGTTATTTGGAGTGAATTCTATTTGGACGGATCTGATTTCATCGGGTTGAAGATTTACCATCATGCCATCCAATATCCTAATATTCCAGCCATTAGGTCCCGTGACGATAATTCGGTCAGAAATTACTGAATTACCAATATTCTGTAATTCGAAATACATAGTGCTTGATGATTCGGCGTAAATATCACTAACTTGTATCAGAGACCATTGAACTTGGTTTACACTCTCAACTAAAAGTGAGATTGTATTTCTAGTTTCTATTCCTCCGGCTTCCATTACTAGCGTTATTTCTGGCTCTGATCCTGATTCAGCTGACATGGGAATGACCACGGTACACCAAACACGCGAAGATTCTCCTGGGAATATTTTCTGAGGGTTTAACGAACACGAAGAAGAGTAGTCGGAATTTGGTAATTCCATAATAATAGAAGGTTCCCAGCTTACAGTACCCTGATTTGTCACAGTCCATCCTAAATCAAATCCAGGTGCCCCAACTGGATGGAAATCTACACCTAATGGTGTATCAGCGTTTTGCCCGTTTGGAATATCAACTTGATAGAAAGCAACAACAGGGATTGCTCCCGAAATTACATCTAACGTAATGTTCCAATCAATTGAAAAGTCAAAATCAGAAATAAATCTAATCTCCAAGCCGCCACTTGTTGCTTTTCCATTACCTGCAATGGACATATTCCATTGGGATTGTTGTCCCTTAAGGATTGTGATTTCTTCGAGATTAGAAAGTGTCCATCCTCCTGGAAGTGATCTTTGTATTGGTTGCAGAGTTATATCCCTATTTCCTTGGTTGTAGATATCCAAAATGAATTGATAGTTTCCATCAGACAAAAGTTTATTCTCAGAATTTGAAGTTGTTGTTATTTCTATTTTATCATATACATCGACTATTAACGGTATATCAATTGACCAAGTATCATCACTGACCCTAGAGTCGACTACTAAGGTAACAATAAATTTAGAACCGGCTTCAATCAGTACACCGGGTGAATTAATAGTTACATCAATACTCACCGTATCTTCTTTCATTAATGTTCCAGATGATCCTCTATTAGAACCTGGAAATGGTCCAATATCATCAAAACCTAGATTCCAACCGGCAGGAGAAATTAGAGAAATGTCATAAGTTTGTGCACCGTTTCCATTATTTTTAATACCGAAGGAAAATTTTGTATCTATCAGTGAACTAACAAATATCTCATTTGAAGGTAAGATAACTTGAGGTTGCGGAAGAACCGGGACATCAAAGAATATTTCTAATTCTGAGTCTATGTTATTCAAGACATCGTTCCCGGTAATTATCATTTTATATAGACCAGGAGGAGGAGGAGCAGGGTGCGACATAAGCAAAGTTACAGGTGCATTTTCAGAAGCATCTAAATTGAAATTAGTGGTATTAAAGAAACCAGGCCAGTCAAATTGGACGTTATCTCTAGTCCTAATAGGAGGTGATACTGAGATTGTCGCATTGGTCTCGAATAATGCTGTATTAGTGATTATTATATCCCATTGAGTTGTTGAATCTGATGCCCCCCCTAATGTAACTATTGGACTTTCGGAAGAAACTTTGATCCCAGGAGTACTTACAGGAACTACAATAGATATGAAGTTATTAACCTCAGATAATTCTTCTAAATCATCATTTAGATCTATGTAAAATGAAATTACAACGTCTCCTTCGTCCTCAGAAACAGGAGTCCAATACCAAGTTAATTCTTCAGAGCCTCCTGGAGACATTGTAATTAATTGGTTTCCGATTGGGTTAGAGTTTGCGTAAGCAGATACAGGAACGTCAGTAAAAGAGCCTGCACCTTGATTCCTCAATGATATCGACAATTCTACTTCTTCACCGACCTGAGGTATTGGAGTAGATATTTCAAATGAGTCTCCGATAAAGGTTGGATCAGGGGTCAAATCATTTACATTTACACCCCTAACTGCTATAGAATAAGGCTGGAATGTCCTACTTCCTCCATGCGATGCATCTTTTACTTTAACGGTCCAAACTCCTGTGACTGCACTATCGATTAGTACGACTTCAACATTGTTCCTGTTATCTTTTGGACCACCGGTTGTTGATTTACCATTACTGAAATCATTCCCTAGATAAGTTACTTCTCCATTAGGAGAGGTTACTTCAAGATCTAGGTCATTTCTTAGTTGAATACTGGAGCTAGTTGAGCCTGGGTAATCAGACCACGCTACTACTACTTTCAGTGGTTCCCCACTTCTTGTGACATCAAATGAATATTCATTTACTTGACCAGCAGATAGTCGGGATCTATCATCAACATATATTCCTACATCTTCATCTGGAATTAGTGTATCTATCAGATTAACTCTGCCCCAGCCTTCATCATTATTGGGTATGTTACGTATACCCATATCCTCGGCACCTAAAATCAACATCGCCTTAACCAAAGAACCTTGAGGAGATGGGCGCTCTGCAATCTCCATTATGTATTCTCTGACCAAAGCGGCAGCTCCTGCCACGGCAGGTGTAGCCATTGAAGTACCACTATATTCGATATAATATGAATCACCGATGTTTGTTGAGGCTTCATCTGCCTCTTGTGCCAAGCATGAACGAACATAATCACCTGGTCCAGTGACATCGGGTTTTATTCTGCCATCATCCGTTGGTCCTCTACTAGAATATGGATACATTTGATCAGGATCCCATCTATTTTGATGGCCCCCTACAGTGATAACATTCTTTGCTGTTCCCGGTGAAGAAATACCATTCTCTCCTTCATTTCCAGCAGCAAATAGAACCGTCATACCTTGATATGTCCAATATTGATCCCATGTAGATGTTCTATCATCAGCATCTTCAGATTGTGTTGTGTAAGATCCGCCCACAGCAGATCCCCAACTATTTGTATGAAATCTGGCCCCTCCAGAATTGTAGGCGGAATTAAGCATTCCATAAATTCCAGTATTAGAAAGTTGGGCAGAGCTATCTATCTCCATTGCTTGAAAGTACAACTCTGCTTCTGGTGCGATGCCAGTATATGAAGAAGTTCTGCTACCATCTCCCAATACTGTACATGCAACATGAGTGCCATGCCCATCATTTGTATCTGCTGTAGACGAGTCTCCGGCTACATTAACAACATCTATTATTCTGTTCCCAAAATCTCCATGATTTTCATCCAGGCCTGTATCTGCGACTGCTACTCTTTGGCCACTACCATTTAAGCCTGTAACGTATGTATTTTCAACTGTATTGATCCCCATATGGATTCTAGCTTGGTTATTATATGTTGTAAGATCAAAAATTGGAGATATATATGAAATAGCTGGATATTTTAATATTTCATCTATATCTTTGATATTTACTTCTCCTATATATGATCCAGTTCGGTAAGAAGTATGATTATACATCCACATATCTGCTATTTCATCTAAAGAACTAGGTAAATTTAATCCTGGAGAATTGAGTCTAATTAAATCTGAGTCTTTCCAACCTAATATCTCTACTACGACAGAATCATCTTTATCTAAATTATAGAATTGCATATCTGTAAGTAAGCCAAGTGGAACTAAATGACTGGAACGTACAATTTGAAGATTGGAAATTTTGTTCAATTCATCTTGAGTCCCTTGTATCAAGAAACCTGAGGGAGGAATTGTTGCACGTATTTCTACATCAGCATAATCGGTAATTTCTATTCTAGCATCCCATAATCCTGTTTCTCCATCTATTAAAACTAATAATAAATCTAGGCGAGGCTGTATTAATTCTGATTTCATTAAAACGCTTGGAATCAATCCTATTTCAGTGAATATTCCAATGGGAGTATCTGCTCTTAAGTTTCTAATCTCTTCAGATTCCATATAAGATGACACCAGAGATAAACTATGCATTGTGTGTGGATTAGGAGATATCTCAGTCCTTTCATAATCTTGATATAATGTATTTACTTGGTCATATTCTACCTCGGAATCGTATTGCAATAATGGAAGATATGACATAAGAAGAATTACGAGAATCAGCACAGTAGCACGCTGATTCATGTTCAATCCCCTCGTCGGATGTAATTTGATTCTACTGGTAATATGTTGATTATTAATACATTGTTTTGCATGATAAAATCGTCCTTAAAATATCGTAATTGGGGCACGATCGGTAAAAAGTTCCATTGTCCACTCTCCTACTTGATGGGTCCATCTTTCATCTACCATCCCGTTGTAGTAACTATACTCCAATAATATTTCTATTTGGTAACTTTCCCATACTGAGGCTCCTCCAATGATTAATTCTAGATTATCACCAGCATAGAAGCTATGGGCTGAAAGTGAATCAATATAATGATCACTACGCCCCAATTCGATACTGTTTGAGTCTGTAAACCGTATTGAAATTGTTACATCTGCTATCTCTCTACTGCCTTGATTATCTAATTGTGCTAAAATTATATGGCCTGAGGTTCCTTGGCGGTATACTACATCAACACTTACTCTGTCATAAGGAACTATCCAAACCACAGTAAAGATAGAAACAAGAAGAATAGAAAGTACTGTTACAGAAGCAAAAATGACTCTTTTGGGAGAAATTAGTTCTTTAGTTGATTCTATTGTTTCTAAAATATCATGTGCTATTTCTGACTCTATAGAATCCTCATCGATATCATTCTTTAATCTTTCAAGTAGGCCCATCGTCCCCACCCCCTATCAATGATAAAATTGTCAAAATACCCGAAGATAATGGTTCAGGGGCCATTATATGGCTAGTTGAGTCGGATATTCCAGGAATTACACTTAAAATTGAGAGATCTGAAGCTAAACCATTTACTCCAAAAGTAGTCCCAGTAGGAATTCCGCCAGTTATTTGTGCATCTATCAATACACCTTTCAGATCAATATTCCTTTGACCTACTTCAGCGTGTAATTTTGCTGAAGCTATAATACGTCCACCTTGTACGTCATCGATCTCAATAACACTGTATGGATATACAACCTCTCTGATGTGAATTGTAGCACTCTTCAAATTTTCACCTAGAGCTTCCATTTCATCTATCACTATTGGAGGAGTAGTTGGAATATTACTCGAACGGAGATATATTTTTTCAACACCATCTCCTCCGGATCTTATTTGTAAACCAAAAGAATCTGTTGGTTTTATTATCATCTTATCAGTCATACCTTCTGCCAAAAGAACTATGTCACCCCTACTATTTATTGCTCTACCAAATGCTTCAATATATAGTGACATACCTTCCTCAGAAGCTGTAAAATCGAGAATTGGGGATCCTTGGAAAGCTAAATCTTTAGTTATATCGAAGTTTAAATCAGGCTCTGTTGTCAGATTCATAGAACCGGGGATATCAGTTAAAAATACAGTTGCAGGCCACCATAAGTTATCCATCCACTGCATTTGTTGAATCATCATAGAACCAACTGCAAAACCTTCTGTTGTCCTAAATTGCTCTGGTACAGTCATATCAATTGAAATTGCAGAACCTAGGCTAGCCTGAAGTTCAACTGATTCTGGTATATCATTAATCATTATTTCAGTACGCGAACCCGCTTCTCTATTGATTAGTAGAACGTGAATCCATTCGAGACGGTTAGATAATTGGTAAAGGCTCGAAGTAGAGACTTCAGTTATCTCTCCGGTAGTAGTAATAGTGATTATTGAATCTAAGCCCAAGCTTGTATATTCTCCAACTTTTAATCCCTTCATAGTCACAAATAAATCTTGACCGTTAATCCCTCTAATTACCAGCATGAGTTCGGTATGTTGAGGGTACCAGGATTCCAAATCTACGTAGATTGACCAGTCCTGAGTCTTTTCTGAACCTTCCCTAGATATCGATAATTCGACAGAAGGAGGGAGTCGTGGCATCCATAATCTTAGATGGAAACCATCCGATATACCTGCTGGGCTCGCTTCAAAAGAAACACCATGAACCCAAGGAAGATTTCCTGATTTCTTTTCTCCGTGATATGATTCCACCATTATATCAAATTCTGAGTCTGAATCTAATTCAATCCCAAAAGAGAAATTAGTATCTCCATTATCAGTACCTGTTGAAATATCTGTAGTTATGCTTGAAAGAATATCATTCACTGAACGTCCTAAGTCAGAAAAACCTCCAATGAATGATGCTATGCCAGATAATCCTTGGGAGGTGTTAAATTCTGGAATCATCAAAGTTGGCCCTTGATTGGCACCGCTAGGTATCTTTAAAGATAAAGAAGAAGGAAGAGGGTTGATTTCTGCTTTCACCGATAATTTATCATCTAAATTAGTTGGTGCTTTTTCAACATTAATTAACATCGTATTTGGATCTGTTATTGACATGAAAGCAGTCCCCATTCCTGCCAAACCTTCTGCACCATCTTCCTGAGGTTCGATCCAACCGATTTCCCTCAAACCAGAAATTCTAGAAGACAGACTTACTTGCTGACTATCTGGGTCGTTGTGGAATAGGAAATGATCGCCACTCATTGTAACTGGATTACTAGAATTTGAAATCTGTGCCTCTATAGTGCCAATTGGTGTATCTGAAGACCATGAGATAGTATTTTCAAATGTAGAAATAAAATTTGCTGGAAGGTCTAGTATATTTGCAGCTTGATAATGATCATTTTCATTTCCAGTATATGACATTGTGTCGATAGTTGATGATGCAGCATAGTTCAACGAATTAGGCGTAATTGTAATTGATATTTCATTAGGTAAATCTGAAAAAGAAATAGCGTGATGAGAATAATTTATTATGGAATTATGAGGATGTTCTATAAATGACATTACAAGTGATCTAGTTGATTCAGTAAATATCTCAATTTTTTGCTCACTAGTATCATTATTATCAACAAATGATGCTGACATAAAACCACTAAATCTCGCACTAGCAGCAATAGGCGCTAAGGGCTCAACAGGCCCGTTTAGACCTTGAATAACATCTAAATCTGTATCTTTTGATATTATGAGATGGTCGCCGTCAATAGTTGGATGGGGCGAGGACCCAATTGCTAATTCAATTGTTGTAAGGGGCATCATAGATCTGTCTTCTCTCCAATTATTTGTCATTAATATGTGAAATGAAGCTCCATCAAAACTGCCAGATGTAGTGTCACCGCTGAGTAAATCAACTATGATAGAGGGTACGTCGTTTAATACGGAACCAGTATCCAAAAAGAGATCTACAAGGTTTAATATTACTGAATCAACTATTTTTGAAATAAAATCGAGGTCTGTAGTACTATCTAAGCTAGTGTCTACATCCGAAGTTCCTCCTAATTCAAATGAACCATAAACTATTATTGCAGTTGGGATATCATGGGCGTTGACGTGTATTGCCCTATGATCTTCTTGTACACCTCCGCGTTTAAACCAAGAATAATAATCTATACTTTCAATAGATTGTTTAGACCTTAGAAGTATCAAACTATTAGGAGGATTAGCAGGATTGATAGGTAGTGTCAAATCATTGACATTCTGGCTAGTGTCTCTTGAGAAATTTTTCACTCCTATAATCAATCCTAGTCTGTCAGGTTGGCCGCCTGGTAATTCTGGAGAATTCTCAGAGCCTAGCATCCTAAAAATTCTAGATATTTCTCCTGAGGACATTGAGCCTTCTGGCATCCCCCTAAACCAACCCAAAGAATCAGTTATGTTGCCGTAGTCTCCATCGGATTCTGATGCTGGAAGATTAGATCTATTTTCATGGAAATGAAGGAATAGATCAGCTCTGTCATCTGCCCAATATTCTATTGTAGTGAGGCTTTTGTCTCCTTCTAGTCCTGTAGAAGTTGGCAATATAGAATCAGTTCTGATAATTATTTCTGCTTCAGAAGGCAATCTATCAGATTCACCATTTGGATGAAATGTTGCATCTATGTACGCCAGTTCCCAAACATTTCTAGTTCCGTCATCATTGGGGGGTGAAAAATGGATATAGCCTAAACCAGCAGAAACTCCACAATTGATTTCTTCCGATGGCAGAGTAGTTAGCTCAGAAGGAGAATATCTCAAAGGACATGAAACTTGACCAGCATTGTTAACTCGGATAGAGTAAGGAGCAGAAATTGAAGCGAAAGATATTCCAGTTTCATCTTGGCCTATGTCGATTAATCCTAATGTTAATGCTAAAATTAATCCACTACTTGCTTGTGAAATATCAAAATAAAAACGTTCAATTCCAATTTCTATAGAAAAATCATAAGGAGCAGATGTAAATCTTGAGTTAACAATCCAAATATAACTTTCACCTTCTCCTAAAGCGAAGTTTGTATCATCGGCTGAATAAGCAAATGCTTTTATCAAAGAAACATGTAAAAACCTCAAATTATTCCAGTCTGAATCGTCATTACTCTCATCCAATACATTTACTGTGAATGAAATCCCTGGTTCGACCCATAAAGAATCACCATTAATTCCCCATCCGCCATTAAAATCCCATGCTACTGTCAAACCAACTTGAATATCTTCGTCACCATCATCATCAATATCTATTGAATGGAGAAATGGGTCCGTATTAAAATTAAATAAAGATAATAAAGAGGCGCTAAATGTAACAGTTTCGAACTTTTCAACAATATTTCCATCAATATCTGTATATTTTGTCCATATTACATAGTCTGTAACATTAATCAAGGTTTGCCAGATAGTTTCTACTTGCCCTGGCCTAGCTGCGTCATTTATTACCAGATCATATGCATCTGGATGTGAGGGCGAAGGAGGATTAGTTTCCATTAAAGAAATATTCTTGACGCCTTGACCGATGTTTGAAAGTGGATCTTTTTCACCGGAAGGGACTACAAGAGTATCGATATTATCAATTTTTGGCTCTGCTAGTGACCCTATTGTATTTGTATCAATTATATTCTGTCTCTCTGATAAAATATTTGATAAATCATCTAAAATTTCAAAATCATCTGATTTAATTCTTGCTTCGGCATCGACATTTGCAAACGGAGTCAATGCAGGTAACAAAAATAGTAATGTCAGTACGAGTGCCAATCTCGATGGATTGAAATTGAAACGAGGGAGAACTATCGGATTGCGCGTTCCCATAGGCCGACCTAGACTATGTGTGATATATGCTATTGCCCTTCATGGGCATCAAATAAGTCGAGTTTTAGGGCCAATAGATAGCAGTCATGAAAGATTTACATCTTCAATAGAGCCGCATTTAGGACAAGCAGTACGGGCAGAATCAATTCCTTCAGGGAGTTCTACAGAGAATAATAAATCACATGAAGAGCAGTTTTTCCTAATCACTCTATCAAATACTTTTTCATTAATAGGTTTTGAATCTGTAGAATCTTGAATATCATCAATTAAATCTGAAAGTAAACTATCTTCTGATATGGATGAATCAGGAGGCGGGTTTTGAGCGTCTTGTAATAATCCTTCTAAATCAACCTCTGATATATCAACAATAGAGTTGGTGTCAGAAGTATACAAGTTAGGAGCTGTACGCGCCCACATTTGCTTTTGTTCTTCGGCTGAAGGTGTTTTTACTTCTTCTAATGGTTCTTCCTCTTTTTTAGATAATTCCTCGGCCCTGATAAGGATTCTTCTTCGAAACAATATGTAAGAAATAATTGATATAATTATCAAGGATAATATCAATAAAATTACAATAAAAATTGGGTTTAAGGCTTTTTCCTCTGGTTCTGAATCCAACACTGTTACAATTATTTCCGCCTGTGAAGATAATCCGGCATCATTTTGAGCAATACATAATACTCTCTGTGCACCAGTAGTTTTGAAGTCGAATTGGATTAATTTACCGTATAACTGCGTTTCATCTTCCATCCCTTGGTTGAATATCCAAGAATATTGTATTTCATCGGATTCCTCATCAAATGCTGATAGAGTAAATGTAATGGGTTCACCAATTGAAGCTGATATTTGATTTACATAATTATCGAAAATTGGTGCTGATAGGTCAGAAAGTATTACTTTTACACTATCTACAGATTGTTTACCTGATTTATCGGTAACAATAAATTCAATATTATGTTCACCCGCTTGGTAAGTAGAGTCGAAACTGAAAGTAAATGAAGAGCTGGATGCGTCGCCAATACTAGCATTACTTTTCTCAATTATTCCATCTACCAGCCACTCTGTACGCTCAATACCCCAGTTATCATCGAATGATGCAGTAATTAATATTGTTTGATTGTAACCTTTTTGTAAATCTCCATTAACGGAAATGGATGCATTAGGGGGAGTACTGTCTTCTATTTCTAAAAGAAGGATAGTACTCGCCATTGTCCCATCGGTTGAAATGACATTTAGCTTTAGAGAAGCATTATCTGGATTTGGCCACATATAATCAAGAATTGGACCAAAGAAATCCGGAATATCATCTTGGTCTACGTCCCATGAGTAACCGGAGTCTGAGATCTGATTAGCCCTATTTGGAGTGTCTAATGCTGAAAATGAAATTAATTCACCTACATCATATGATTGTTGAGGATTTATTGTAGATATAATGGGATTGATTACTGGGTCAAGAGTGATGGTGATAGTAGTCTTTGCTATCGTTGTACCTGCCCCTCCTCCGCCAGGTCCGGCTCTGTTATCAACGATAACATAGAGATTGATGCCTTCATATAATTCTGGAACTAGCCATTGCTTGTATATTTCACTTGAAACCAGAAGTAAATCTGCTTCAATTATCCTAGAAGCTGCAGTCCCTCCGTTGGAATAGAGATTCTTCTGTTCTTCTGTCATAATAAAAATATCGGGATTACCTTCCATTGTTCTAGCGAAAATATTTATGTTTGTTCCTGCATCAACTAAAATTGGCCCTTCTGCTATTACAAAGCTACTTGTATCAACTCTGATGACTGAATCGAAAAGAGTATATGGTTGTCTGATTATCTCCTGCATGTCAAAAGAAACTTCGACTTCTAAATTGCCCTGAGCTCCCATTCCATCATCCCCGAGATGTGCAAAATTATCTATTATCATATACCATCTTGTTCTTTCTCTGTCATCTGGAACTGTCCAGTGCCATTCACCATCTCCATTAAAATTTTCAAATACTGACTCTTGTTGCCAAATCATTTCATTTCGGTATGATTGTTCATTGAGGTAAACTTCTAAGGAATTAGCAGGAAAAAGAATGATGTCTATTTCGTTATTTGTAGAAATATCAAAATTAAAGGTTTTACTTGGCTCTAATTCACCTAGATCTATTCTTATACAACTTTGTTGTTCTAACGTCCAATTATCAGGCAACGATAATGCATTAACATTATTACAATTGGTTATTGCTTTAGATTCTGCATGGATGAATTGAGCAGAAAATAAGATTAATAATACCGCAACAATGGTCCCGGACTGCCTTACCATTGGGCAACCGTTTCGATATTCCTTTTGAATCGTATCGCAATTACGTTCGTCAAGTATCATACTCGTACCATGAGTTTTCATATTTTCTAAATAAATCTATTTTTCCATTATTTGATACTCTGAAAATATCACCGTCAATACAGGCGAAACTCCTTTTATGATTAATCCTAGATTCTTTTTCAACATCTTTAAGGTCGTAGATTCTTGGACTGAAATGTACCATTCCAAGAATTTGTGCATCGATATCAAAGGCGGTTTTACCTGCTTCTAAAGCTGTTGAATGTCCATGTTGTCCAGCTTTTTCTGATAATTCATTAGTGAATGTTGCTTCATGGATTAATATATCAACAGGTCTCTTAAGTATTTCTTTTTTGAACGATGGGACATTATACTTGGTATCTCCTGAAATCAAAATACTCCTGGCTGGTTTATGAATACTTGAAATTAGCCAAGCAACTGAAACAACAGTATGTTGAGTTGGTATTGCGGTTAATTTCATACCTTCAATAGGTTGAGTTTGTAAATGATGTAGTTTTTGCCCGATAATCGGTATAAGAATCCAATTTATTTTGAATAATTTTTTTGAAGAATTATTGATATGTGTACGCCATTCTTTGAATAAAAAGGCAAAATCTGAAGGATTGATATCATAATTATCTGGAGCTTTTTCTCCATATTTTTTAGAGGCCCATTCAATTGCCTGAGGAGTAGAAGGGGCAATTATTGTCAATGGTTGTTGTCGGCCATCTAATTGCATCGTTTTCAATAAAGGCAATATTCCCCAGCAATGATCCAAATGTGAATGCGTCAGTAGTATAACTTTTATTTTTGAAATACGCGCTCTGATGCCCATTGGATTGTTTTTTAGGGCTAATTCGTGTTTAACAAGACGACTTTGGAATCCTTCTCCACAATCAATGATTAGATTTCCATTAGAGGTGGAAAGATAATTTCCTGAGACAGATCTTGTGCCTGTTGGACGTGAACCAGAAGTCCCCAATATGTGTAAATCAAACATAATAATCAAATTGAGGTAATAATATAAATTTCACATGTCACGAGGTATTGGTGTTTTTGGAAACCATCTAAGTATGATAACATCTCCTATTGAACGAATCCAATGCCAAGGAATAGAGACATGAACTCTTCCTTCAACTAGTTCACTAGGAGGATTTGCGACAAATATATGACTACATTTCCATCCATTGGTTTCTACGACGGCATCGTTAACTGTCCCGATTACTCTACCATCTGGAAGAATCACAGGAAGTCCCCGTATTTCAGAGAGGTAGTGGTCGACCATTAATTAAACCGATGAGGTTTAAACCATCAATATGACGGACAAAATAATCATTTTCCGCGATTTTTATTCGCCTTTAAGCTAGGACGGAGTTTTTCTGCTCCCTTTCCTTTATTGTGTAATCCTCGTCCTCTTTTACCAGCACTTGTCTTTCCACGTTCAGCACGTCCTTTGTGACTATTACCAGTAGAAATCCAATTGTAGTTTTTATCGGCTTTGATTACTGGATGGTGTGGATCTAACATTATTATTTCAAAAAATTTATTTTTTCCATCTTCACCGACCCAGTAAGAATTTAGAACTTCAAGATTGGGATATCTCTTACTTGTTCTCTCTTCCGCAATTCTTTGGGTGGATTTGGCCATTGTTATTTTAGTAATACCAGACTTGGAAGGTTTACGCTTCATGTGGATTTTGCCTTTCCTAAGCCCTCCACGGCGTATCCTAGTTCTTACGACAACAACTCCTTGTTTTGCTTTATATCCTACTCTTCGAGCAGCATCTATTCTTGTTGGTTTGTCTATCTTTTGAAAGACCGGTTCTCTCCTCCAAGACGCCATTCTATCAATTCTATAACGGCTTGGAATATTTGCCTTAGGTTGCTTCCATATATTCCTAACATGTTGATTTAGACTCATTTGTAGGCCTCCTAGCGACTCGCCGAGTTTACACTCCTTTATGAGCCTACTTGCATTAGACAAATTTGTGAGACCGGAGAGAAGAGTGGTTATTCTAACTGAATACAAGGCTTTGAAAGAGCATGAAGAAATAATAAAAAAGAATTTGAAAATTAAAATAAAAAAAATGAAAAATAAAGGTTTCTATAAGCCTATAATAGCAGATTATCAAACTAATGTTATATTAGATGGGCATCATAAATGGAATGCAGCTAAGGAATTTGGGCTTTCTAAAGTACCCACAATATTTGTAGATTATTTTAATGATTTAGGAGTCCAGGTAGATGTATGGCCAAAATGTGGTAAAGACTCCATAACAAAAAAAGAAGTAATAGAAATGGGATTATCTGAATCTGTTTATCCTCCAAAAACTAGTCTACATACTTTTGACTTTAAAATACCTGCCTTATCCATATCATTAGAAGAATTACGTGAAAAATAATTCAGAATTTATGTCAATAGATTTGTAATAATTTCACATGAGTTATCTGAGGCGATTACTATGCCTTCAAGTCCTTACTGAGTTGGTCCGAGCTCCCGGACTTGAACCGGGGACCCCCTGATGGCCATTTGGCCAACAACCTAAGTTGTTATTTCCAGTCTACAGTCAGGTGCTCTAGCCAACTGAGCTAAGCTCGGATATTGAGGACGAGCAGCCTTTGCTTTATGTTGCTTTCCAGTGTTACCTTGAAATTGAATAAGAAATAATATCTGATTTACTGATATCTAAATTTAATCGGTTAAAATAAATGAGTCGTGAAATCGTCCTCTAACATATTGAATCTCCCTCAACTATTAAGAAGGGAAAGATAACTCTGATTAATTGTAAGGCAGCAATGCCGGGGATGCACGGGGAGAAATATGGTAGAGGCACCTATGAGATCTATAGATCTAGAAAATCATCAAAAACCTCTAAGAAGGATTCCTACAGCTTTAACAGATAGAGAATTAGAAGATTACGGACCTGCCGATCCGAGAATATTAGTTTGTGGCTGTGGCGGATCAGGAAATAATACAATGAATAGAATAACTCATATAGGAGTTGAAGGAGCAATTACCGTTGCAATCAATACTGATAAACAACATCTAGATAATACTCGTGCAATGCAAAAATTACTAGTTGGGAGACATATTACAAGGGGTCTTGGGGCAGGAGGAGATCCTGCAATGGGAAGAAGATGTGCTGAAGCAGGAAGAGATGTAATTGGCAATATTGTTGCAGGAGCGGATTTGGTATTCGTTACAGCTGGATTAGGCGGCGGTACAGGAACTGGTATTGCACCAATAGTTGCTGAAGAAGCAAAGAAAGCGGGTGCATTAGTAGTGGCAGTAGTTACTACTCCATTTTCTGTAGAACGTAAAATGAGAATGAAAAGAGCTTTGGAAGGTTTGAATATGGTACGAGAAACTGCTGATGCTGTACTTGTATTAGATAATAATAGATTATTACATTATGTTCCAAATCTTCCGATGGAAGAAGCTTTCAGTATAATGGATCAGTTAATTGCAGAAATAGTAAAAGGTGTTGTAGAAACAATTACTCTTCCTAGCTTAATTAATCTAGAT
>Ga0315320_10000543_pt1 | contig 31084 bp, 23 predicted proteins | sample M140m21515metaG_FD_203458 | JGI IMG/M metagenome (GOLD analysis project Ga0315320, IMG submission 203458) | Ammonia-oxidizing marine archaeal communities from Monterey Bay, California, United States - M1 40m 21515 | ecosystem: Environmental > Aquatic > Marine > Coastal | place: USA: California... | reverse complement strand
TGAACTGTCAAGGGAATCGTTGACAAAGCAACAGACTGCATCTGAGCCGCTTGCCAGTCTGGATGTTTCAGCGCGGAGAGGTTCTTCGTGCCATCGCCACTGAATATCTTTCACCTGTGCATTTGAAGTTGCCGCCTCAAGAAACTTCTTGTCGTAGTCTTTAATTGAGAATGCGGTGACTATCATTTTTAGTTTCAACTTGCCATGAGGTCAAAATTTTGATGTAAAAATGCACGCTGAATTGCAAAGTAATTTGATTACAGGATTTTCCTGTTTGAATCTGTTCGTAATGAGACAAGGCGGTGAGGGGAATTCTTTCATGAATTAGTTGTGGCAAACACTTCACTCGTGTTGAGACACTGCGTCGTTACTGTCTAATCCCAAATCTTCGTCTTGTCGGATAAAAATCATTTCGTCCTCTCCGGTTGCAGGAGAAGCATTCTTGCCAGTGTCACAGAAATGTTTTGCTATCAAATGCGTGAACTCTTTTTATTGAGGCTGGAGATATGGTCCTGATCGTGGCGATGTAAAATAGCTCTATGGAACGTGAGATATTTTTTAAGCTTGAAATGTGATCATTATCGTTTCTGTCGAATCAATTAGATAGCCGTTGATTAATGTCTGGTGGTGGAGGAGTCACTTTGAGGAGATTCCCTTTTTGGTGTGATTTGCTGGAAGTCCGTGCTTGCAATAAGGTCACCAACTTTGCAGTTTAGGAACCAGGCAGTTGTGTCCTTTGGTAGGGGCGCCGTTGCAGTCCAGAGTCCATTGTCGTATCTCAGTGATGCAGGTGATTCAACCCAATGTCGTGATCCGGTTACACCTAAGTTGCAGGTTGATACAAGGACGGCCGTCTCGAAAGGTTTGGATGAGTTAAATGAGGCCTTGGCCGTACCGTTTTTTGTTGTGACTACTGTTTGCTTGCACCATGGCTTGCCCGTTTCAATGACTGACTTGGCGAATGCATAGGAATCAGCATGATTCCATGGGGGAGCATGTCCATGGCCCATACCAGGTCGTAATGAAATAAGCCTTGGTCCAGGTGGTCTCTTGTATGACAATGCCTGGCAGTCAAGAGGGAAGTGCTTGTCTTCCGGCCAGGACTGCCACAGAAGTGGCATAGTAGCTCGTGGGAGATAGTGGATTGGGTCCCAGATCTCTCGATATACCATGTTGTTACCCAGAGCGTTCCCGTACCGATTTCCGGCATTGGCCAAACAGCCACAGCCATAGGTCGGTATGCCAAAAGCAAATCGTGTGTCGATACCTACAACCGTTGACGTAATGACGCCCCCCCAGGAGATGCCCATAACCCCAATGTTTTCAGGATTTACATCTGGGTGTGAACGGAGAAGTGAATGGGCCAAAATTGTGTCGGCTACGGCATGATACATCCATTGGTCTCGAAGGGGTTTGTCTGAATCGCCGTATATCCCCGTGCGATATGGCCCAGAGAAGGCATGCTGTTTCCAGCCGGTAGGTATTGTTCCTTGCTTGGCGTTCGTATCTCTCTTATCAATCTGTCCCTCGACTGCGATACTCAGTGCAGCGAACCCTTGGTCATTCCAGCGTTCGACCCATTCCTTAAATGCTGTACCACCACCCCCATGGATCAGAATAATGCCCGGTATTTTTTTGTGAGAACCAATCTCTTTTGGGATTCCTAGCCAAGCAAATACACGTGTCGCCTTTCCTTTGTAGGAAAGTCCATCAAAAAAAAAGGATGTAATTGTGCCAGGGGTAGACGTTGAAAATGAATCGTCTGAAACTGGTGGTACTACTGAAAGATCTCTTAATGCAAGCACGGCCTGACAATTAGCATTTAATTCAGAAGCACATGTTATGTAAGGGGAAACGATGAGTAATAAAGAAAACAAAAAAACCTTCATTGGATTTCCGTGACTATTTTTAAAAACTGATGGAATTGCGTAAGCATATTCCTGAAAATTTTTGCTCACATTTATCACGACTATGCTCAGTCGATCACTTCGAATGTATTCTTATAAATTCGGAGGAATGAAGCTCACTTCAAAGATGAATGACGAGGCAACGGTAGTACCAAAGTTTGGCTGATCTGCTGCAATACCACCAAACATGTAACCAAGGACAGTTTCAGTTGTTAACGCGTCGAGGTTAATTATGTCGTCAGAAAAAACGCTTACTCCGGGAGCAGGAAAGAAGCGTGCGTTTGCACCAAAATAAAGAAGATTATCGTCACCATCATAAATGTCTGGGAAATCGGTGAGGTACTGTTGCTGATAATTGCCAGATGCATCCCTCAACACAGCTGTGATTTGTCTGTTGAAGCCGTAGTTGTCATCGTAACTCAACTGATTTGAATTCGGATCGAATGTATTGGCTGAAATGCCACCAAGAAGGACTTCAGTCATTTCTCCAGAACTATTTGAGAAAAGTCCAATTTTGCCGGATTCATACTGATTCATGGCCTGCTTAAAGGCGTCTGGATCAGTAGTTGGATTATTCGTTGTAGGAATGCCATCAGGCCCTATTTCAACAGGTACTGTCCAGACACCCTCTCCATTATAAAAAACACCGGCGAGTGCTACGGTACTTTCTGCGATACCACCCTGACCATCTGGTGAAAGGATTGGGAAGACGTTCAAGTCTCGACGTCTAAACGAAGAGGGGTCTCCACCAAATGGACTCACAGTCTCGTTGTCGTATGCCAACGTGCCTGATGTCATGTCATAAGTGATGTCAAAACTACGGATTTGTGATGTGTAGACACCATTACTTCCAGGAGTGTAGCCGCCCTCAAAATTCTGACCAAAGATAAGTTGGTAGCGGTCATCCTGTTGTGAGACACTCTCGAGTCCGCCGCCGGTTACTGCAAAAAAACCACCGTAGTAAGATTCATCAGTCGAGGCCTCACCGGTTGTTTGGAGAATGGCATTTGACGCTAGTGATGAGTCTGTACCCTTCACCCAGTTTATGAGTGAAGGAAGATCAAGAGCCGACAACGCGTTGTAGGTCGTGAACTGATAAGTCGTCCAATCGAACACATAACCCCCAACAATAAACAGGGTGTTGCCATCCTGATACGATTGGGTATTAGTTGCTGAAAGGCTGGCAATTATACTTTGATTCAGACCGCTACTCGGGTCTTCTAGTGACCGGCTCCAACTTTCTTTCGTACCGGGATCAATCACCCAAACATCAGTATTTTGGTACTTCGGTGGAAAATTTTCAATTCCATCACCAGAAAATCCGTGAAGTCCATTTGTGCGACCGGCTAACAGAACCCATTGGTCATTGTGGAGAGCACTTGCGAAAGATTGCAGTGTTGGGATGTCTGCTGCTCCCATTTGGTACTCAGCAAACGATAGGGTGTAGTCATGAGACCATGGAGATACGGTGCTAAAAGAAGGGGTCTGATCCTTTGAAGGAGCCGCTGAAATGGTTGATGTGGGTCCCGTCCCGTGTTCATCTGTGGCCCAGACCCAGAACGTGTAGGTGACACCGGTCTCTAAATCTGAAAACTGTTTACTCGTTGATGTTGTGACATAGGTTGTGCTCGTTGTTCCGTTATCTATTGTGACTGTGTAATGCGTTGAGTTCCCAACTGATTCAGGTGCGTTCCAAGCGACGGTCAGTGAGTTCGGTCCCTCTGACTGACCGAATCGAAGATCTTGCACCACTGATGGTGCTTCGCTTGATGGTGGGTTTTGTGGGAGGCCGTCATCCCAGCCAATGATCGCGAATGCGTTTTGGAAGTTCGGCAAGCTTGTTGATTCATCGGGCTTCCACCGGATGCTGTCTCCTTGCTGAATCAGGCGAAGGTTGAGTAGCTTGAGAAGTTCGCTCGTATTCGAAGTACTGACAGGTGTTGAGACATTTACCCAGCTATTTGTAGAAGGTATCCATTTTTCTACGACACCGTTTGCAACTGCTGTAATAGTAAAGCTATTCGTTTCGCCTCCAATTATCTCAGACTTGCTCATTACTATCGGCGACGGACCGATCTGTGAATTTTCGATATAAATTGAATCAGTTTGTTCCAATGGTGGGCGGTCGAGAGAGCCCGTGCCTACAGCAAGTACGAGGCGATTCTCAAGAAGTTCAACGCCACCAAGTCGTTTGTGGGCAGGGTAACGAAGAGACGCGGCGGTACCATGGGATTTATTTGTCTGATGAAAGAATCTCATGAAATGACTGCTTTGCACGAAGTTTCGTCAGTCTTTAGTATGTCGTTATGATACTGCTTGTTGCTACAAGGCTAATTTCAGATAGCACGGAAGGCAATGAAACGGTCGCCAGGTACTTCAAAGAATCTGAAAAACAAGCAATTCGAGACGAAATGAAAACATGTTGAGGTAGAGCGGGGTGCGGTTGCAGATGAGATACCTTGTTTTTTGCACGACAGCAAATAGCGGCGGCCGGACTTGAACCGGCGACACCAGGCTTATGAAGCCTGTGCTCTAACCAACTGAGCTACGCCGCCCTTTGGGAACTTCTTGTCGCTGACAGAAATTCATCAATGAGAACACCACTATACCCCATCTTTTCATTGGTGCATCCGTGAATGCATAAAGATTTCAGTAGAAAAGCGATCTCACTCAAAAAAAACCGGCTCGGGCTTTTTTTTGTAAGCTCGAGCCGGTTGTCGCTGTGACTACTGTGGGTGTCTGTAGGGTCTTTTGGAACTACTTATTTCACTAGGTTGCAGGCTGATTCGACGATGGCGCTTATCTTCCCATCATCGAGTTCACCTTTTTTCAATGCATGACTAGTTACAACTTTCCCACTCTTGTAGCAAACAATTGTCATATCCGCTTCAGGAGAAATCTTGAAATCATCAGGACCATTCTTGGAGTCCTCAGGAACAACAAATGCCACTCTTTTGATGTTGTTATCTTCGACAAACTTCATGGCTGCTGTTTTTAGACTATCATTGTCTGCACCAATCATGTTTACAAAGCTACTCAGTTGAGCATCTTCATGCTCTTCAATTTCGCCCTCAAGTTCGTTGATAAGTTTTGCAAGTGGTTTGTCTGCGGTTCGGGCAAAAATCATGACAACAGGCTTATTGCCCATACGGCATCGGTAGCAAAGGCTTTTCCCATTCTCTACGCCATCACTCGGATTACCAGCGGCCTTCGTTACGGTAAAAGCTCCGACGCTATCTCCTGGTTGTGGGCCACTTACGATATCGGCCAAAGAGAAACTTGCTGTGGCAACTAAAACAAGAGTTGCTATTCCAACGATGATGCTTCGAGATAGTTTCAGAAACGCCATTGAAAACTCCTAGATATTTACGGTGAAGCTGGTTAATCGCGTGACTTTTGTGCCACGGTATTTATTTCAGCATTTCTCCACACGGTTTTTGGAACTACTGCCACGTTGGCAAGAAAGAATTCCGATGTCTCTTCTATCATAGCGCGGGTACGATACAACCGGCAACCGTATCATTGCAAATTGAGGCGTAATGCCATTGCAGTAATTCCCAAAAAAGGAGGCTCAAGATGCTCGAGTCAGGATTAGATGTGCTTATTCGACAGACTCAATTATTCATCGATGGGCAGTGGGTTCCAGCCCGGTCTGGAAAGACGTTCTGCACAATAAACCCATCAAACGAAGAAGTGATTGCACGGGTCGCGGAGGGTGATGCGGCTGATGTTGAACTTGCTGTTCTTGCTGCTCGTCGCGCTTTCGACGAAGGGCCATGGCCCCGTATGGATGCTCGTGAACGGGGAAAGATTATGCATCGGTTCTGTGATTTCATTGAGGCTGAAATTGATGAACTCGCCGCGATCGAGTCTCTCGACAATGGAAAGCCAGTCAGAGATGCTCGTTCTGTTGATATCCCGCTAGCGATTGAGTGCATCCGTTACTACGCTGGCTGGGCAGATAAAATTCACGGTAGTACAATTCCAGTGAGTGGTGATTTTCTATGCTACACACGACGAGAACCAGTTGGTGTTGCTGGGCAAATTATCCCATGGAACTTTCCAATTCTTATGGCGGCCTGGAAGTGGGGGCCGGCGTTGGCAACTGGCTGTACAGTTGTCATGAAGCCGGCCGAACAAACTCCATTAACCTGCCTTCGTCTGGCTTATCTTGCACAAAAAGCCGGTATCCCGGATGGAGTGATTAATGTTGTGCCAGGATTCGGGCCAACCGCCGGTGCTGCAATTGTTCAACATCCTGGTGTGGATAAGATTGCTTTTACAGGCTCTGGTGAGACCGCTCAGCACATTATGCGTCAGTCGGCGGATACGATGAAGCGGCTAACTCTTGAGCTTGGTGGTAAGAGTCCGAATATTGTCTTTGCAGATGCTGATTTAGACTCTGCTGCAGAAGGCGCTCACATTGGAATTCATCTTAATCAGGGCCAATGCTGTTGTGCTGGTTCACGTCTTTTTGTCGAAGACTCAATTCATGACTCGTTTGTTGAGAGGGTAGTAGACCTGTCAAGGAAGCGGCGAGTAGGTAATCCTTTTGATCCCACTACCGATCAGGGACCACAGGTCGATCGAGATCAGTTTGAAAAAATTATGAGCTATATAGGCAAAGGGAAAAGTGAAGGGGCGGTTTGCGCAACTGGCGGGCAGCGAGTCGGTGACCGAGGGTACTTTGTTGAGCCTACAGTATTTACGGAAGTGCAAGATGAAATGGCTATTGCCCGAGATGAGATTTTTGGGCCTGTATTATCCGTTCTTCGATTTTCCGACATGGATGAATTAGTGCGTCGTGCAAATGCAACGACATACGGTCTAGCTGCTGCAGTGTGGACTCGGGATGTAAGTAAAGCCCACATCTTGGCTGAACGATTGCGTGCCGGAACGGTTTGGGTGAACTGTTATGACGTTTTTGATGCGGCGGCACCCTTTGGTGGCTTTAAACAGTCAGGATTTGGTCGAGAACTTGGACAACGTGGTCTCGATGCTTATTTAGAAGATAAAACAGTAACTATGCGATTAGGCTGAGCTTGAGCTTTTTCGTTTTTGGTGAATTGAAAGGGGGGGTCGCAATGGCAAAGGTTCGAACTGGCGGTGGCTGGAGAGCAATACGCTACACCTTGAAAAAGGCCTACGAAGCGGGAGGTCTCTGGTCGCTGTGGAAAACGATGCGGAGCAAAAACGCGTGTAAGACATGTGCTCTCGGGATGGGGGGGCAGGCAGGCGGTATGGTGAATGAATCGGGCCACTTTCCTGAGGTTTGCAAAAAGTCGTTTCAGGCAATGGTTGCAGACATGCAAGATGCAATTCCGGATGATTTTTTTCATACATATTCAATTGCTCAACTCAAAAAATTTACACCGTATCAGATGGAGCATGCTGGCAGGCTTGTGAAGCCACTTCTGCTTCAAAGGGGGAGTCAGCACTATCAGCCAATACCATGGAGTGAGGCGTTTAAACGTATTGTCAAGAAGCTTCAGGAGGTAGAGCCAAAGAAAAGCTTTTGGTATTTCTCAGGCCGCTCAAGTAATGAAGCAGGCTTTCTTTTGCAGTTGTTCGCACGAATTTATGGAACAAATCATGTGAACAACTGTAGTTATTACTGCCACCAGGCAAGTGGAGTTGGTCTTACAAGTGTCATCGGTACAGGGGCAGGCACGATACAGCTTGATGATCTTGAAAAAAGTGACTTCGTGATGCTGATAGGTGGCAATCCGGCAAGTAATCATCCACGTATGATGAGATCATTAATGATGGTTCGGCGGAGAGGAGGCAAGGTTGTTGCCGTGAACCCCATGATTGAAACAGGCCTTGTGAATTTCTCGGTTCCCAGTGATCCAGTGAGTCTGTTATTTGGAACGAAGATAGCAAGTTCATATATACAGCCATTTTTAGGCGGCGATCTTGCGCTTGTATATGGACTGATGAAGCGGCTGAAAGAGCTGCATGCAGCCGAGTTCAATAATGCATCCGAGCCAATTGTTGATGAAGAATTTCTTGCTGAGCATACCCACGGTTGGGACGAATTAGCAGACCGGCTCGACGGGTTGTCGTGGAATGAAATTATCGAAAAGTCCGGTGTTTCAAAAGCAGATATCGACAACATTACGGTTCAGTATGCATGCTCCAAACGAGCCGTCTTTGCATGGACTATGGGAGTTACGCACCATCTTCATGGTTCTGCCACTGTGCAGGCTATTGCTCAGTTGGCACTAATGAGAAAAATGATTGGTCGTCCTGGGGCAGGACTGCAACCAATTCGTGGCCATTCGAATATTCAGGGAATGGGTACGGTTGGTGTGACTCCAAAATTAAAAGATGAAATTTTCAAACGACTTGAGTCAGAGTTTGGTGTGAGGCTGCCATCATTTCGTGGCTTTGACACAGTCGAGTGCCTTGAAGCAGCTGAACAGGGAAACATGCAATTTGCTTTCTGCCTTGGTGGGAATCTGTTTGGTGCGAGTCCTGATGCAAGTTTTGCATCGCGGGCGCTTGCCCGCACAGATATGACGGTCTACATGAGTACTTCGTTAAATACCGGACATGCCTGTGGTACGGCGCAGGAGGATACAATTATCCTTCCCGTTCTTGCTCGTGACGAAGAACCAGAGCCCTCTACCCAAGAAAGTATGTTTAGTTACATTCGTCTTTCTGATGGGGGGGAGCCGAGGCATGAGCAAGGGGCTGACTATGGGCCGCGAAGTGAGGTAAAGATTATCTCTGAAATCGGACGCCGAGTGCTCGGTGCAAGAAGTCCGGTGAATTGGCTTGAGATGTCACATACGAGCACGATTCGTAAGGCGATCAGTCGTATTATTCCGGGCCTTGAGCAAATGTCTCAGATTGACCAAACCAAGGACGAGTTCTTCATACCAGGTCGCACTATCGATACCCCAACATTCCCTACCGATGATGGCAGAGCAACTTTTTATGTCCACGACCTGCCAGCTGTACCAGATGGTCTGCAGCTTATGACGATCCGTAGTGAAGGCCAGTTCAATACGGTTGTCTATGAGGAGGAAGATCTGTATCGAAATCAGAGTCGCCGTGACATTGTTCTTATGCACCCAGACGATATTCGTACCTATAGACTCTCTGAGGGAGTTCTTTGTAGTGTCCAAAGCGATGTTGGTGAGATGCGGCAAGTGACTGTGTCTGCGTATCCAAAAATCCGTCAAGGATGCGTGGCCATGTATTACCCAGAAAGTAATGTTCTCATACCAAAGGAAGTTGATCCTTTGTCTCGAACACCATCATATAAACGAGTGGCGGTTAGGATTGTAAGAGATGATGGCTGCTTTGAAGGTAAGCCGGAGGGTATGCCGTTGATCGGGAGGGCGGGTACGCCACGTGAAAAAATGAACCAATGCTAGTTGCTTATTTGAATTTTAATTTGTTCCCGAACTACGTTTGAGTCAAGGTTCGTGTTGAACTCCTCAGTCGTGACGAGTGAGATGACTCCATCTGTTGGGTGTGTAGCTTTTGTTATTTAGAGATATGCGTTCAGAATTCTTTTCCTGAGTTATTATTTCTGCAGTTGTCATGATAATGATCGCCAGGCAAGCTAAAACCACGTTCACTTTTTGACCCCCTGCTGCCCGCGTCATGGCAGCTTCTCTTCCTAGGTGTTTCACGATACAAGTGTGAGACCCTTTTGGATGAACATAAGACCTGCATCTTACTGTGTTACTCTGTTTTATTTTCAGTATTGGTGTCAAGTTTTGGCTGTGCGAAGTGATTGCTTGATTGCCGGCAAGATTATTAAGGAGTTGTATTTCGAATGACTAATTGGTTTTGATTCGAAGGAGTCCGGCTCCACATGAGATTGGATGTGTTTGAAAGGTTCTAACTTCTGGCTTCCAGGTTGAATTGCCAGATTAAGAGCATATTTGCGTAGCAGCCACCGACTTACGAAAGAAAGTCTTTGCAAGTTTTATTGGCAATAATCTCAGTTGCAAGATTCATGAACCCAAGCCCTGCTCGTTGGCTAACTTGGTTAGCGATTCGGTTCAGGTGATTTCGTTTTTTACAGGGCTTCATGACGTCGACGACCATCCTGAAGAAATGATTACGGCAGCTTGTCAAGAGTTGAAATGTCGACAGGCCAGTCATTAGTTAGATAGGCAGCTTGAACCTCCAGAATGCCTTAAAAGTATTTCCCCATGAGTTGCACGCCGGCGTTGAACTCACGCATTCGTGGTGAATGGTTTGCCGGACATAAGTACGAGGTGCCTGGCTTCAGGGGCTGGGGCTGCTTGTCCCGTGCCGGCAGTAGGGGCTGGCGGTTCTTTTCTGGCGGCCCTTTTAATGACGTGAGTTGTCATATCAGCCAGATTCGTAATTTCACGAGCCGACACGCAGTTGTTTGCTACTGTTTTTCAGCAAGATCTGGTCTCCCGAACTGCAGGGACACTTAGCTAATGAGAATCGGCCCGACTGCACAGTTCTTAGGCAGTGAAGGGCGTGCCTCCTGGCCGGGCAGGAGTGGCCATTCTTTAGGCAGAGGGCAGGAGTGCGTGCTAAGTCGTTGATAGCAGGGCACTTGCATTCAATGCTTGACTCGCCATGCATAGTTATTACGGATTGGATGAGAGAGCTTTTTAGATACGTCAGTACGTACGACGAATGTCTTTAAGGGCTTCCTCTGGTGTTACGCGATGTTGAAAGGAATCATGAATGCCGGCGTTTACTCAAAAAGCATCGAGAGAATTGGTTGACAGTACTGTCGGGCACGGTGCGCAGGCGATTCTTGAGGTAGCAGAGCGGCTGTTTGCAGCTAATCCAGATTGGATTATCTTCTTTCGAGAAATCATGGGGCTTGATGGCATCGTTCGACGCACATTTCAGACTCCAGACTCACTTATGCGTTTTGAGTGTTCTGCGGAGTACGCACGAATTCGTGAAATGTTAGATGCGCTTCGGCAGAAACAGCAGGAAAAAGCACCCGTTCGAGAAGTTCAGCGGGTCGTAACAGTCAGAATGCCGATGTCTCTTCACGAAACGCTAAAAGCAGAAGCGCAAGAGATGAATGTAAGTATTAATAAGCTCTGTATTTCTAAATTGCTTAAATTGCTTGACGAGAATGCATGCCGGGATCTTGTGCCCGAAGAATAAATTCAGATGATTCTGATGGTGTTCCTGTACATGGTAATAGGAAGAATTTGAGTGGGCCTGTAAGCCGGGTTTTGTTCCTTTGGGTAAACTTCCCAAAAGCGGCAATCATTTCTCTACGGCGACAGTTGCCTGTCACCTCTAGCAGCCCACCCGAAGAAAAACCGAAGCGGATCGCCTCCGGCCGCTGTTTTCAGCAGACTCTCTTCTGTTCGGCCTTGCTCTCGATGGGGTTTACCAAGCCAGGTCAGTCACCTGACCTGCTGGTGAGCTCTTACCTCACCTTTTCACCCTTACCATGAGACAAAAGTCTTTTGGCGGTTTGTTTTCTGCGGCACTTTCCCGAGCCTCGCGGCTGGTGGGTGTTACCCACCATCGTATCCTACAGAGCCCGGACTTTCCTCCCGCCAGATACGGTCTTGGCACAAAAAATGCTGCTTCTTCGCAAGCGAGGAATATGCATTTTTCAAAATCCAAAATGTTATCCGACCAGCGATTGCCTGGCCCACTCAAATTCCAGACAAATCGTCGCACGGCCGGCACTCGAGAGCAAGCGGTATTTGTTACTTTAGGCGGCTAATGATTAATCGAGGTGTATCCTGCGAGTATTGATCCAAAATAAGAGCGGTTTCAGGACAGGACAGTTTTTCGCATCGTATACTCTAAAAGTAGGAATATGATCTAACAAAATTTTTGTCTGTATCGCGATGTCGGAGAATCCAGTTGATATTTGGTGAATTACAACCCGTTGGCGGTGGAGATTCAATACCTCTGCTAAAAAAGACACTCGTGGTTGGTCGGCGCGAGTCTGCTGATGTCGTGTTAAGATTCTCAACAATTTCCGGAAGCCATTGCGAGCTTGTTGTAGAAGAAGGTCTCTGGGTTGTGCGAGATCTTAATAGCAGTAACGGAACGAAAGTAAATGGTGTTCGCGTGAGTGAGCAGCATATCAAACCTGGCGACACCTTGTCATTTGCTAAGTATGCGTTCGAGGTCTTCTATGACCCTGCCGAATTAGGCGCGACTGACGATGCCAAGAATAAACTCGCCGAGACGGATGTTTTCAGCCGCAGTCTTCTTGAGGCTTCTGGATTAGAGTCTCGTCGCAAACGGTAGGTTTCGCTGGCTAGGGAGCGTATGGACAGCGTCTCTGCGGTGGTCGGAGTATGACCAGAGGTGCGAAGGTGTGTATGCTTAGAGCATGAAGAATTCTCGGACATCTCGAGTCGCTTTTCGTAAAAACCGTCAGGCACGTCGACGGCAGACGGATGTTACTAGGCAATTTGCTAATGATGGTGATGTGAGCGAGAACCTTGCTTCCACAGAGAGGCTCTCTGGCAAGGGAGAACTTACTCGGAAACGAACAGTAAAATTAGTTTCCACTGAGGACTGCTCGAATGTTGCTGGCGGCACAAACGATACTTGGCGAGGCCAAGTGCTTCATGCTCATGGCTTGGATAGCTTCGTCCGGCATGATTCAGGTGAGATCACTCGCTGTGCGATTCGACAGGTTCTCCATGATGTTGCGACAGATCAACGTCATCCAGTATCGGCTGGTGATTGGGTGCAGGTGCAAGGACGAGGTAAAGAGGCTGCCATTTGTTTTATTGAACCTCGCCGTAGTGCTTTGAGTCGATCGAGCCGTGGTCGCAGGCATACGCTTGTTGCGAATGTGGATCAGCTTTTTATCGTCGGAAGTGCTGCACAGCCAGAGTTAAAACCTGGTTTAATTGATCGCATGCTTGTAGCTGCGGAGTCGGCGGGCATCCGTCCTGTTATCTGTATTAATAAGATTGATCTTATTGACCCTGCTGAACTTCTGCCGCTCGCCGGTGTGTATGCTCGTATGGGATACCCTGTCATTCTCTGTTCGTCTGTTACGGGGTATGGTCTTTCTCGTTTAAAAATTGAGTTGGATGGTCAAGTTACTGCCGTCGTTGGGCAAAGCGGTGTCGGTAAGTCCTCTCTGCTGAATCGACTTGAGCCAACACTTAAGTTGCCAGTTTCTGGCGTAAGTCGTGATAATGATAAGGGGCGTCATACGACAACTGCGGCAAGACTACTTCCGCACTCGTATAACGGCACCTTTGTAGATACTCCCGGTGTCCGGCAGTTTCAGCTTTGGGAAACTGTCCCGGCTGAAGTTCCTGCTGCATTTCGTGATTTGCGTCCACTTGCAAATTACTGCCGTTATCCAGACTGTAGCCATTCGCATGAATCAGGGTGTGCGGTTAAAGATGCGGTTGCCGATGGTTTGCTTGATACTCGACGTTGGGAAAGCTGTTGTCACCTTGCCGCAGGCGCAGAGGAAGGTCGCGAGTGAGTCATTTGGAACGCACCACAAGCGTTGAGTCAGAGCGAACTGTACTTGTTGGCGTTTATGTCAGTACACCAGTGAACCCGACAGAACCGTTGGCGGAACTTGCTGGTCTCGCAACCACAGCGGGCACAAACGTTGTAGCAGAGTTGGTACAACATAGGCACGAGCCGGATCAGCGGACATATATTGGTCGGGGAAAGCTGCAAGAACTTTTGTCAGTAGTTGAGCATTATGGTGCCGATGTGGTCATGTTCGATAATGATTTGTCTCCAGCTCAGATTCGAACTCTGGAGCATGAACTCGATTGCAAAGTGTTGGATCGATCAGAAGTGATTCTCGACATATTTGCGGCGCGTGCCCAGACGTATGAAGCGAGGTTGGCTGTTGAGTTGGCTCAGTTAGAGTATTCACTGCCGAGACTCAAGCGAATGTGGACACACTTGTCGCGGCTTAAAATGGGCATCGGTATGCGTGGGCCTGGCGAGAAACAACTTGAGGTCGATAGGCGACTTGTTGAGAAGAGGATTCATGACCTAAAGCAGGAACTGTTAATAATTCATCGTCGCCGTGAACGGCAGGTTGCGGCAAGGCATGAGCAGCGAACCGTCTCCCTTGTTGGTTATACAAATGCAGGAAAAAGCACCCTGCTGAATGCTCTTACTCAGGCAGATGTACTCGCAGAAGACAAACTTTTTGCAACGCTTGATACTCGGACGCGGCGATGGAAGTTGCCGAGTTGGGGTCCAATTCTAATAAGTGACACCGTTGGTTTTATTCGTGATCTGCCGCATCATCTGATTGCGAGTTTTAAGGCAACACTCGAAGAGACGCAGCAGGCCGATTTGTTGCTTCATGTAGCAGACGCCTCAAGTCCATTTGTCGAGAATCAGATAAAAGCAGTCAATGCTGTACTTGAAGAATTGGGCGTTGATGTAAAAGACACGATACTTGTTCTGAATAAATTAGATGCGGTCACTGATCATATTAAGCGAGATAGGTTGTGTGAACGATATCCTTATGCTGTAGGTGTTTCTGCGAAGTCAGGCTATGGACTTGAGAAACTTGCAGTATGTACGGGCGATGCACTAGGAAGAAATTTTCGAGATATCGAAGTGGAAACAGATTGCGGGAATGGGCGGTTGCTCGCATGGCTCGCCAAAAATGGTGAGGTTTTGTCAAAGCGATTTGGTGATGAACAAATGGTCATCCACTGTCGCATGCCCCCAGCCATGCTTGGGCGTATCGATCCAGATGAGGCAACGGTGAGAGAGTATGGCGGCGGTGAAAAGCAGCCGGTCGCTTCACCGTCTGCTTCGATGCCATCGCCAGTAACAGAAACGACATAGCGTCTTGTTCACCAAAGTACGAAATCTTTCTGGACAGCGAGGTATTTTGACAGGTGCAACCTCAGGCGTAGGGCGAGCACTTGCTCGATTGCTTGCGGAACGTGGTGTGAGATTAGTCATCACAGGTCGCCGTAAGGCGAGGCTGGTCGATCTCGCTTCTGAATATCCAGAGTTTCTTGTGCCTTTCTCTGGAGATATTACAGATAGTCTTTTTCAGGAGGAGTTGGTTCGCTATTCGACGGCAGAGTTAGGAGCTATTGATTTGTTAATTACTGCAGCAGGGGCCGGGGCTGTTGGTCCTTTTTTGGAGTCATCAACGGAAACAATGAGGAGCGTGTTTGAAATTGATTTTTTCTCCCCAGTTCAACTTGTTCAAAAAACACTCCCGCAATTAATCAATGGTCGCACGCCCGCTGTCGTATTTATTGGCTCAATACTTGGCAATCATCCGTTGCCTTTGCATTCTGCATATGCGGCAGCAAAGGCGGCTCTTCATGGGTTTGCCGGGGCGGTGCGGCCTGAACTCGCGTCATATGGTGTTGATGTAAATGTGGCGATACTCGGCCCGACGCAATCTGAATTCTGGGATAACCTGATCAGTGGCGAACGAGCAGACTGGTCGCAGGGCCGCCCTTTGTCCGCAGAGATTACAGCCGCAGCTATTGTTTCAGGGCTTGAGCGAGGCGTGCCGGTTGTGATTCCTGGGTGGAGAGCGAAAAGCTATATTTTGTTAGGTCGTATCTTCCCATCACTAATTGATCGGTTTGTTTGTTGGAAACGACGATCATTCGCTGAGCATCAATCGTTCGCTGAGCACGAGTAGCTCTTCAGCATCGAGCCACTGATCATTCGTTTGGAAAAGCTGCCGGATAGCTGCTTTGTGAAGTTTCATCTTCATTCCTCCAACGCCAAGAGCTCCGTAAAAGTGTTTTGTGCCATCGCGTCGGGCATGGTCAGTCGTGTGAACACCATCGATTCCAGCTGGAGGTATTGCATTGAGATCAATGCATACCTTGTTTGAAATCGCTTGAGACAATTGTGTCGCAGTGAGCATTTTAATTCCTGATTTGCCGGCTGAAATGATTAGGTCTGCAGACCCGATCACGGCCTCAATCATGTCTTCAGAGGTGGCCTCTACGTGTGCGTTCGGTATCTTTTCCAGGATAGATTGGCAGCATGTAGATGCACGTTTGAGTGATCGTGAGACAAGACGGACATGGGCTCCTTCAGTTGCGAGAAGTCGACTGACTCTTTGACCCACAGGGCCAGTGCCACCTAAGATTATCGCATCGCAGGTTTTCATGCCCGCGGAAGTTGCCAGTGAGATATGTCGCTTCGCTGCAATAACAGCGGCGACTGCGGTTGTGTTCGCCCCAGCTGGATCCAGAAAGACACTTACACGAATAGAATCAAAAAAAGTTTCCGAGATTCGAGAGGCGACATCTTCAACTTTTGAAACATCTTTTCCACCAAGGAAAATTCCTGTTGACGAGAGATGATTTGCTCCGCGAGTGAACATGGCTCCGTGAACGAGGGGCGCAACATTATCTACCGAAACGTTGCCGTGTCGTAGGATCGTATCTGCACCAGCATCAATGGCAGTAATTGCATCGAATGAACAGGGTTGCGGATCAACATCAAGTTGTAAGAGGATTTTCTTCATAGAAACAGAGGTTGCATGTCCATGTAGGTCACGTCGGCTGAGTTCTGGGTGCCGAAGGTAGTGGCTATCAGAACACTCTGTTCGTTCTTAGAAACCTCGGAAGGGGTGTACGGCATCTTTCTCTGCAATCATTTCGTCTGCCGAAGGTTTTCCTTGCATTGCATTTGAAATTGAGTCGAGAGTTGCTTGATAGTTGTTGTCATAGATTTTTTTATCATCTTCTGCGAGCCAATGAATGAATACACCACAAACAATTACAAGGTCTTCAGCTTGGTCTTTTGGAATAACTCCACTTTCAACACTATCTGCAACAGCTTTGGCTACCGCTGCTTGAGCAGGACCAAACATTTGCACAGCCTGTTTAGCGCCCTTAATAGTGACCTTGGTAATCATTACGGTAGCAGGTTTAACTGCAAGGTTTGGTGTAAGGACCGCAAGTAAATTTGAATGGCCTTCGCTCTGGCGAGAGAGTGCGTTCGCGAAAGCCGTGCCAACAGGGCCGTCCTTGTTACCAATTAGTAGATCAATATGAGCTACTTCGTTGCCATCGCCGGCTAGAGCTTCACCTATAAACATCGACATATGGGCATCTCCTCGAAACAGGGACAGAAAGTGCTGATAGTATTTCTCAGGATGAAGTATCCTGCTAGGTGAAAAGGTATCGTATGAAGGTCTTGTCAGCAATGAGGTGAAGTTTACATACCTCGTGATCACGTTTCTCACAAAAAGTAGTCAAGGTTTCATGCCGGGTGTGTACAAATTTACTTGTTATCGGTGCTAGTGCTCGTGCGTTAGCGGCATCGGCAGATCGTCTCGGTTTGGAAGTCAATGCTATTGACCTTTTCGGAGACCGAGACCTTAGGGACGTCTGTAGTCGAGTTGTGCAGGTTTCAGCCGATGCGTATCCAGATGATGTGCCGAGTATTGCAGCTGGATTTCCTGCTGGTCCAGTAGTTTATGCCGGCGGTTTAGAGAACCATATAGAAGTAATTGAGAAATTGTCTCGTGCGAGACTTCTTCTAGGAAATCATCCACGTGCTCTGAGGCTGGTTCGAGATCCTTGTTTTGTCCGAGAAGTTGCCTGCGAGAATGGCTGTGCTTATCCAGCCATTTTTTTTACTTCGTCGAAGGTGCCGAGAGACGGTACATTCCTGAGAAAATCTACAGCGAGTATCGGTGGCCTAGGAGTGTTGTCATGGAACGGTTTGCGTGAAGAACCTGTTCGAGGCAGAGAATATTTGCAGCAGTTTGTCTCAGGGGTTCCGATGTCTGCAAGTTTGCTAGTTACTAAAGAAGGAGTTGAGTTGCTCGGTGTGTGCCGTCAGCTCATTGGGTTAAAGTGGTGCCATGCAAAGCCATTTAGGTTTTGTGGTGCTATTCAGCTGTCACCTTCCGTATTCCAGCAACACGTATTAAAGCAGTTGCATCATTTTGCAATCGATCTTTCTCAGAGAGCAAAGCTTACTGGGCTCATAGGAATCGATTTTATCTTGCCTCGAACGTCAAAGCAGGCAAGGGGGCACTCGCCGGTTATTCTTGAGGTCAACCCAAGGCCCACAGCCACCATGGAGTTGTTCGAACGCCGTACTGGTCGTAGTCAGGCAGGAACACATCTCGCATCGCTAGGGTTTCAATTACCACGAGAGACGACTACTCTGCAGCGGCGGAGCAATATGTATTGGGGGAAGGCCGTGCTGTTTGCCAACAAGTCACTTAATGTTTCTTCATCCGTTGAGCGGCATCTTCTGAAGTGTTCATCACGCATGACGGGGTGTGAACTTGGTTGGCCGATGGTTTCAGACTTGCCGTGCTCCGGTACCATTATTCAGCCTGGCTATCCAGTTGTGAGCGTTTTTGGATGCGCAGAGTCGCCGCGGCGAGCACTTCGGATGTTACGAATGCATGTTGGTGAAGTTATGAAAGGCCTATAAGTACAAGTATAGTGTTTTTATCCAGCAAGTCTTCTGGTTGTTTTGTCTTCATTGGCTTCAGCAAGAAAATGCATTAAGTAAGCATCCTCCGTAGTATCTTGATAGAAGTCACGCAAAACACTCGTCGCAAGAAATCCTAGTGAACGGAAGAAAACTTGTGCTGGAAGGTTTGTTTCACGGACTTCAAGCACAATCCTATTGCGTCGTTGAGTGCTGAGTTTTGAAATTAACTTAGTCAGCATCGCTGTACCAATTCCAAGCCGTCTGTGTGTGCGAGCGACAGCAAAGTTAAGTACGTGAACTTTTGTTCGATGAAGTTCATACAGCATATATCCAACAACACCACCGCTTATCTCGGCAACTACACCAATGCAGTTTCGTTGCCTTAAGCATCTAGTGAAGTCAGTATCAGCCCACGGGAATTCAAAAGATTCTTCCTCAATACAAAGAATTTCTGCCATGTCCCGGCGTATCATCCAGCGAATGTGCACCTGGTCTACTGAGGAAAGCTGGCGGTCGTAGGTGGTTTTCACAAGATTTTCTCCAAGGATCACTTTGGCTCGACGTATAAAAATAGGTGCATTATGCGTGTGTTTTGGCAACTGGCTTTCTATAGCCAGCTTTAGTTCTGCGAGACGCTAGCAGGTCTTGTCGAGTCAACCAAGATGTTTCCTCCGCACGAAACTGCCTTGACCGCCTCGTAGAAAGTGCCTACTTTCCCATGGTCTGCCAGCCACCGTTTTGTGTTGGCTTCCCTCGATTGTTGGATAATTGCATGAATTGGTTGCACATGCTTTCGCAACGACTGCGAGGCCAAATATATCGTCTGCTTGGTGTGTTGGTTTTTCTTATTGTGGTGTCTGCTGGGTGTGCCGGCCCAGCAATTCGTAGTCAAAGTCCTGAGCTTGAAGCGTTAGCAGCTGTTGAATCTGCAACACAGCTAGTCGGTGACTATGCTTCACCATGGGGACTAAACAGCCAGCGAGTTGAAAGAGCTGCATTGATAACTGGCTTGGCCGACACGGGGAGTGATCCGCCACCTGATCCACGTCGGCAAATGCTCTTAGAAGATATGCAAGCAAGAGGAGTAGTCGATCCAAATCAATTATTGGCATCACGTTCAACTGCACTTGCTTGGGTCAGTGGAGTACTACATCCGGGTATTCGAAAGGGCGATAGGTTCGATGTCATTGTTGAAGTGCCTGGGAACCACGATACAACGAGCCTTTCAGGTGGTTGGCTTATGGAAGCCCGGCTTGTTGAGATGGCCGTTCTTGGGAATCGCATCCGTGATGGTCATACACTAGGAGTGGCAGAGGGGCCGTTGCTCGTTGATCCAGTCTCTGCCGGTGTTGTTGATTCTGTTGCAACACTTCGTGGCCGAGTGCCAGGCGGTGGTGTTTCTCTGGCTTCACGGTCGATAGGCTTATCAATCAATTCAGAGCATCGATCTGTTGGCCTTTCAAAACGAATAGGCGATTGCATTAATCAAAGGTTTCACGCAATCATTCGAGGTGTGAAACGTGGTGTTGCGACTCCGAAGACGGACCGTTTTGTCGAGCTCGAGGTTCCTGAGGTTTATAGGAATAACTTAGGCCGTTACGTAAGTGTTGTTCGGTCGTTAGCGATTGCTGAACCAAGTGGCAATCGTCATGCAAGATTAGAACTTCTTTCGAGACAACTGGAAGATCCGGTAACTGCACCAAGGGCTGCCTTACGACTTGAGGCTGTCGGGAAAGAGGCGATAGGTATTCTCCGTGAGGGGCTTGCATCGAAGGATGCAGAAGTGCGTTTCGTGTCGGCTGAGGCACTAGCATATCTAGGCGAGTCACTTGCAGGTGAGAAATTAGCTGAAGCGGCTCGTGATTTGAGAAGCGAGCGTCCTAAGGCACTGGCCGCTCTTGCCATTTTAGATGATGCAAATGGCATTGATGCACTACGTTCCCTTCTCGATAGTCGTAGTGCAGAAACGAGATACGGTGCTTTTCGTGGTCTTTCAATGATTGACGCTCGGCTACCTGATATTCGTGGCGAAATGCTTGGTGAAGCGTGCTGGCTTCACGTTCTTGATGTTCGAGGTGAACCTCTCATTCATGCAACCCGGGCTGCACGAGCCGAAGTAGTGCTCTTCGGGGACTCACATCCGGTGAGTGATGGGCTACGGGTTGAGGCCGGCCCATCAATTGTAGTTGTAGTTGAGGAGGAGGAAGCAGCGGTAAGCTGCTTCCGACCAAATGAGCCTGATCTCGTAACAACGGTTGTCCCTCAAGTAGAGGATATTATTCATGCCATTGTAGAGTGCGGTGGCGGGTATCCAGATATTATTCAGTTTTTGCAACAAGCGACATCACAACGAAAGATAGAAAGTCGTCTTGCGTTTGACGCTATTCCTACCGAGTTCGATGGACGGTTGAGTGTGCCGCGGGGTGTCGTCGAAAAGAAGCGAGATGTGAAAAAAGAAAAGATAAAAGATAGTGGTGATGATGACAGTGAAGAGACCGAAGGTTATTGGCCTTCTCTGTTTGACACAGCATCATTGGAATTTGGCACATGATAACACTGAAAGCCCTAGAGCTTTTCGGATTCAAAAGTTTTGCTGACCGAACACGATTTGAGTTCCCGGAAGGCATCACCGTCGTTGTGGGTCCAAATGGATCAGGTAAATCAAATGTCGTAGACGCAATAAAGTGGGTGCTTGGTGAGCAATCGGTGCGCAATCTTAGGGGAAAAGCATCGACAGACGTTATCTTTGCTGGTTCAACGGCACGCAAGGCATTAAATGCGGCTGAAGTTTCACTTGTTTTTGATAATACAACTCGAGAACTGCCTGTTGAATCTGATGAAGTACGGATTATGCGGCGGGTCTATAGAAGTGGAGAGAGTGAGTACCTTGTCAATGACGGAATCAGCCGGCTTCGAGATATCCGTGAGATTCTTAGTGGAACTGGTGCGGCAACAGATGCATATAGTGTCATTGAACAAGGTCGTGTTGATGCATTACTAGTAGCATCTGGTAAAGAGCGGCGAGCAGTTTTTGAAGAAGCTGCTGGGATTACTAAATTCCGTGCTCGTCGAGCTGAAGCAATGCGGCGATTAGACCGTACAGAGCAAAATCGTCAGCGATTAGCAGATATCGTAGGCGAGGTAGCAGCTCGCCTAGAGACAGTAAAGAAACAAGCCAGCCGTGCTCGTCGCTGGAAGCGAATGACAGAAAAGCTTCAGTCTTTGCGTTTTGCCGCCGCCTCAGCAGATCTAGTGGGTGCGAATAATTTGCTTGAGGAGGTTCTGTTATCAACTCAAGAAGCCAAGGTTCGGTCTGAAGCAGCACAAGCTGAAAAGCTAAGTGCAGAAGAGACACTTAAGAATCTTGGGGAAGAGCAGAAAAAGATTGAGCCAGAACTGGCATCTGTTCAGGAAGAGCTTGCTGCTGATCGCGAAAATGTCGTTGCAGTCGAGGCCAAGCGCGAGGCACTGCGAGGGCGGTGCGTAGATGTCGAGGGGGAACTGGAATCAGCAGTAAGTATTGTATGCTTTAATAAGGCTCAGCTGCAATCAACGTCAGAAGCTATCAGAGCAGTTCAAGCTGATTGTGATTCAGCATCGAATGACCTACGCCGCGTTGAATGTGATTTACGGGAACAAGAAGAGGCCATTGTTGGTTCGCGTGAAGATGCACAATCTGCTCAGAAACGTTTGTCTGAATTGAGGGAGACAAAAGAACAACAGTCGCTTGCGCGTCAAAAAGTCGAGGCCGTTGTAGTGCAGCGCCGAGAGGAAGCGAAAGCTGCTTTAGATGCTGTGGAGCGATGTCAGAGGGGACTTGATAAATCCTGGGCGCTGGTGCACCGCTTGGAAGAGGGGACAGCGTCGCTCGAAGGCACTGTTGATGTTCTAGCTCAACGACGAATTGAGCTGCAGTCTCGACATGAACAGCTTGATGCTGAACAACTTAGTGCAACCCATCGAGTCGAACTGGCGTGGCAGAATTTAGCCGAGAGGCAAGGTCGACTTGAGGTGCTTCGGGATCGCCAAAAGTTGCTCGAGGATTTGATTGCATCGCACGAGGGTGTTTCTGAGGCAACACGCCAAGTTCTAGATCAATTTTCAGATGAAATTCCTGGTTTGCGTGGCTTGCCGTCAGACCTGATTGTTGCTGATAGTCAGTGGGCTGGACTTGTAGATATAGCAGTTGGTGTACTTGGTCAGCGAATTGTTGTAGATCGCTTGTCGGACATTCTTGACTGGTGTGATGGATGGAATCGCTCGTTCTCTACTCAAGAATTAATTACAGCGAGCGGTCGTGTAGGTTTTTTAGCAATTGATAAATTGCCGGAACCACCGTCTCTGGAAATTCAAGAAATATTTGGCGATGGTGGTGTCGGTGTTATTGGTAGGCTAGATCGACTTGTCTCAGGTGAAAGCAAAGAGGCAAGAGAAACCGAAGTTGGGCGGTCACTGGTAATATCTGGTGAATACGGCTCAGCTGAATCTATTGATAAAATTGTGGAGAAGCGAGACCATGCAGATGCAAGTAATCTTTTAAGACGGCGTCTTCTTGGCAGGATATGGATTGTTGAATCTGTTGAGTTGGCTTGTCGTGTTGTCGACCAAATGCCGCCGGGATTAGTTTTCCTGTCGCAAGAAGGAAGCTGGCTTTCGAGTGACGGTGGCTTTGAGGTAGGAGCAAGTAGTGCTGGAGTAGGGCTTGTTTCCCGGCACAGTGAATTGCGTGCTGTAAAAACAGAACAGCACGCAATAGTGGTTTCAGTGCGTGAAGCGAAGGGTGAGTTGCACAGCTGTCAGCAAAAGCTTGAAGGCTTTCGAGAAGAGCAAAAACGCCTTGTCGCAAAACAACACGAATTGGCAGAATCGATAGCATCAAGCCGGAGCGAGCAGCAGCGCTTTCAGCGAGAACTACTGGCTGCTCGTAGCCAAGTAGACGAGCAACAGCAAGAGTTGCACGGTGCAGAGTCTCGAGCAGTTGCAGTAGCTGATGCTGTCCGTGCTGTGACAACCGACAGCGGGAGGCTTACAGCCGAAATAAGTGGAACGGACAAGGCTCTCGAGGACGTCGAATCGAACTTGAAGACCCTGGGGCAGTCACACGAGCAGGTGCTCGAACGCATTGCAGGTCTTCGTGATCAGCTGTCTGTTTGTAGGGAGCGGGTGGCGGGCCTCGAAGCCACTATTATTGCAAAGCAGGCTGATAAAAGTAGGCAGGAAGTAGAGTCTCTTGCTGCGGTCGAAAAAGAAAATGCAATAAGAAAAAGGCTTACTGTTGTTACTCTCGAAGTTCTCCGAGCTGGTGATCGGTATGCGGAAGCAAGTTTGCTGGCAGAATGCTCGGCTCGTCGCGTCGCTGTAATTGTCGGGCAGCAGTTATCGATTCGTACTAATGAAAAGAAGGCGATACGCATTATAGATTGTGCTCGGGAAACGCTACAGGAATGTAGTTCAATGAGTCATGCTGCTGATTTGAAAAAAGAAACTGCTATGCATCAGCGCACACGCGTCCTTGAGCGATTGCACGATGACTACGGCATCGATCCAATGGCTGATCTACCAAGTCCGGCAAAGGTTGACTCGGAAGGTAATGTCATTGAAATTCCAGAAGATCGAGAAGAACTTGACAGCCAGATAGAAGATGCGAGAAGGAAAGTCGGAGCAGTTGGCTCAGTGAATCTCGAGGCGCTTGCAGAGTCTGAGGAGCTCGCTGAACGATTGGCTGGACTCGAATCTCAGCTCATAGATGTTACTGATGGCAAGCATTCTGTCGAGAAGCTTATTGCACGAATCGATGAGGAGAGTCGCCGTTTGCTTGGTGAGACCATCGAGAAAGTGAGAGCCGAATTCTCTGTTCTTTTTGAGCGACTCTTTGGAGGGGGGCAAGCAGATATAATTCTCGATCCAGAGATTGATCTTCTTGATACAACTGTTGAAATTGTTGCTCGGCCTCCTGGCAAAGAACCTCGGAATATTTCTTTGTTGTCCGGTGGTGAGAAAACAATGACGTGCGTGGCTTTGTTGCTATCGATATTTCGTTCGCGTCCCAGTCCTTTCTGTGTGCTTGATGAAGTTGATGCCGCGCTTGACGAAGCAAATGTTGACCGTTTTGTTGGTGTGTTGCGAGATTTCCTATCGTCTACCCAGTTTATCGTTGTTACGCATTCGAAAAAGACAATGGCTACCGCGACCACCTTGTACGGTGTCACGATGGAAGAATCTGGTGTTTCTAAACGAGTAGCAGTTCAGTTTGAGTCAAATGCCTCTGCTTTACAGACAAAAGCAGCCTGACCAGCGGCGTTACCAAATTCTTCCGAAAGAACGGCTCAAGTCTCACGACATGATCTTTCGATCTAACCTCTTGGATGGTCATGTTTGCTGGAACTGCTTCACTGTGAAGTGGTAACTCAGACATGAAGCAGGGGGGCCTGCAAGCCATAGTATTCACCAAACCAAAGGCTCTGCTTTGGGTTTGTGATAAGGAATACTCGGACTTGCCTTCTCTTTGTTTTCACCACCCCTTTCGGAATGTGGCGACGCGGCTACACCGATTGAATGTCCGCGTCGGGGGGGCCGTGTCTCATTACTCTTTTTGAGTAGAGGGCTGGCCAAGAATGAGTTCAGACACGAAGACAAAATGGAGTCTAGTAATGAAGGTGTTTACGACAGGCCAGGTCGCGAAGATCTGTAAAGTTGCTCCCCGAACCGTTAGCAAATGGTTCGACTCGGGAAGGCTTAAGGGATATCGTATTCCGGGATCGCAGGACCGCCGCATTCCACGCGAATATCTTATCAAGTTTTTGAAAGAACATGGAATGCCACTAGGCGATCTTGAAGATGAAGCTATGGCGAAAGTCTTGCTCGTTGGTCAAGATCAATTACTGATAGAAAATCTCAAGAGACATTTGCCAGCTGAAAATTCCTTCAAGATACAAGTGGCTGCGAGTGGATTTGAAGCTGGGATTCAAGCTGAGAGTTTTCATCCTGACTGCATTGTGGTTGATTATGCAATTGGCCGAATCGATGCCCAGCAGATTTGTCAAAATTTACGACGAAATGCAGAATATTCGGACACAATCGTTATTGCTTTGCTGCCTGATGATGGCTCGCAGATCACAGTGGATCGGAATCACGTGAACGAGAGTTTCAAGAAGCCTTTCGACGTGGCTTTGCTCGCTGAGCGTCTCCGGACACTCATCGGATCACGAAAAGAACTAGTCTGAAAAGGCTTTTAAAAATGACTCCATGCCAGGGGTCGGCAGCTTTGATGGCTGCCGACCCCTGTGTGTTTTATTGGCTTTAACAAGTATGCTTGGAACAATGAATGAATATAGACAGCAAGCAAAAATGGTCGATGTTGGCAGGAAGGCGGTTACTGTACGGACCGCAGTAGCCTCGGGGCAGCTTGTCGTACGGGCAGAAACGCTTGATCGAATTCGGAAGGGTGATCTTATGAAAGGAGATGCCCTTCATACGGCTCGTGTTGCCGGCATCATGGCAGCTAAGCGAACTTCCGAATTCGTGCCGCTGTGTCATCCTCTCCCGCTGGAAGGTGTGGATGTTGATATTCAGTGTGTAAATGGTGCTGAAGGCTGTTGCGATGCAGTGATGGTGGTTGTGCGTGTCGTGACCAGCGCAAAGACAGGTGTTGAAATGGAGGCACTTACTGCAGTCACCGCTGCACTCATGACACTCTATGACATGGCAAAATCAATTGATCACGATATGGTGATTGGTGAGATAAGATTAGATGCTAAAACTGGTGGTAGTAGCGGAGATTACGTACGGTCAGACGCCCGTGCAGTATCCTCGGAATGAGAGGGCTTTGCTGCCTCTTGCGATCGATGCGATTCGGCAAGGATAGGTTCGAGCTCTTCAACGAAATCTTGAACATCTTTGAATTCACGATATACGCTTGCAAACCGAACGTAGGCAATCTGATCGAGAAGGCGAAGTAACTCCATGAGTCGTGCACCAAGAATACCGCTCGGAACATCGCTTTCATAAGAGCCGTAAAGTTCTGTTTCAAGAGTTGTGATTACCCCTTCGATATCATCCTCGGTGATCGGTCTTTTCCAACAGGCCTTCGCGAGACCCCGCTTAATTTTAGCCCTGTCAAAGGGTTCTTTTTCACCATTTTTCTTCACCACAGCGAGGAATTGGCGTTCAAATCTTTCGTACGTTGTAAATCTTTTTCTGCAGCTAAGACATTCACGGCGGCGACGAATACTTGCACCATCATCACCAGCTCGAGAATCAATAACACGGTCATTGTCGGTACGACAGAAGGGGCAACGCATTGGGGTTTCTCGTAAGGCGAGGCTGGTCACGATTCTGAGCAGCAGTTATGGCTTATTGTAAGTCGGTCGTAGAATTGTTGATTGGAGTGTTGCGCTGTTGTCTCGTAAGTTTCCAGTCACGTCGCTGTCGTGAACTCGGGATGTTCATTGCTTTACGGTATTTTGTCACTGTTCTTCGTGCGACAGTGATGCCCTGTTTCGCGAGTTCTTCAACCAATTCATCATCACTCAATGGCTTTTCTTTGGATTCTTCAAGGACAATTTCTTGCAGTTTTTTCCGGACGGCATCCCAGGCAACTTCATCTCCATCAGCACTGACGGTACCACCCACGAAAAATTTCCGAAGAGGGAAAAGACCGCGTGGTGTTTGAAGCCATTTATCATCTACAGCACGACTTACGGTAGTAACGTGCATGCCTATGCGGTCGGCAATTTGCTGCATTTTCAATGGCTCTATTGCCTCTGGTCCTTCACTGAAAAAACGGGTTTGGTGATCGACGATAGCCTGTGCTGTTTTAAGGAGTGTGCCTCGTCTTTGTTCAATTGCCTCGATAAGCCATTGCGCTGAATTAATTTTGCGTTTGATATATTCCCGTGTGTCAGGATCAGTGTCGGTGGCAGACAGTATTCGCCTGTAGGTGGGGCTAATACGAAGGTTTGGAAGATCAATCTCTTCAAGCCGTACTTTCCAAGTGCCGTCAGGTTGTTGCTCCGCAAAAACATCGGGTTTAACTGGTGGGATAACAGGACTCGTGAAGATCGCACCAGGCTTCGGGTCGAGGCTGTGTAATATATCCCGAAGATTTTCAATTTCTTCGATACTGAGGCCCGTTTTCCGCTCAATCATGGGCAGTCGATTTGCTGCGAGATTCTCAAGGTGATCACAAATAATTTGTTGAATGTGCCGTGCATAAGGAGCGTCAGATTTGACCTGCAGCAAAAGACATTCTTTGAGATCACGACCACCCACACCAGGCGGATCCATGCTTTGAACAATACGCAGCCCGGACTCGAGCAGTTTTTTTTGCTCATTCAGGAATGCTTCTTTGTCAACTACTAATGACTTGCCGGTTGAGCCCGTTGGTAAAGGGTCTACTAATTCATCAAGTGGCATTGGAAGATAGCCGTTTGCATCGAGATTAAAAATTACTTTATCTGCAGCTCGTTGGATCTCTGGTGAGGCTTCGTAATTAGCCAATTGATCGTGCAGATGATTAAACAGAGTCTCGGGGCGATCCTCCATATTAGCAATTGTGTCAAAATAACGATCAGACGCTTCATCATTTCGTCCCGGTGAAGACCGTCGTCTGTCCTCGTCAGTGTCAGGGTATTCTTTGGACCAGTCATAAGACCGTTCAAAATCATCTTTATTAGCATGGTCTTGGTCGACAAGAAGTGGTTGCTCAGCAGTTGCCGCTGGCGGGGAGTCGGTCGCACCTTCTGCGGGAGGGTTGCCGTCAATCTCAGGCTCAATTAATTCAAGCGTCTCATTGTTTTGGATTTCCTGCTCAATGCGTTCTTCAAGAGCGAGTAAGGGTAGCTGAAGGATTTCCATGGACTGGATCATACGGGGCGCAAGCACTTGCTTTTGCGCCATCCGCATTTCCTGACCAAAAGACATCCGCATCGACATTGGAACTACCACTTGTAAAGGGCCTGTGATTTTTCACACCTGCTATCGAGACTGCCTGATCATACCATTTCCAGAGCTTTTCCGAGTTACGCCACTAAGACGAAGTTTGTCAGAATGGTTGCCGGCTGGCGATTGCATCGGCCAACATGTCCTGATTTGCTTGCTCTAATGAAGCTCCAACCGTAAGGCCGCGGGCGAGACGTGTTATCCTGACCGGAAGTCCAGCAAGACGATTCGCAATAGCGAGTGCAGTGCCATCACCCTCTACGTTCGGCGTGGTTCCCATAATTACTTCTCGAATCACGCCTTCTTGAAGTCTTGCAACGAGAGTCTCGATAGATAGTTTCTCAGGTCCCACTCCGTCTAGTGGTGAAAGTCGTCCTTGCAAGACATGGTAGACACCTCGGAAGCTGCCTGCTTGTTCGATCGCAAGAAGGTCTCGTACCTGTTCAACAACACACAGTACGCTTTGATCTCGGCGAGGATCTTCACAAATCACACATTCTTCATTTTCGGAAAGATTAAAACAGTTTCTGCAAGGCTTCAGGTTTTCTTTTACAGCACGGATGCTTTCTGCAAACTCAAGGGCTTCTTCATTAGGCATTTTGAGAACGTGGTATGCAAGTCGCTCAGCGCTTTTTTTCCCAATACTTGGAAGGCTTGAAAAAGCATTAATTAATCTGCTGATTGGTGAATTCGTATCAGCCATTACGTCACTCCGTCCTGTTCACCGTTGTGTGTATTTGTATGACTTGATGTTTGCTGCGAATCGGTTTGCCGTCTCGGTGGGTCTACTTTTCGGATAGCTGCATCAAAAGTTGTGAGTGCGTGACTTACGAGAGGGTGCTTCACCGTTTCTTTTAGCAAGCCAGCAGAAGAAATTGCTGGCTGCTGAATGGCTTTCGGTGGTTGTTGTGAACGTTTGCCTACTCCATCTGATTTTGATGGTGTTGTGCTCGTAGTATCCTCTTGGAGTACAACTGAAAATCGGCAGGATTGGCCTCCCCTGGTTTCTAGGGCGACTTGAAACTGCTTTGCGATCTCCGGCCTATTCAGAAATGCGATAGCCGACCTCGCGGATGCTGGGAATACAATTTTGAAATGATTTGCTTCCCGTAATGCCGAGATGGCCATGTTTGCAAAATCACTGGCAAGGCCACCAACGTCCTCTCCGGCATGCTTCCACAGAGACAGTGGCTCGGTGCTCGATTTCGAGGTAGGGGAACTAGCTGTCGCAAGCGTGCCAGTTGTTTTCGCGTGGCTCTTCGAGCTTTCCTGAGAGCGTGAAGGTTTTTCTATACTTTTTTCTTGTTTAAGTGCTGGCGTTAGCTTTTTTTTTTCGTGCTGGTGGGGGTCTTTTGTTTCACCCTGTTTTGCTCCATCTAACTTCATGCTTGAGATTACTTCGCTAAGATTGTCGAGGTCTTCAAGCGCAGAGAGTCTTATCACGGCCATTTCTGCGAGAACCGTTGAATGTGTGCTGAGTCGCATTCTTGCAAGTGAGTGGTCGATAATTTGAAGCATTGCAAGCAAGGTCTCTGTTCCAGCCTGTTCACCAAGGCTCATAAAATTAATGCCTGCCGACTCATTTCCAACAAAAGTGTTAGGGCTACAGCCGACGCTTGCGACAAGGCAGTTACGCAGCGCGGTTAGCAATTGTTCTAGCACGCCTCCGGCATCAGCTCCTTGGCTAATGCATTCGTGCAGCACAGAAAGTGCCGTTGGGGCATCTCTGTTGATAATCGCTTGGGCAAGCTCTTCTACTTTTTCATCTTTACCAGTACCGATAACAGCGTGGACATCTTCAATTTCAATATCTTTTTTGTCACCAGCCGCAATACCAAAGAGCTGTTCAAGGAGTGACTGGCTGTCTCGCATGCTGCCCGATGCGCGTCGGGCAATGAGATCAAGTGCAGCGGGTGTGACTTGTATGCCCTCGCTTTCAACTATTTGGGCGAGGCGCTTCGCGATAGCAGCGGTGTCAACAGATTGAAAGTCAAATCGTTGGCAGCGAGATAAAATCGTGATAGGCAATTTCTCTGGCTCGGTGGTGCAGAGCACAAATTTAACGTGAGGAGGGGGTTCTTCGAGTGTTTTTAACAGAGCGTTGAATGCTTCCCGAGTAAGCATATGTACTTCATCAATGATGTACGTCTTGTGATTGCCGTTCGCAGGCCGCACTGCTACGTTTTGGCGAAGCTGACGAATTTCATCGATGCCACGGTTGCTGGCTGCATCAATCTCAATCACATCAACATCTTGACCCGCGGCGATTGCTTGACAGCGAGCACAAGTGTTACAGGGTTCACCGTGTTTGCGATTTGTGCACTCGAGAGCTTTTGCATAGATGCGTGCGGCGCTTGTTTTGCCAACTCCTCGAGCACCTGTGAATAAATAGGCATGACCAATACGGCCTGAGTCAATTGCTCCAACAAGCCCTCGAGCGACATGTTCTTGGCCGACAAGATCACCAAATTTCTGTGGCCGGTACCGGCGAGCAACAACCTGATAGGCAGCCGGTTCAACCATTGCATTCATTAGTTTCGTTTAAAAAATGAAAAAACAGATTTAACGAGGGTTCCATAACCCTTCCAACACAGGGTAATCTTCAGGTGAGAGCGACCGCCGATGAGAGGCCCACCGCACAAAGAGACGACTGCTTATGGCTGCTGCGGTTAAGCCCTGACCAGGTTCACAGGCCTCCATCGCAGGGGCCCCTCATCGGACGCCGGTCTCCCTAGGTTTTACGTCCTTCTCGCTGTTCGGTCAAAGGCTGGTACATTCCTGACATGGCTTCCCCCATGATGCAACAATTTGAGGCGGCAAAGGCCCGTTGTCCCGGAGCAATCGTGCTATTC
>Ga0315320_10000541_pt1 | contig 31107 bp, 21 predicted proteins | sample M140m21515metaG_FD_203458 | JGI IMG/M metagenome (GOLD analysis project Ga0315320, IMG submission 203458) | Ammonia-oxidizing marine archaeal communities from Monterey Bay, California, United States - M1 40m 21515 | ecosystem: Environmental > Aquatic > Marine > Coastal | place: USA: California... | reverse complement strand
GACCGAACTGATTAATGAATTCGAGGTCGTTTTCAGAAAACAATCGCAAATCTGATATACCGTATTTGAGCATTGCTAGTCTTTCCACACCCATTCCAAAGGCAAACCCACTGCTTTCACGGGGATCAATACCAACATTTGATAGAACTCTAGGATGCACCATACCGCAGCCAAGCACCTCCAACCACCCGGTAATTCCATATTCAGAATTAATCTTAATGTCGACTTCCATGGAGGGCTCAGTAAATGGGAAATACGAAGGTCGGTACCTTATCGCAAGACCATCATGCTCGAAGAAACTTTGTAAAAATTTATCCAGCAAACCTTTTAACTCAGACATCGTTACTCCATCCCCCAGCCACAGTCCTTCTACTTGATGAAACATAGGAGTATGCGTTTGGTCATAGTCACAACGATAAACTCTGCCCGGAGATATAATCCTTAATGGCGCACCTCTCTCCGACATCACTCTGATTTGAACTGGAGAGGTGTGTGTCCTCAGAAGCAAGCCATTTTCAAGATAGAAAGTATCATGCATGGCCCTAGCAGGATGATGCTCTGGAATATTGAGTGCGTTAAAATTATGGTGCTCGTCCTCAACCTCTGGCCCTCTCTCTAGCGAGAATCCCATATGGAGAAATAGATCTTCTATCCTTTGCTGCACTATACTTACTGGATGCAAAGAACCTTGTGCCGACCCTCTGCCCGGAAGAGTGACATCTATAGATTCTTTTTCTAAATTGATATCTGCGATATTTTTTTCTAGGTCTGCTTTCTTCGCATTTAACAAATTTTGAAGTTCATTTTTTGCTGCGTTGATGACTTGTCCCGCCGCAGGTTTTTCCTCAGGAGGCAATTTACCCAATGACTTCAGTAAAGATGTTAATTCGCCTTTCTTACCGAGGTAATGGATGCGAATTTCATCCAACTCGGTTAAGGCAGAAGCCGCAGCCACTCTAGCACTTGCCTCTCGTAATATATAACTGACAGCGCTCATTATCGACAAGTAAAGAAGGTTATCGACTTCTCAATCAAAGCCTCGCTGATCAAGCCGCTAAGGCTACCTTGGATTTCTCTGCAAGTACCTCAAATGCCGAAGGATCGTTTACCGCAAGATCAGCTAGTACTTTTCGATCGATCTCAATATCTGCCTTCATAAGGCCATTAATGAATCGAGAGTAACTTAAGCCGCACTGCCTGGCCGCAGCATTTATTCTTACTATCCATAGCGCTCGGAAGACTCGCTTCTTTTGCTTTCTATCTCGGTACGCATATTGACCCGCCTTAATGACTGCCTGCTTGGCTACTCGGTAAACATTTTTTCGTCTACCACTATAACCTCTGGCTAAACGAATAACCTTCTTGTGCCGTGCATGTGCCTGTACGCCTCGTTTGACTCGTGCCATATCATCTAATCCTTAATTATCAAATGCCAGGAATCATCTGGCGAATGGTTGCTTCATCTGCCGGAGCTATTAACGCGCCGCTTCTTAGTTGTCGTTTTCGCTTGGGACTTTTTTTGGTCAGAATATGGCTACGAAAGGACTGCGCCCTTTTTATTTTTCCTGTTCCAGTCCGGCTAAATCTTTTAGCAGCACCACGATTCGTTTTTAACTTCGGCAATTTATCTCTCCAATTAGTTGTTTATGCCTTTTTGGGCGCTATTACCATTACCATTTGTCTTCCTTCCAATTTCGGAAATTGCTCCACGACCCCAAGCTGGCTAAGATCAGTCTCGATCCTCTTAAGCATCAGTTCACCAAGTTCCTGATGCGCCATCTCTCTCCCTCGAAATCTTAAAGTCACCTTCGCTTTATCGCCTTGCTCGAGAAAGCGCTTCAAACTCCGAAGCTTAATTTCATAGTCTCCACTATCAGTCGCTGGACGGAACTTCATTTCTTTTACTTGCACCTGCTTTTGTTTTTTCTTAGCAGCATGCCGTTTCTTATTTGCATCAAATAAGAACTTCCCAAAATCCATAACTCTGCATACAGGTGGTTCAGCGGTTGGAACGATCTCTACAAGATCTAAGCCACTCACCTTTGCCTCGTCTCTAGCCTCTTCTATAGAGACGACTCCTTTGTTGTTCCCATCGGCCGCAATCAGTCTAACTTTACTCGCACTGATGTCGTCATTGGCTCTATTCTTTTTATCAGCAGCTATACCTTAGCCCTCCCTTTGTTTCCGGCATCGAAGCTCAATAGCCTGATTCAACCGATTTTCAAACTCTTCCATACTCATAGATCCTAAGTCGTCTCCATCCAGTGCTCTTACCGATATGGTGCTAGTTTCTAGCTCGCGCTGACCTACTACAAGTAGAAAAGGCACTTTTTGTAAAGTGTGCTCGCGGATTTTAAGCCCGATCTTCTCGTTTCTCAAGTCCAAATCGATCCTAAACCCATGTTTTTTCAAGCTTTCGGACACTTCTAACGCATAATCGGCGTATTTGTCCGTAATATTCATGACAACGGCCTGCACTGGAGAAAGCCATGGTGGCAATTTTCCAGCATGCTCTTCAATCAAAACGCCTATGAATCTTTCCAAGGAACCCAATATAGCCCGATGAATCATTACTGGAACTCTACGACGGCCGTCCTCGGACACAAAAGTAGCCCCGAGACGGTCGGGCATTGAGAAATCAACTTGTACTGTACCACATTGCCACACGCGACCTATAGAGTCTTTTAAAGAAAACTCTATCTTAGGACCATAAAATGCGCCTTCACCTGGCTGAACCGCAAAGTCTAGTCCCTTCCTTTTTAGTGCGGTGACAAGTGCATTTTCTGACTTATCCCATAACACGTCGCTCCCTACTCTTTTCTCCGGGCGAAGTGACAATGCGACGGCAATATCGTCGAAACCAAAGTCTTCGTATACTTTGAAGGTTAAGTCTATGAGTATCCCAACCTCACGCTGAAGATCTTCTTCATCGCAAAAAATATGAGCATCATCTTGAGTGAACCTCCTGGCTCGAAGGAGGCCATGTAATGTTCCCGAAGGCTCATTACGATGTACCACTCCAAATTCGGCCACACGATACGGCAGATCCCTATAACTTCGTAATTTATTATTAAAAATTTGCACATGGCCCGGGCAGTTCATAGGCTTTATAGCATACTCTCGCCGATCAGACTGCGTCGCGAAAATCATGTCGCCAAATTTATCCCAATGTCCTGATCTTTCCCATAAAGTCTTATCTAAAACTTGAGGCGTATCGACCTCATCATATCCGGCAAAGCAAGCTTCTCTCACATGATCTTTGACAGTTCGGAAAAGCTTCCAACCTTTATCATGCCAAAATACCATTCCTGGCGCCTCTTCTTGAAAATGAAAAAGATCAAGTTGAGGACCAATTTTCCGATGATTTCTTTTCTCCGCCTCCTCAAGCTGATGCAGATGGAGCTTTAAGTCTTTTTTACTACCCCACGCAGTACCATATATTCGTTGAAGCATTTCATTATTGGAGTCGCCGCGCCAATATGCACCTGCCACTTTTGTCAATTTAAACGCATTTAAGTGTCTAGTGTTTGTCACATGGGGACCTCGACACATGTCGATGTATTCCTCGTGTTCGTACAGTGCGATGACTTCTCCATCGGGGATACCATTTACCAACATTTGCTTATAGGGCTCCTGTCGGTCCTTAAATACGGCAGCAGCCTCAGCCCGTTCAACCACTCTTCTCTTGACCGTATAATTTTGTTTTGCAAGCTCTGTCATCCGTGTCTCGACTTTGATCAAATCATCCTCACCCAGAGGATCTTCCAACAAAACATCGTAATAAAAGCCATGCTCTATAACAGGACCTATGGCAAGCTTTATTTCAGGGTACAACTGCTTTAAAGCGTGTGCGAGAAGGTGGGCGCATGAATGTCGGACGACCTCAAGACCCTCTTGATCTTTGACAGTCAAAATCTCTACTCGCGCATCAGCGACTATCAATTCGGAGGCATCGACCAACCTACCATCTATGCGGCCGGCCACAGTAGCTTTCGCTAGCCCAGAGCCTATATCAGCAGCTAGTTCTTCGACAGTCACAGGGCTATCGAATGAACGAATCGAATTATCCGGCAGGGTCACAGAGGGCATAGTATTTAAACTCGTAGATTAAGACGTAATCTGAAAAAGTATTTGTGGTAGGCGCGATTGGATTCGAACCAACGACCCCCACCATGTCAAGGTGGTGCTCTAACCAACTGAGCTACGCGCCTATTGTAACAAAAATAGCTGACAGTCACATCCGCCAACTACAACCCACTACCTTTCCCGAGGGCGAAAGCATACACAATTTAGACTGACATCGCCACAATAAAACGACTAGCTTTGCACCTCTGGTTCCACTATCTGCTGACGCTCCCTTGCTAAAAGAACATAAAATCCGGGCACAACAAATAATGTAAATATTGTGCCGATTCCTAGGCCAGTCGAAATAACTAGTCCTATGTGAAAACGACTTACTGCGCCTGGGCCAGTCGCTAACAGTAAAGGTACCATAGCGACCACCATCGAAATTGTCGTCATAAGGATAGGACGGAGTCTGATTCGTGCAGCCTCCTCTACAGCTTCTCTTTTACCTAATCCACGAACTCTTTGCAATTGATTAGCAAACTCAACAATCAGGATCCCGTTTTTCGTAATCAAACCGATTAAAGTGATTAAACCTACTTGTGTATAAATATTCGACGTCGCATAGCCCAATGAGACAAAAACTAAAGCACCAGCGATCGACATTGGAACAGACATCAAAATAATCAATGGATCTCGCCAACTCTCAAACTGTGCGGCGAGCACTAGATAAATTATCACTAACGCCACAAAAAAAGTTACAACTAGCGCATTACCCTGCTGCGAGTACTGTCTAGACTCACCAGCATAATCCCAAGTAAATTCCTTAGGAAGCACCTCTGTCGCTACTTCTTCGAGATATTCAATCGCATCTCCCATCGCCACACCTGAGGCAGGTACTCCTTGTAAGGTGATGGCATTTCTTTGTTGAAACTGAAGTCTTTCGCTCGGCTCAATTATATCTCTAAAGGAAGCAACTGAAGATAAGGGAACCAAATCACCAGACGAAGTGCGTACATGGTAGTCAGCCAGCATTTTGCTATTAGCTCTGTATAGATTCTCGACTTGTGGAATAACCTTATAGCTACGACCTTGCAAATTAAACCAATTAATATGATTCCCACCCAGCAGCGTAGCCAAATCTGTCCCTAGAGATTCCATCTCGATCCCCAAAATACCAGCCCTATCGCGATCAATATCTATGATGGTCTGAGGACGGTTGAACTCCACGGACTTCTGCAGGAACATAAATTTCCCACTTTGCATTGCCCGCGACAAAATTTCCTCCGTAGCAAGGTTTAATTCTAAATCATCAAATGGCGCCATCAAAACAAATTGGATGGGCAATCCTCTTCCAGGCGAGGGGAGACTAGGCCTTGGAAAAGCGGAAACCTGAAATCCTGTAACACCAAAAAGTTTACCTTGAAGCTCTCCTTGTACGTCCCACTGAGGCCGATCACGCTCGTGCGCCTGACTCATTTTAAACCCACCAAACACAACGTTTCGAGAATTGTTGAAGCCCAAGATCATAAAACTCTCTTTATACTCTGAGATACTGTCGAAAATTCCTATTATTTTCCGGGCATTCTTTTCAGAGTAGTTAACGTTAGCGACCTGAGGACCGGTAGCCTGCATAAAAATTATACTCTGGTCCTCCACAGGGGCTAACTCAGTTTGACTCATTTCAAACATTGCATAAATGCTTACCAAGGTCGCGATCCCGAAAATAACTATGACCGACACATAATCCAAGCATCTATGTAAAACCTTACGGTAACTATCTGAAAGCCAGTTAAAAAAAACCTCTACCGCACTTTCAAATGGTCCCGGTTTCCCGCCAGTAAATACCCGAGAGCAAAGCATCGGCGAGAGCGTTAAAGCGATAATCCCAGAAATGATTACGGCGCCAGCAAGCGCAAAAGCAAACTCAGTAAATAGAGTACCTACTAACCCACCCATAAAGCCAATCGGTGCATACACGGCAACTAGGGTCGTGGTCATAGCAATAATTGGCATCGTCAATTGGCGCGCACCCAAGATAGACGCCTCCATTGGCGTTTTCCCCTTTTCTATATGTCTGTGTATGTTTTCCGCTACAACGATCGCATCATCTACAACCAGTCCTATTGCTAACACCATCGCGAGTAATGTTAGGAGGTTTATAGAAAACCCCATTAATAGCATAAGAAATGCTCCCCCCACTAACGACAGTGGTAGTGCGATCGCGGGAATAATCGCTGCTCGGACTGAGCCCAGGGTTACTAGGATGACAGTCAGAACAATGAGTACCGCTTCAGCCAATGTGGTGAAAACCTCATGTATAGATTCTTCTATAAACTCACCAGCGTTATAAGGGATAAAAGCATACATACCGTTAGGCATCTGATCTTTAATTAGCTCCAACTCATCTGTAACTCTCTCTGCAACCAATAATGGGTTAGCTCCTGGCACCGGATTAACTCCAACGAATACTGCCGTCTGGCCGTTGTACCAAGCGGTAGATTCGTAATCCTCAGCTCCTAGTTGAACTCTTGCCACATCGGATAATCGGACTAACGCATCTTCTTCTTCACGAATTACCATATCCGAAAACTCATCCACGCTGGAAAGATCTGTTGTCGTACTCAGATCTATTGAAACTAATTCACCCTTAGTCTCGCCCACGCCCGAAAGATAGTTATTCGACAGGAGGACTCTCCGGATATCCGCGGCAGTGACATTGAGTGCCGCCATCCGCGCCGGATCCATCCAAATTCTCATTGCATATGTCTTATGTCCAAACAACACAGCTTTACCGACGCCCTCTAGCGCCTGAATCTGCGGTTGAACGACTCTTATCAAATAGTCTGTCATCTCGGGCGGAGGCATGACATCACTGTAGAAAGCTAGGTACATGAGTGAGCGTCCATTCCCAGTTCTCGCACGGATCACAGGATCATTGGCCCTCTCGGGCAAAACATTCCGAACACTACCCACTTTTGCCTGTATCTCAGAAACGGCGGCATTAGGATCGTAGTTCAACTTCATATAGACTTCGATGACAGACACCCCCTGTTTGGAGGAAGATTTAATGAAATCAATGCCATCAGCCTCTGCAATCGCTTGCTGCAAAGGAGTAGTAATAAAGCCCTTAACTAGCTCTCCGTCCGCACCAGGGTAACTAGTAGTTATTGTAACCAGCGTGTTTTGCGTTTCTGGGTATTGACGAAGTTCGAGCGACTGAATAGATCGTAGACCAAGCACTAAAACGATCAAGCTGACTACCCAAGCCAGTACTGGCCTTCTAATGAACAAGTCAGTCAAATACATCTGAACACTCAGTAATCAGTTTCTGTTTCGGTAACAACAACTGACATTCCATTTCGTAACTTGTTTTGCCCCGTAGCAACTACTATATCTCCCTCAGAAACTCCCGAGTCCAAACCCACAGCCGAGCCGTTAATCTCACCAGCGGTCACTTGACGACGCTCAACAAATGATGCGCCATCCTTCGATACCACCACAAAAACTATTTGGCCAAAAGGACTGAAAGTGACTGCAGTACGAGGAACTTTTAATACCTCTTTCTTCTCTCTTTTGATCGCCCATGTTTCCGCAAACATCCCGGGTTTCAATTGACCTTCTTTGTTTTCTAATGACGCTCTCACCCTGACCGAACGAGATCCGATTTGTACATTAGGTTCGATTGTCGCAATCTTCGCCTCGTAAGTTTTTTCAGGAAAGGCCTTAACTTTAAATTCCACGGTCTGACCAATCTCAACTTGTCCGAGTTCACGTTCAGGGATAGCAAAATCTACATGTATCGGACTTAGCATTTGTAGGGAAACAATTGGATCTCCGGGCTCCATGTACGTGCCTAGATTGACTAGACGGATGCCTAGCTCACCCGAAAAAGGAGCATAAACAGTCTTACGATCGATAAAGGCTTGTTTCGCAGCTACCAAAGCAGTGGCCTCATCTTTTTCAGCCTTAGCATAATCAAAATCAGATTGTGATATCTGCTGCTTTTCTAAAAGCTGTGCAGCTCTTTGAAACTGTACTTCTTTTAAACTCAATGTTGCTATCAACCCACTTAGTTCTGCATCCTGAATACCAGTATCGAGTGACAATAGAGTATCACCTAAATTCACTTGATCACCTGAGTTAAAATTGATGTTTACCACAGTACCTGGAAGCGGAGCAGTAACGTCTACTCCTTGTTCGGCCGCTATAGTACCTACAGCAAAAGTCTTCTGTTGCCATTTATCCGGTGTGACTACAGCAACCCGAACTGCCGCTGGAGGTCGACCTTGACTTAAGGTTCGCTCCATATCAATTTTGTTTTTATATGCAATAGCACTCACTAGTAAAGTCATGCCCGCTAGCATCATCAAAATGATTTTCAATCGTTTGCTCATAATCCTAGATTTTACCTTTTAGGTGCCTGGCCTGTAACAATTTTGCGCGAAGGGATAGCGAGATACTCCGCCTTAATAGATTCAATTTCATCGCGTATTCTACCAGCTTCTTCAAACTCGAGATCTCTGGCATGCTCGTGCATGATGATTTCTAGTGCATCTACTTTTTTAAGTATCTCAAGCTGTGTCAACCCGGCATAGGCCGCTTCTCGCTCTTTACGTGACTTATCCAATTCATTTTTACTTATGTCCCCAGAATACCCACTTTCCATAATATCCGATACCGGTTTCGCTATCCCTCTTGGGGTTACGCCGTGCTCTTTATTATAGGCTAGTTGTACCTCTCTCCTACGTCCCATCTCATCCATTGCCCGCTTCATTGATCCGGTAATTTTATCTGCGTAGAGAATTGCGCGTCCTTCGACATGACGAGCCGCGCGACCTACCGTTTGTATTAAGGATCGATCGGATCTTAAAAATCCCTCCTTATCCGCATCCAAGATAGCGACCAAGGACACCTCAGGTAAATCTAAACCTTCCCTTAGGAGATTAATCCCAACTAGCACATCAAACTCACCCAGACGTAGATCCCTGAGAATTTCGGTTCTTTCAACTGTACCAATATCAGAGTGAAGATACCGCACGCGAACTCCGTGCTCGGACATATACTCTGTTAGATCCTCCGACATGCGCTTAGTCAAGGTAGTGACCAAGACTCGTTCCTCCCGGGCCACGCACTTGTTTATCTCAGATAACAAATCATCGACTTGGCTTCCCGCTGGACGGATCTCGATTGGTGGATCTACCAAGCCAGTTGGCCGAACGACTAACTCAACTACCTGGCCAGCGTGCTCTTTTTCGTAGGTGCTTGGTGTGGCAGAGACAAAAATCATTTGAGGGGCAAATTTCTCAAATTCCTCAAACTTCAGTGGTCGATTATCTAGCGCCGAAGGCAATCGAAACCCATAGTTGACTAGACTTTCCTTACGTGAGCGATCCCCTTTGTACATGGCGCCCAACTGCGGAATAGTTACATGACTTTCATCAATAACAAGTAAGGAATTTTTTGGGAGATACTCAATAAGTGTCGCAGGAGCCTCCCCTGGCTGACGTCCTGACAAATGACGACTATAATTCTCTACCCCACTGCAATAACCGATCTCGGTCATCATTTCTAAATCAAACTTTGTTCTTTGCTCTAGCCTCTGAAATTCGACTAATTTATCTCGGTTTTTGAGCTCGTCTAGTCGCTGTTTAAGCTCTATTTTTATTGTATCTATTGCCTTTAGTAGCGTACCCCGTTTAGTCACATAGTGTGATTTTGGGTATATCGTGAAACGAGGGATTTTTCGAATCACATGTCCTGTGAGCGGATCAAATTCGTAAAGGGCTTCAATTTCTTCATCAAATAATTCTATCCGAATCGCGTTTTTCTCTGATTCAGCAGGAAAAACGTCAATCACATCACCCTTCACTCGGAAAGTACCGCGCTCAAGCTCGACATCGTTTCTTCGATACTGTATTTCAGCTAAGCGCTTCAAAATAAAACGCTGGTTAATAATTGCGCCTCTCGCAAGATGAAGAACCATGGCGTGATATTCTTCAGGTTCTCCCAACCCATAAATAGCGGAAACTGTAGCGACGATAATTGTATCAGGTCGCTCTAGCAAAGCTTTAGTTGCCGATAACCGCATCTGCTCAATGTGCGAGTTGATTGACGCATCCTTTTCTATATAGGTGTCAGATGCTGGAACATATGCCTCAGGCTGGTAGTAGTCGTAATAAGAAACAAAATACTCCACAGCATTATTTGGGAAAAAATCCCGCATTTCGCCATAAAGCTGTGCCGCTAAAGTTTTATTAGGGGCCAATACCAGTGTCGGACGCTGCACTTTCTCTATGGCATTCGCAATAGTAAATGTTTTTCCTGACCCAGTCACTCCAAGCAAGGTCTGATGATACAGCCCATCCTCAAGTCCACCAGTGATGGCGGCAATAGCGTCAGGCTGCCCGCCTGCAGGAGAAAAGTCAGAGACCAATTCGAACTTTCTTGCCATGATTGAATTACTTAATCTGATGAGAACAAACGACAGACAAATATAACAGGAACGCGTTGGTTTCGCAGAAATGAAGGAGCCAGAAAGAAATCACTTCGACCTACCATTCCTTATTGTACTGTTTAGCAGGTGAAATCAAATTATTTAGTCAGCCTCCAGAGACCCGAGGAGCCATCGTCACTTATTAGGAAAATATTACCCGCAGCATCAATCTCAAAGTCTCGAATCCGCCCAATCTTATTTTTAAAAATCACTTCCTCACTTGCGATCCTGCCATCTACAAAAGCCAGTCTGATAAGACACCTGCCGCTTAGACCGGATACCAACATATCTCCCTCCCAATGTGGGAATATATTGCCTTTATAAAACTGAATAGTCCCAATCCCTATCGACGGAACCCACGTTATCAAGGGCATTTCAAACTCACTCGAAAAAGGAACGGTACCAATCCGAAAGCCGCTGTACTCTGTGCCGCCCCAAGCAATTTTTTTCCAACCATAATTCCCACTGTGTTTTACAACCCCAACAAAGTCGCCACCTCTAGGCCCGTGATTTGAAAAATACACTTCGTTATCATGCGGTGATAATGCGATGCCTTGCGAGTTTCTCACACCTATTTGATATACTTCAGGTAACCAATTAGGACGAGTTGTTGAAGACGGATTATCGCTGGGTAGAGTCCCGTCTAAATTTATGCGGACTATACTCCCTGGATGCTTACGAGGATCTTGAGCGATCATGCCCAGATCCCTCTCTCCGAAGCCTGCATATAAAAAATTATCTTTAATAAGTATTCGCGAACCATAGTGTTTCTTGCCTTTCTGGCTAGGCGTGGCGATAAGCAAAGTCTCGAGGTCAACTATTTCATTATTAACCAGTCTGCCTCGAGCGATTGCTGAGCTAGAGTGTCGCTCCCTTTGCTTTTGGGACGCCGTCTTTTTCAAATCATGGCTATAGGTGAAATAAATATAGCCATCAGCAGTATGAGCATATACGTCGAGGAGCCCCCCCTGATCGGATGCGCCTCCTCCTCCAAAGCGGATACTTTGAATACTGTGAGTTATTGAGGTTTTCTCGCCGGTACCGACATTGACTTTAAGCAGTGCCCCATCTTTCTCCGTTATCAGCAGATGCGTGTCGTCTAAGAAAGTCATGCCCCATGGATAATTCAAACCGTCGTTTATCTTTTCAAGTTTAAACTCAGTTTCAGTAAGCGGGTAGTCTCGGTAATCACTATAAGAATAATTAGCCTCCAACATTGACGAGAAGATCAATGTGCACAGAAACACATAACGATAATCTTTTGGCAACAGCCTCGCTAACGTCTTAACCATATCGCTATAAATCAGTCTCATCTAATTGCAAAAATTTCAGTATCTAATGGAAAATAATAAGTGTCAAAGGCGCTTTACTTCTACTAAGTTATCCGAATAACTTGGCGCATGGCCAATGTCAGAAAATTCTTGTGAGCTCGTGTAATTAGCAACACCTTCGTTAAATTGATCCCAGTATCCGAGGGTCGTCAACACTACACCCGCTGGAACATCCTCGGTTAAGGTAGCCAGAGCAAGATAAGATCCGCGCTTATTAAATACTCTCACCTTATCCCCCTCATTGATTTTTCTAACAGCAGCATCTGCCTCATTAATAAGAACGGATTGGGCGCCCTGGCTCTTAACTTTTTGCTCCATGTTGGCGTAACACGAGTTGAGAAATCCGTGACTCTTTGGTGAAATCAAGTTTAAAGAGAAGTCGTCCGCTAGTTCTGGGTTGCTAGTGAAGGTCTCGCGGGGTGAAACAAAATCCGGAAGATTATCTAATTTTTCTCCACCTTGAAAAGCATCATACATTTGTCGAAATGTACCCACGACGAAATTACCATTCTCTGCAATACTTGATTTGAACTCACATTTCCCAGACGGAGTTGGGAAGTTCCCATCTCGATGAGGTGCTCGAACTTCTGCTGAACCTACATTTAGACGAGCAAAGCCGTGCTCACGTAGATAAGCGAGATCGATCCCTTCACAAACTGGAGAGTTCCAATCAACAAAATGTTCTAAGCATTCACTATCTGACCATTGAAACTCGTCATCATCGAATCCCATGCGTTTGGCAAGTCTTCTAAAGATCTCTCGATTAGAAATAGCTTCCCCGGGAGGTTCTATGCATTTGCTGTTATAAGTTAGATAGTTATGCCCCCAAGACAAAATGATATCTTCCATTTCAGCCCCCATCGCTGCAGGAAGCACAATATCGGCATAGCTTGCAGTATCGGTCATGAAATGATCGGCTACAATCATAAATAGATCGTCCCGCATCAGGCCTTCGATCACTTTCTGCGAATCGGGTGCCTGAGATACTGGATTAGCATTCCAACACATTACTGAGTGAAGTTGCTTCTTGGAGGATCGCCCAGTCAGCACATCCCCTATTTTAAGATTACTAATAACTTGAGTACCTTTCGGAATCCAGTCAGGCCTACATATTTTATCAAAAAGATAAGGATGCTCCCAAAAGGGAAACAGAAAAATACCACCACCGACTTCGCGCCAAGCACCGGTCAAAGAAGGCAAACAACACACCGCACGTATAGCCTGGCCGCCGCCATGATGCCTCTCTAGCCCCACCCCAATGCGTATGGCAGCCGACTTCGTACTCGCATACTGTCTTGCAAGGCCTCTTATATCGTCAGGCTGTAGCCTGGTCACTTTAGCTGTTTTTTCAGGAGTCCAGTTTTTTGCGCGTTGACTGAGTTCGTTATAACCAAGAGTGTGACTTTTAACAAAATCTTGGTCTATTAAATTTTCTTCAATCAGAACATGTATCAGACCCATCGCCAATGCGCCGTCAGTACCGGCCTTGGGCGCAATGTGCCAATCGGCCTCTTTAGCCGTCCGCGAGCGGCAGGGATCGATTACAATCACTTTGGCTCCTTTTTTTTGTGCCTTTTTAACGATATGCCAGTGGTGAATGTTTGTGCTAACGCTATTACACGCCCAGAGAATTATAAACTTAGAGTACTGGAAACTTTCAGGATCCATACCACCACTGGGGCCATAAGTCATAGCCCAAGCGGTCGCCGCTCCAGAACCGCACATCGTGCGTTCCATGACAGACGCACCAAGTCGGTTAAAAAATGCATCGCCGCCATTTATCCCGTGTACCAAGCCTTGGTGGCCGGCATAGCTGTAAGGAGCAATCGCTTGCGCACCATGTTCTCCAATGATGTCGAACCAGCGGCTAGATATTTCATCTAGTGCATCAGACCAACTTATTCTTTCAAATGAACGAGTGCCTTTTTTCCCGACTCTTCTCATCGGATAGAGCAATCTATTCGGGTGATAGTGACGCTTCTCATAATCCTTTAATTTGACACAAAGACCTCCTTGAGTCATGGGATGCTCGGCGTTGCCTTTGACTGATAACAACTTCTTATCTTGGACTTCATAAACCATAGCGCACGTGTCGGGACAATCATGCGGACACGCACCAGCATATTTAATGATTTTCGACATATTTGACACTCCCGTCATACATAACCAGCGACTCACTTCGAACACCATACTAGAAAAATTAAAAGGGTTTCAAATATTATGTGTGCTCCAGTACAAATACGGAATAAAACTAGTTTTTTAAACCAATTTTGAAATTTATATGCCAAGTAAGCCAAATGACCAATTGATTATCGACGCCTGTTTAAGCTACCATACGACGCTACATAAAGTCTGCGGCGTGAGCCTCCCGTGAAGACGGGGTACGCTATACAATTCCTCGGTAGCTCAGTTGGTAGAGCGGGTGACTGTTAATCACTAGGTCGGCGGTTCGAGCCCGTCCCGAGGAGCCATTTTTCCATTCAATTTTTTTTGCTAAAGCAATCGTCTGGGATTCTAAATGTATCTAATCATATTCTTAGCTCGCAAACTAAAAGTATCCCCATTTATAGCTAGCCTGATTCTCATGGGAGTACTTACTATTTTGTTCGCTTCGACCAATTCTGAAGGCTGGCAACCTTTTCAGCAATCTGACTTTCTGCTCAAATGGATTGGCATTTGCGCAGCAACTATTGGATGGGTCTGGTTCATTGCAGGATTCTGGAAAGACGGCGAGTACCGCAAGCACTGGTTCAAGAAAGACTTCTGGCAGAAGTAATCAAAAAGCTTAATTTAAGCAGATATTCGTCCCCAGAACCCACCCCACTTCACCAGCGACGCCGGGAATTTCTCCCTGACAACTGACCAAACTTCCGCGTAACGATACCAGGGAAGTCCTGGATATAGGTGGTGAATTAAATGTCGGCTTTGTCCGAGCATTAGCCAATGATTGACTTTCGTCGTTTCAATAATGCCAGTGGCACCGACTGGATTCACTCGTTGTTCAACTCCATGAGGGTGATGTATGTAGGCAAAAAGGTAAACTAAAGCAATTCGTGCCAATAAACACGGAATAACAAACGCAACGAGAAACTCATTGATAAAGCTCGAAGTAAAACCAATGACCAGTACGGAGATATAGATCAAAACTCCAACAGAAAATCTAACTTGCTCCGCAACAGGCCTTGTCGTCCAAGCCCCGACATAGTACCGAACCCATAGAACATCTAAAAACGCCCACCGTGCCACGCGGGTAAAGACTGAGCCAATTAGAAATGGTACGTCGGGATCAGCGCCTTCCTCTCCCGTATGTTGATGATGTTGTAAGACATGTAGATAACGATACAAGCTTGTATTAAAGCCGGGTAACAACAATTGTGCAGACATGGTCCCCAGTGTCTCATTAACCCAATTCACTCTCGATAACGACCTATGCACAGCTTCGTGAAACGGGGTAAAACTAATGTAAATAAATACTGTGTTAGCAACGATCACTAACGGCCAGCTAATACTGCCTTGTAAATACAAGTAGGTGGTTACTGCAAACCCCAAATAGAAAACCACAAGCAGTAATGCTGTTGGCACGGACAGTAGCGGTACTTTGAAAACCTCCGCTAAGGCTGGCTCATTCCTAACCGCTTTAATAATTTTTCTCTGCTCTACAGCTTCCATGGGTAACTCTCCCCATTTGAATATCGTCCAATCACCATGATAAGTATGTGCTTGTTAATTTAGGACTTCAAGCGCCATGTACGAACGTGGATATTACAAAAAATCGAGCGCAATCAGCCACCCGGTCCACCGCCATTCACGTAAATGATCTGTCCGGTAACAAAGCTAGAAGTATTTGAAGCGAGAACAGCAACCATATTGGCTATTTCCTCGGTCCTACCCAGTCGTTTCATCGGTATCGAGTCTTCATACTCTCGGGCTTTAGCTTCGCCCAGTTCATTAAACGCATTTCTCAGCATATCAGTTTCAATAAAACCTGGGGCTATAGCATTAACGCGAATTCCGTGGGACGCTTCTTCCTTAGAAAGAACCTGCGTTAATGCTTCTAGTCCAGCTTTGGATACTGCATAAGGACCAAAATTAGGAGCTAATCTGCGAGTAACATTAGAGCTGATATTAATAATATTTCCAGATGCCTGTTTTCGCATATGTGGAATGACAGCCTTTACCATTCGAAAAGCACTACTCAAATTAGCGTCCATAGTCGCATCCCAATCTTCTACTGTCTGATCAACCAGAAACTCCTTAGGAGGACTAATACCCGCATTATTGACTAGCACGTCGATTTTCCCAAAAGCATCGAGCGCAGACTCAACTATTTTGCTAGGAGATGTTTTATCGCATGTGTCTGCCTTAAGTGCCACACCTTTTACTCCTACAGAATTTATAGCCTCCAGAACTTCCTGTGCAGCGATCTCATTAGTTAAATAAGTAATCAGAACATCATAATTTTGGTTAGCGAATTCAATTGCGATGGCACGCCCAATCCCTCGTGACCCACCTGTTACTACTATCGATTTGTTCTTGCTCATCGTATTTACTTAGCCCTTCGTTCTTAAATTACGCCTCTGTTTCTATTCCCACCACAATCTCGATTAAACTAGGTCGGCCTGATCGTATAGATGCAGTCACGACCTCATTGATGTCATTGAGACGAGTGATTCTTTTACTTGCTATACCCATGCTAGTCGCCAATGCTTGGAAATCAATGGGTGGTTCGACTAAATCCATGGCGATGAACTTACCGGTTTGAGCTGACTTATACTCTGGCTGAGAGCGCATAAAATTTTTCAGTATGTTGTATTCCGTATTATTGATTACAATAAATGTTACCGGTAATTTCTCATAGGCGGCTGTCCACAAGCACTGAGGCGAATACATCGCCGCCCCGTCTCCTACAATCGAGACCACCGGTTCGCGCCCAAGCCCAAGAGAAAAGCCGATGGCTGCAGGCATGCCCCACCCTAAGGCCCCGCCTCGATTCATAGAGTACTGCCTAGAATGATCGTTATCTAAAAACTGTCTTAAATGCGTAGTAGTGGCTAGCGCCTCATCGACTATCGGAGTCTTACCAATAGCGCGCGCAAGTTCACGAGCTACGGGCATAGGATGAAGAGGCTCTCGAACGGACAATTGATCCGCTCTCTTATTCAACTCTCTTCTGGCATCTGAGAATAGTTTTGAAGCCTTGACTCGCTCTAATCCATATTCATCTGATTTCGACTGAACTTCTTTTTGCAACAAGCCATTAAGCTCTCTCGCTGAGAATTCAATATCACCAACGAGTGACAATTTAGTAGCGTAGCTCCTACCCAAATCCCGACCATCCGAAGATAACTGGAAAAGATCGCAGTTTTCGGGAAGAGCAGGCTTATCAGAATAAAGAACCGTGATAAACGACTTACCTCCAAAGGCTAAAATAGCATCGAAATCAGACATCGTATTACCAATGGCCTCCGTGCTAGTCGGAAGATTACCTCTCCAGAGATAGTGACTAGTTGGATACGGTATGTGCGCTGGCCAGGACGAACCATAGACTGGTGCCGCCAAAAGCTCGGCCAAACTCACAACTTCTTTGTAAGCATCGTTTACAGAGATCTCGTCACCAGCAACTATTGCAACCTTACCTGGTTTATAAGCCGCTAGGTAAGACGCTAGTTCAGGCAGTCCATGCGCTACGGGCCTCCTATCAACATAAGACACATCTTGAATTTGAGCGTCACAAGACTCCTCCATAACATTCATAGGCAGAGACAAGAAGACCGCGCCAGATGGCGTCGCCTTTGAGTCTTGGAAGGCGCGATGAACTAGTACAGGGATCTGGTCAGGATTAGAAATTTCTGCAGCCCACTTACAAATCGGTCGAGCTATAGAGACGAGGTCGCCCTGCAACAAGGGATCATAAATTGCATGGCGTGTATCTTGTTGACCAGCGGTGACTATTAACGGAGTACCAGAAGTCAAGGCATTCAATAGATTGCCAACACCATTCCCGAACCCCCCAGCGGTGTGTAAATTAACGACACCAGGTTTACCGGAGGCCTGCGCATAACCATCCGCCATCGCTACCACACTGGCTTCTTGAAGCGCCCAAACATAATGCACCTTAGGGCGTGTAAGTAACGCATCCATTAAAGGCAGCTCTGTTGTTCCTGGGTTTCCAAAAATAAATTCTGCCCCCTCACTCTCTAGAACGTCTAGAAATATTGAGGCTCCATTTTTCTTACCTTTAGACATGCTCATCACCTAAGTTTGAAATGGACTAGCTTGCTAAACTTTAAGTTTAATGCCTAGAATTTGTTTTAGAAACAAATAAAATTTAACTTGTAAAAATTCTAAGGAGAAAGGGGTGTAATGGCTTTGATAAGAAGAGCAACAAAAGATGACTTTCCCCAGATAATATCCTTACTGAAGAGTTTCCCAGAAGACCCTGAAATCCCTGATATTAATTGGGATGATGCGCAAACAGTCCTACCTGCCCTACTATCCGAAGAACACGGCTTAATTCTTGTCTCAGAGGATAACGGAGTATTGGCTGGTCTTGTAACAATGTCGTTTCCTATCGTGCTGAGATTTGGGGGCGAGTATGCACTTATCGAGGACTTTATAGTTGACGAAAGATTTCGTGGTCGCGGCATTGGAAGTCCGCTCCTGAAAAGCGCCTTTGAGGAGGCGCGCGCCCGAGGTTGCCGCGAGTTACAGGTCAATGGTGCCTCGGAAATAGGAAAGCCAGTCTATATCAAAAATGGGTTGCATGAAGCAGGGCAACATTTAAAGATGTTTTTACGATAACGTTTTCAAGTGATTATGGAGTGATTCGCGGATGACAATTCATTGGTACGATTTTGTTGGGACGTTTGGCGTTATCCTGTGCTTAATTGCATACTTTCAACTCCAGACATCCCGATGGACTAGTTTTGATTTAGAATATTCTATATTAAATCTGCTCGGCTCACTTTTGATAGGATTAACCCTGCTATTCGACTTCAACTTGTCGGCGTTAATAATAGAAGTTTGCTGGATAGCTATTAGTATTTATGGGGTATGGAATTACTTCCAAAATAAAGCACAACAAACAAGCTCTTAAAAGTCTAAGGTTAAGTCTGACTAAATTAGGCATTATTCGTAATCCATACTGATTGGTAGGCCTCAAGTCTCAACCTACGCTTTCCTATTTCGAACTTCTTATTCTGTATTAAATCCATCCATGACTCAGTATTAATGAGGTTGATCTCAGAAAGGTTGAGTATCACGTCATCCGACAACAAGTTGGTGATCGCGAAAATACTTTGCTTACGATCGCTACTTTGACGCCAAACTCCAAACAGATGGCCGCCTAGCTGAAGCGTAAACTGCGTAGCATTCGGATGAAAGGCAGCCTGTTGAGCTCGTAGTTTCAATAGTCTTTTGAGTTCAGAAAAAAGCAGACTTTCCTTCGAACCCGAGTCTTCAAAACAATTTCTTACCCATTCCATCGAAAACTTTTCACGATTTATCCTTCTGTTGATACCTGATTTCTTTGCTCCCAGGATATCGTTTCCACTACCAAACAAACTGTTGATATACAACGCCGGAACGCCTTCTAAACAAAACAATATGGTATGCGCCGCGATGAATCGTTCAATCTGATATATACCAGTCGGATCATCATCCGTGTTTTCAAGAGCACTAAAAAGCGTGATATTTGCCTCATATATCGACTTTCTCTCGGTACTAACATGCCTCCATGTGAATAAGCTGCCATTAGCTTCTAGGCGATTAAGCAAGAGTGACCTCTGGGACTCGGTCAATATGCCTTCCGTCGGTCGCATACCAAAACCATCATGGGAAGATAAGAAGTTGAGATAACTGGTACCTTCGAGTGCGGGAGGCATACTCATACTCCAACTTCTTAATGCTTCGGAGTCGGCAAATAAAAGACTATTTAAAATCAATGGCGGTAGCGAAAAATTATAAATCCAATGTGCTTCATTTCCGTTTCCGAAATAACTTAAATTCTCATGATTCGGGAGATTTGTCTCGCTAACTAGTGTGATATCGGGATCATATAAGTCAGTAATAAATCTGATTAGTTTTATGATGGCATGAGTTTCAGGTAAGTTTAGGCACGAAGAACCATCGCACTTCCATAGAAAGCCCACAGCATCGAGGCGTAGTATCCGGATCCCTTGGTCTACAATGCCTAAAATTATCCCTATGAATTGCTCCAAAACATCTGGATTTGAAAAGTCAAAATCAATTTGATCTTCACTGAATGTACACCAGAGAAGCCTCTGTCCCCCTGGTGTATTTACCGGGCTCAGTACCGAGTGATCCCTAGGTCGGACAACCTTAGTGAGATCGAAATTTTCATCCGGCGAGAAAAAGTAGTCGGCTCCTGGTTTTTCCCCCACTAAAAATTGCTTGAACCACGCACTTTCGCGAGATCCATGATTTAAAACCACATCAGCCATAATTACTTTGTTCTCGGATAAGCTCGCAATTTGGCTCCAATCTCCGAATTTATCGTGGACGACTGTATGGTCAATCACTGAAAAACCATCGTCACTGGATGATGGGTAAAATGGAAGAATATGAATTGTATTTATCTCGTCTTCGATATACTCACTAATAAATTCTGAAAGTGAGCCAAGCGGACTTTTCCCTTCAGCTTTTATACTGTCGGCATAAGTAATGAGAAGACACGTCTTTTCTGTCCATTTTGATTGATGGCGTGCACGATGATTAGATGGCCCTCCGCCGACTCGCTGCGCTAACCTCTTGGCAAGATGCATCAATGTCTCAGACTCACGATATGTATATATAGACTTAAGCCTGTGGTAGATGTCGCCTACAACACCCGAGTCAGTCATCGCTGCTCCTGATTATCTTCTTCAACTGCTTTGCGAAGACGAAATGCGAGATCGGGAATTGCAGACAAGACGCGGGTCCAAGACGGTATAAAAGGAGTCTCCATGGGTGAAGAACTAAAGGCGTCTCCCGCGATCATGATGTTTTCGCAAAACAGTTCGACCGCCCGCTCCTCGAAATCGATATCATAAAACAAGCCATTCATTTCAGCGTCAGTCTGATAAAAACGCACCATATCTAAAGCCATACGATAGTAAGTCGCTTTTATCGTACGGAAGGTCTCTGCACCAAAAGCATTACCTTGAGTAGCGAGTTTCCTTATCAGAACTTTGGTGATATCAACCGACATACGGGATAATCCGGCCCGTCTGTCACTCTCTGACAATTCTTGGTGCTTATGATCATATTTATCGGCAATGTCGACCTGGCAGATCCTACTACTCGCTTGATTTCTTTGCATTTCAGACAAGATCCCAACCTCTAAACCCCAATCAGACGGAATTCGTAATTCCGGGATCAACGATCTTTGAAAAGAAAATTCGCCCGCTAAGATGTAACGAAAGCTTTTCATAAAATCGAGATAGTCGTTCGGCCCTAAAACACGTTCTAAAGCCATCAACAAAGGTGTGACCAATAGTCGGGCGACACGACCATTCATTTTTGAGGTGGCGACGCGCGAATAGTAACCTTTACAGAATTCGAACTGAAAATTTGGATTAGCAATCGGGTAAAAAATTCTCGCGAGCAAGCTCCTCTCATAAGTTAAAATATCACAATCGTGTAAAGCAACAGCGCCCGCTTTTGCGCGTGCATGCACCAAACCGATGCAAAACCAAACATTGCGCCCCTTTCCATGCGGAATGAGGCCTAAGCCTTTTGCATCTAATTCGGCTTGGATAGCCTTGAGCCTAGGTCCGTCATTCCAAAGAAGCGAAAAGGGCTTATTAAGCTGTTTGAAAAACGAAAAAGCCCTCTCGTACTGACCACGGTCTGCTTTATCCAAGCCTATAACTACGTGGTTTAGATAGTCTACTTGGCTAATCTGATCCACAATATTCCGCAGTGCAGGTCCCTCTAGCTCCGAATAAAGACTCGGGAGAATCAGCTCCATCGGTCTATAACCTGAGAAAACTTTTAACTCTGCCTCCATGTCATCAATCGATTTAGTCCCAAAATCATGCAAAGTGGAAACAACTCCATTCTGGTGAAAGTCACCCATGAGATACTCCATAAGTATTATGTATTATCGAAAGCGCGCGTCGCGCGGCATCTAACCAACCCAAAGGGGCCGAGTGCTCTGCAATTACGAGATTATTAGGCGGATTCGCCAGTACCAATTGTGACCCATCGGGTTTAGGAACAATACAAGCAATATCTGAGGCCTCAAGAAGAGCCGTATCATTATCACTATCACCAAAACCAACGATCACTGTATCTTGTTGGTTACCAACAGTTGCTCTGAAGCCATTGCAATAATCCGCCTTGTCATGGGCACCTGAAAGATTACAGACCCGACCTCCTCTATGTAGCGCGAGTCCAGCCCGCGAAACATCCTGGCAGAGCTCGGTATACTGAGACTCAGATCCTTCAAAAATCAATAATGACGAGTACTCGCGATTTAACGCTAATGATAATTTCTCACCCGACAAACCCAAAATTGCCGCATGCTCCTTACTGTTTAAGTTCTCCAAAAAGATGCAATAGTTCTTATGATTAGATACTACAGAATGTTCCCACTCGTGGGCTAACTGAGATGGGGTAAACGTCTTATTTACTTTTTTATCCGTTACATAAGGCCATCGATCTATCAACAAATCAGAGTTAATAAGAGCGGCTCCATTTTCGCAAATAAACGGTAGACACAAACCAAGCTCAACGCATAATTCGTCAATTTCGTTTGCAGTCTTACTGGAGTTTGGAATTAAATTGACGCCATTCCGGATTAAGTCAGAAACTTCTGCGCTAATTGCATCGAAAGAAAAATCATCGTGTCCTATAAAAGTACCATCAAGATCGGTCATGAAAATAATATGCATCAGCTTTAGGCATCCGTTTGTTTAACCTCATGATGCAAATTTCGCGCCACTATAACGTTCGCACGACGTTGTGATAGATATTTAGTTCATATTTGAAAAGCAGTGACCCGAGACGATTACTGAGGTCAGTCGTTTCAAGACCGAAAAATGGGCGCTATTCTTCTAATAGAGCCTTGAGCAGTCGCGGCCAACCCATTTCCTAAAATCCTATAAATGGGGGGGGGTCAGGCTACCTCTTCTAAGAACCTAAGAATAAAATTCGTGGTTTCTACAGGCTTCTCGACCTGCAACCAATGGGCGGCGCCCTCAATTAGCTCAAGAAACCTTAGATCTTCAAATGAGTTAGTAAATCGTTCACGCCAGTTAAGATCATACATTAAAACATCGTCGTCACACCCCGCGATAAAGGCTGCAGGCTGAGTCATTAGTTTACCCTCTAACTGAGGCGTTAAACTGTTATGGTTAGGCAAATTGCGATACCAATTAGTAGGTCCCCGAAAGCCATTTTGTCTAAATTGATCTACTTGATACTTAAAATCCTCTTGCGTAATCCAAGAGGGTAAAGTCTCGGGTTCGGGCAATACATCGAGCAAACGTTTCGAACTAGGATGTTCTAACTGTGTCATCCATGTACCTAATGGAGAATCACCGCCTAAACCATAAGACAGGATACGAAAGCTGCGTTCTAAATCTGCATTAAGCTCATCGTCCGCCCGATGACTTTGGAAATACCGAATGTACCAAAACTTATCGTCAAAACCTTCCGGGTTAATCGTTTCATCGCCCGCTCTCCAAAATGGAACCGATAGGCCCATCACCGCTGAGCAAGTCGATTCGTAAAGCAAGGCAGTATTCCACGCAACGAGACATCCCCAATCGTGGCCTATTAATTTAAATGAATCATAGCCCAAGGCTTCTCTTATCCCGTCAATATCGGCCGTCAATTTCAAAATTGTATATTCAGAAACTTCCTGAGGGCTACTACTACCGCCGTAACCTCTTTGGTCGGGAACCGCAACGCAATAACCCGCAGCAACGATCGGATCAATCTGATGTCGCCATAAATACCACGATTGTGGCCATCCATGGAGGAGAATGACTAGAGGCCCATCACCCTCCACTACTACTCGTAGGGTGACACCGTTCGTATATATCATTTTGAAATTTCGTTCTTTCATACCTCCCCCCATAAACTGACTTACCACCGCACGTGACTCTTCGCCGTATCCCATATCGTAATTCTAGAATAACAGGATGGCCAAATATTCGTGTTTATTTAACGCATTAGGCAAAGTATCAGATTTGTAATCCTGTGGCTTCAGTCATTTTGATTTTTACCCCGTGACAAACTCACTTATTCTGAAGTACAGACAGGGCACTATTCCAAGAGTTCTTTTAAACTCGCAAAAAAAGAACAGGGTAACAGTACTCAGTTCTTATTACGGAGCTGCCGAATTTCATTTTCTAGTTCTCGAATACGGCGATCTTTAGGATTAGATAACATGACAGCTGTCATCTCGTCACCCTGCATAGTGTAGCGACTTTCTCCCGGAGGTGATGCGATAATTTCTTCGCCAGTGTCGCCCCAACTTCCCATGTACGGTAAGTCTTCGGACGGACCAGGTTGCACCCAATCCTTACAAAACTCCTTGTACGGTCTTCCTCTGACCTTACGCTTTTCTCGCTCTTCGCAGCGCGCGTTAATTGAGGCGGTTTCGTCAAGAATTAGAGTCTCAGGATCAATGATGACCTTATAGATTTCTTCGGCAAGGGCAGTCGAAAGAATATTCTCTTCGACATCCTTGAGTACTTGGAAGGGATCTCGTTCTAATACATCACCATACCCTCCTCCGGCACCCTGGCAAATCATATAAATCTCCCCCTCTGCACACGGCTCAAAACTCATAGCAGCTTCTTGAACGACGTAATCAGCTTCAGGAATTTCTTGTGCATTCATCATCTCGACGATGTCTAGCTTGAGCGCATTAGGGTTCTCTTTGATTTCTTCAAAGATATTAATTCCTTTTACCTTTGCTAGAGGATAGGCTGGACACCCGTACCCACCAAAGACACCGTAAACTGAAGGGTGCTTCGAACCACATTGACCTGTCATAAATCCCCAAAAAGAGCTCGAGCGGACAGTTACCATCTGCTCATACCCTAGACCACCTCTATATTTTCCAAATCCAATTCGGTCTTTCGCGAGTTGTTGTCCAACCAATCGAACATATGGCAGTTCTTCCTCAGCCAACTCTTGCTCCCCAGTATCAGCCACAGCACCAAATAAAGGCGACATAGCATTCTCCCCGTCATTATCCTCCCGCGCTCCCGTTCCATTGCCATTGATATCAGCACAGAAATTGCCTGTGACTTCTCCATGCTGTGTAATACCACCATAGATAAACGTGGCAGGTTGATTGTAGTGACTCGCAGATAACGCCGTATAGCGTTTTGGAAGACAGAAATACAGCTTAGCGAACAAGGAAGCGGGAATACTCATCGCTCGAAACAGTGGCAACAGACTCATGGCGTTCGGGCTATCATTGCTGGGGTCGACAAGAGAGTTTCGATTAGTTCGCATCTCTATTGGACTAAAGATAGCCTGATTAACCGGTAGGTCTGGCCAGACATAGAGGATCATATTAGTCGCAAGACAAGTCTTAAACGCCGAGATGTGCGTATTTATCGATCTATTCGCCAGTTCAGGACACGCTCCGCGGAAATCAAAGACCATGCGGTCGTCATCAATCGTTACTGCCATTGGCACCTTGGCGAGGAGTGGTTCTCTGAGGCTGTGGTCTAACCAAGTATTAATACGGACTGTGCCGTCTGGCAATTCTTTAATTCGCCTACGAACTTCAGTCTCAGTATCCTCCAAAGTCTTACGCAGCGAACCAATAAGGGCTTCTTCGCCAAACTCTTCAACTACTGACAAGATGCGCTCGCGAAGCCGGAGTGACGCATGCAGTTTTACCTTCATGTCTGCGTACTGCAACTTGGGATCACGCACCGAGTTTTGTAAAAAGTTTACAAGGTCTCGTTTCAATTCGAAGTTCTCTGCGCACCTGAACGGCGACATTTTCAACCCCTCGTCGAAAGGAGACTCAGCAATAGACGGCAGCCCTCCTGGCTCAATCGAACCGTTTTCACCCTCGTGAATGATGGTGGCAATCCAGCAAATCAACTTCCCTGAATAAAATACTGGGACAATCATGCTTTGATCGGTGTTGTGGACTCCGCCGTAACGAGAGTCATTATGAATGAATCCGTCACCATCCTTGATGCCAACCGTCGATTCTTTTGCCCAATATTTATTGATAAATTTAATCGGGTACTGGCAAACTGAGGCAAATACTCCAATTCCACTTGGAGCAATCTGAGCCATGTCGCCCGAAGATGTGAATACGGCGGTAACTAAATCGCCCCACTTAGCACCAGGAGCTACTCCCATCTTTTCCACCATATTAAAACCCTCTTCAAGCGCCGACTCTAAGCGCCCGCGGACTAAATTTATCCGTTGCGCATCAATACCCGCTTCAAGGGCGCGCGCCTCTTCTTGGGTCCGAGGCATTAATTCGTGGTTTCTCACAATTTGCGGATCTGGGCCATAAAACAATTGATTGTCATCTACGAACTTTTCTAACACCTTTTTCTCTTCGGCACTCAAATCGATCGAATTCGACATTTCTTTCTTAACACTCATTTTCGTCTCCTGAATCTAGACGATTAAACCAAACAGCACCATGGTTACTGCTGTGAAAATTCCATCCTGGTTCAACTAAATAAGTTGTTGCCTCAGTGGTGACTAACGCTGGACCATTTATGCTGGTACCGACTTTTAAAGCTCTGTCGTCATAGATTTTTGTTTCAACCGGCTTCGAAATACCTACGAAATGACAATCTCTTTTTCCAACAGATTTGCCATCAAATTCTTTGTCGACCGGTAAAATCTGTGAAAAATCTACCTTTTCGACCGTCAGAAACGAGGCTACACGTATTGTATTGATCCTCACACCAGCCTCAGCGGCCTGACTGCCCTCCCCATATTGTTCGCCATAGCGCTCGTGGAGCTTCCTGATCAAAGTGAGCACGTCGGACATAGTCTTAAACCGACGGATCGGACTGACTACCGGTGTTTCAACTCTTTGGTTGCCATAACGCATGTCAAACTCTATGCGATATTGGATTTTAGATATGTCGACTCCCTGTCTAACGAGATCCTCCTTCCCGCGTAGTTCTAACTCTTCTATCGCATTATTGAGTGTTTCGAAAGTGGTCAACAATGACTTCTTGTTTGTGTCAAAAAGAACAGTGAACGTCGACATTTCGTGAATATGTAGCTGATCTACATTTCCTGCGCCAAGCGCGGAAAAGACCGATGCAAATGGAGGCGCTAAGACTTTCCGAATATTTAAGGCATTTGCGATCCCGCAACAATGTAGCGGTCCATTGCCCCCATACGCCAGCATAGTGAATTCATCGGGCACATAACCTCTGGAACGTAGTTCTGTAGCGACACCATTTGCCATCTGTTGATCTACATTTTCCTTGATAAGTTTGGCAATCGAAATCGTGTCCATCTTTAGTTCTTCACCAAGTTTCCCTAATAGAGCCTCTTCAGCTTTTCTAACATCAAGCTTGATACGACCTTTCGCATAATTACTCGGATCAAGGTAGCCCAGTAACAAATCCGCATCGGTAACGGTTGGTCGCACGCCACCTTTATCGTAACAAGCAGGCCCAGGTGCAGAACCAGCGCTCTCTGGACCAATCTTTACTCGGTCATAGAGACGGTCATAGCTCGCTATCGAACCACCGCCGGCACCAAGCGTTACGAGATGAATCATGGGCACGCTCACTAGCCATCGATCAATTACAGGTTGGAAATCGTAATGCTTTTCTTCTCCTTCAGTTACAACTCCAATATCAAAGCTTGTACCTCCCATATCGGTCGCTATAACATTTCCTAGAGCGCCATCTAATGCGAGATGCTCAGATGCTGCAATGCCAGAAACAGGCCCCGAATGAACAGTTTGCAGTGCATCAGTAGAATTCAATTGAGCCATTCCACCCGAATTATGATTGATAAGCATAGGTTTTTCGTAGCCATTAGCTCTTAAATTTAACTCTAACGTACCTAAGCCTTGGTACATGACTTTGTGTAGAAAACCATCGATGATTGTGGACGTTGCTCTAGCATATTCGCCTTTTCGCCCGACTATTTGGTGAGACAGAAGCATAGGGACAGCGCCTAAGAAATAACTGGGATACTCTTCTTGATAGATTTCTCTGATACGAAGTTCATTAGACGAGTTGATCACACTATTAATCAAAACCACCACAATGCTTTCGGCCCCTTGATCTACTAGATCCCGTAGCTTGCTTCGAACATCATCTTCATCCAATGGCAATAAAATAGATCCATCATAGGCACACCGCTCACTTACGGTTTTAATCATAGGTATAGGAACAATTGGCTCCGGTCTCGATGCTCGAGGTATGTCATGCTTTTCTTCATACGACAGACCGTCTCCATGCCCTCTTCCTCTAGAGCACGGCACTGTACTCGCAAAGCCTTCAGTTGTTAGCATACCAATGCGTGGACCTTTTCTTTCGATTAAAGCATTGGTTCCTAACGTCGTTGCGTATCTAACCGACTCGAGCTGAGAGAGCAATGTCGTTTTATCCACGTCCAACTCTTTTATCGCAATATCGAGCGCATCATTAAACCCAAGAGCTAAATTGTGATGCGTAGTCAACGCTTTAGCTTGCACGTAATGTTCGCCCCATGACACGAAGCAATCAGTGAAGGTTCCACCAATATCAACTGATATCCGTTTAATCTCATTAGTCATTTGCATCTCATCCATGAGTGTGTACTTTTCTTTTAAAACGAGGGCGATGAAGCGATTCAGGAGAGGGTATGTCTCCCCCATTATCATGAGCCCATTGAGCCGCCTTAATTTTCAGTGAGTCAATATCGAGTTCTATATCTCGGGTCGGTGGGTGGCCCGGGACCGTATATTCCGTCTCCATCATGGTCCCACAATTTGGACAATAATATTCTAAGAGCGCCGTCCAACTAGGGTCGGGAGAAAACGTATACTCATATTTTTGATTATCAATTAAAGGTTTGTGTATTTCAGTAGGATCTCGATCATACACCAGAAGACCTTCTTTATAATTTCCCCTCGCATCGCCCAAGTCATGTCCACAACGTCGACAAATCCATCGTTCAGCCTCTAGGTTTATTCCTAAGTACTCTGTTATATTTATTATCATCCGAAAGTCCTCAAAATCAATTTATGTAGTGCTCATCAACAGGTCGTGATTAGCGCTAACCTGAAAGCTCCAACCAGCGTCAATACGGGCAGTGAAAAACTCGTGTTCTATGACGCATAAACCCTCTCCTCGAGCTCCAGCAACTAATTGTGAATAGTTATAAACTGGGACGGTCTTCTCAACCTCATTAATTATCAACAATCTCTCTCCCGAGGCCTGAGCATCAGATACATTCTTAAAAGACTCTTCTGAAAACTCGAGTCTCTTAGTCTCTTTTGTCGCCTTCAGTCTTAAAAGTGTGTGATTATTTGTGACTGAAGGAAGACTATCCCCATGAATCCACTCATTTGTGATCTGTTTGGTCTTCATGTCCACCAGAGAAAACTCGAGACTACAGTCATCTATATCAACTCCTTCCGCAAACATGTCGCGTTTCGCACGAAGTACCTGGGATTCACAGTCTTGGTCGAGGCTCTCACCCGACACCTGCATCTGATAGGATTGAGATATATTGGAGAACCCTACCCCATAAGCACTGAAAACCGCCGCCATGCCTGGGATGATGGCTTTCTTCACCCCTAAGGCGGACGCTATAGCGGTAAGAAGCATAGGCCCACCGCCCCCAAAGCCTACTACGGTAGAATCGCTCGAACAGCGTTGGTGCTCCAAGACTTTTTCAGCAACGATTCGAACCCATGTCTGCTCCACTTTTTCGAGTGCTACTGAGTACTCAATGCCGAGGGGTGCTCTCACCTTGTTCTCTAAGACAGTTCTAGCTCTGTTTTTATTTAGAGAAAATTGGCCACCGAAATAAGTGCTCGAATCAATAAGTCCGTTCAACAGTAAAACGTCAGTTATAGTGAGTTCCTCACCGGAGCGATCAAAACATGCTGGGCCGGGGAAAGCCCCAACCGATTTAGGTCCAACGACGATACTGCCGTCAATTTCTTTTATGATTGAACTCCCGCCTATTCCCGCACTTCTAATACGACTTAGTGGGATGGATACTTCCACACCTTCGACCCGTCCAAATGTGTCTTCAACAAGTATACTTTCATCAACGGCACTTATATCCGAAGTAGTGCCGCCGATATCGATGGAAATTAAATTCTTAACGTCGTAATGTCTTGCCAACTCAGCTGCGTACCCCATCCCACCTCGCGGCCCAGAACTATAGGTTTTAAGTGCAATTGTCTTTGCGATCCTCGCCACACCACCATCGTTGCGATATATCAATAGCGGGTTTCGAGTACGGTGTTGCTTTAAACGATGTTCTGCACTGTATAGGAATTGCTCCATTGCTGGATGAAGAAAAGTATTGAATAAAGCAGTCCAAGTTCGCCGCAAATAATCGTCGTCCTTACTCATGTCACCGGCGAATGTGATCGGCAATGCTCCGAGAAGCTGGGATGGATACCGCCTCAAAACAATCTTCTGCAAAGAGTCTTCGATAGAAACATAATCTGCGCTATCCATACTCACCACAATTCGATTGGCCCCAAGTGCACCTAACTGATTAACCTCTTTAGTCAGTGCAAGATCTAACGCGTTACCCGACAATTTCTCATCGATCAACCCCACCCTGTTGCCAACAATAGCCTCGAATAAATCGGCGCGCTGCTCTTCACACAGAAGCTGATCTTTGTCGAACCCTGAAGATACAATTAATCCGATCCGTGGCCCTCGTCTTTCAACTAACGCATTGGTCCCTTGCGTCGTAGAATAACGAATATAATCAATATTATGTAATAGGCGAGTTACGTCATCGTTCCCGTAAACGAGTTCGGATAGTTGAGTCAAGCCTCGGAAAAGACATTTACTCAGATCCTCTGGCGTTGTCATAGCCTTAGTTACTAATATCTCGTCTCCGTCGTAGGCGCAAAAATCCGTGAGTGTTCCGCCATTATCGATACTTACTAAAATTCCCATTAAAAAAATACCCTAATTTAGATATCGGAAAAATCCCCATGACGGCCCTTACCGTCGCTAAATCTTTTTGCGCCAGATACGCCTTCAGCTGACAGTGCCGGGATACTAT
>Ga0315320_10000540_pt1 | contig 31146 bp, 26 predicted proteins | sample M140m21515metaG_FD_203458 | JGI IMG/M metagenome (GOLD analysis project Ga0315320, IMG submission 203458) | Ammonia-oxidizing marine archaeal communities from Monterey Bay, California, United States - M1 40m 21515 | ecosystem: Environmental > Aquatic > Marine > Coastal | place: USA: California... | reverse complement strand
GTCCGGGAGCAGATGACCGCATGGATGACCGCGTCGCCGGACATGAAGCCCGACTACAAGCGGGATCTCGACATCTACCGCGGACAGGCCGCCCGGCCCAACGCGAGTCGTCGCTGAGCCCAAACCGGACGCTGATGCCGATCCAGTTCGACCGGCCCCGTCCCGGGGCCGGTCGTCACCGACCGCCGACCCGGAGTCCCCGATGATCGATACCTCGGCCGGCGTGCTCGACGCCCACACCCGCCCGCTCGACGGGCCGCTGGTCTCGGCGTCGATCCTTTCCGCGGACTTCGCGCGGCTCGGCGAACAGTGTGCCGAGGTGCTCGAGGCGGGCGCGGACACGCTCCACGTCGACGTGATGGACGGGCACTTCGTCCCGAATCTCTCGATGGGGCCGGCGATCTGCGCCGGCGTCCGCCGGGCGGTCGACGCCTTCATCGACGTCCACCTGATGGTCACGGATCCGCTCGCGTACCTCGAACCGTTCGCGACGGCGGGGGCCAACCACTGCACCGGTCACGTCGAGGTGCTCGATGAGCCGCTCGAATTTCTGAACCGCTGCCACGCGCTCGGCATGTCCGCCGGCATCGCGATCAATCCGGAGACCCCGCTCGAAACGCTCGATGGTGTCGCGGAGGCGTTCGACCTCGTGCTCGTCATGAGCGTCCATCCCGGGTTCAGCGGGCAGTCCTTCATCCCCGAGGTGCTCGAGAAGACCCGGGCGATCTCGGCACGACAGTCACCGACGCAGCGGCTGGAGATGGACGGCGGCGTCGCGCCCGCGAACGCCGAGGCGGTCCGTGCCGCGGGATGTGACGTGCTCGTCGCCGCGAGCGCGATCTTCGGTGGCGACGACTACGCCGGGACCATCGCGGCCCTGCGCGGCGGCGACCGCGCCTGATGCGTCGAGGCGGACGCACGAGACTGCTCTGGATCATTCGCTGCGGCGAGACCGAGTGGGACGCGGAGGAGCGGCTTCGCGGGGACGAGGATCTGCCGATCACCGCCGCCGGCGAGGCGGCGACCCGGGAAGCCCTGGAGCGGGCGGCCTCGAACCCCTTCGCCACCCCCGGAACGATCCATCACCCGCTGGACCAGGCCGCGGTGACCACCGCGAAGATCGCCCGAGAGATCATCGGCGGGAGACGGCGTGGCAACGACGAACTGGCGGACCCGGCCCTGGGCGTGCTTGCGGGGATCACCCTCGAAGAGCTCCGTGACCGGTTCGAACGACGGGCCCGGCAGTGGGAGGAGGATCCGTCGACGCTCGTTCCACCCGACGGCGAACCCTTCGAAGACGCCCGCGGTCGGTTGGTCGAGGCGATGGTCGATCTGCTCCGGCGGAATCGAAGCGAGGCGGTGGGCGTCGTGCTCCATGATCTCGCCGCCGGCTTCATCCGCGCGGCGCTGGCGGGTTCGCCGCATGGCAATCCGCGGCGGTGGATGGAGGGGCGGGGTCGGGTCGAGACCTGGGCGCTGCCCGCGGATGCGGTGGAACGTCTGGAAGCCGCGGTCGAGCCGGTGGGGCAGCTCGATGCGAAATGACCGGTATTCGTCGGCGTCCGGGTGCGATTGGTATCCTCGAGGCCTCAGCCGACTCCCGCAGGGGGAGTCCGCCGACCCTCGAATCCGTTTTCTCGAGAGAACACCGTGAGCAAGCAGACCTGGGATCAGGCCGACGTCGCGATCAAGAAGCCCGTCCCCGACGGACTCTGGGTCCAGTGTCGGAAGTGCGGGGCGACCATCTTCGGCAAGACGATGGAAGCCGCCCTCAACGTCTGTCCGAAGTGCGACCATCACCACCGGGTCACCGCCCGGGTTCGGATGGAGCAGCTCGTCGACCCTGGAAGTTTCGAGCCGTTCAACGCCGATCTCACCGCGGCCGATCCGCTCGGTTTCGTCGATGTGAAGCCGTACAAGAAGCGCATCGAGGCGGCGCGTCGCAAGAGCGGTGAGAACGACGGATGCCTCACCGGCGTCGGATTCGTCAAGGGTCGAAAGGTCGTGCTCGCGGCGATGGATTTCGCGTTCCTCGGCGGCTCCATGGGTTCGGTGGTCGGTGAGAAACTCGCCCGGTCGACGGAACATGCGCTCGATCACGACCTGCCGCTGGTGATCGTGTCCTGCTCCGGGGGAGCCCGGATGCAGGAGTCCGGCTACTCCCTGATGCAGATGGCGAAGACCTCCGCGGTGCTCGCCCGGTTCGACGAGGCGGGCGGTCTGTTCATCTCGGTGCTGGCCGATCCGACCACCGGCGGCGTCACCGCGAGTTTCGCGATGCTCGGCGACGTGATCCTCGCCGAGCCGAACGCCCTGATCGGTTTCGCGGGTCCGCGGGTGATCCGCAACACGATCCGACAGGATCTCCCGGAGGGATTCCAGACCTCCGAGTTCGTCCGCGACTCCGGATTCGTCGATCGGATCGTGCATCGCCGCGATCTCCGAAGCGAGATCGGCCGAATCATCGACTACGCGGGCAAGTGACCTGATGACCCATGCGAACGCTTCAGCCGCCGGTTGGCGGCGCGTCGCCCTCTTCAGCGTGCTTCACGCCGTCTGCTGGACGCTCGCGTTCCCGCCGTTCGAACTGTGGCCTCTGGCCTTCGTGTCCGTGGGGCCGCTCGCCGTCGCCGCGGTCGCCGCGGCGCGAACCCGGATGGTCGCGGTCTGCGTCTTCTTCGCGTCGATGGTGGGATGGATGGTCCTGAATCGCTGGGTCGGTTCGATCAGCGGCGCGGGCCTGCCGGCGATCGGCGCCTATCTGGCGTCGTGCACCGTGCTCGCGGCCCTGTGCATCCGCCGGATCGGACGGTCCGCGCGGTTCGCCCGCGTGCCGCTCGCGGTCCTGCTTCCGATCGGGTGGCTCGGGGTCGAACACCTCCGCGGGCACATCGTCTTCGACGGATACCCCTGGTACCTCGTCGGCCAGCCGCTCATCGGGTGGCTCCCGCTGGCGCAGGTCGCGGACCTCGCCGGCGTGCTGGCGGTCGGAGTCCTTCCGCTGGCGGTCTCCGGCGTCATCGCCGACGCCGTGCTCGCGCGTGGCTCGGCGGCGAGTCGGCGGGCGGGGCTGCTGGGCACCACGGCGATCGCGATCTTCGTCGTCGCGTACGGCGTCGCCCGGGTCGGACCCGTGTCCCCGGCGCCGGACGGGCCGGTGGTCACCGCGATCCAGACCGACGTGCCGCAGTCCAACAAGGTCGCCTGGTCTTTCGAGCAGCAACAACGCGACTTCATCCGTTTCCGGGATGCGACCTACGCGGCCGCGCTCGAGGCGGCGGAGGCGGGGATCGAGGTCGACCTCTGCGTCTGGCCGGAGACGATGCTCCCGGGGCCCGGATTCGAGACGGCCGCCCTCGACACGCTGGAGGGGGCGGGATACTGGCCGGGGCGTCGGTTCGTCCTTGCGGCCCGCGATCTCGTGGACGCGACCGGGACGCCCACGCTCTTCGGCACGTCGACGGTGCCGGCGTTCGTCGATCGCGGCGAAGGGCTCGTCGCCGCCTCGAGATACAACAGCGTGGTGCTGGTCGAACCCGAGCAGACGGCGGTTCCGCCGCGGTACGACAAGGTCTTTCTCACGCCTTTCGGCGAGACGATGCCGTACATCCGGGCGTGGCCGTGGCTGCAGGACCGGATGCTCGCGATCGGGGCCCGCGGCATGCAGTTCAACCTCGACGCCGGCGAGTCGATCACCCGCTTCGAGGTCGACTGGATCGATGCGACGGGAAGCCCGCGCCGGCTCGGGGTCGCCACGCCGATCTGCTTCGAGGACACCGTGCCCGAACTCTGCCGGGCGATGGTCTGGGGTGACGACGGCGAGAAGGTGGCGGACCTGCTGGTCAACGCCAGCAACGACGGCTGGTTCGGTGACTCGGACGGGATCCGTCGACTCCACAACCAGGTCGCCCGGTTCCGGGCGATCGAAAACCGCGTGCCCCTGATTCGAGCGGTCAACACCGGAATCTCCTGCATGGTGGATTCCTCCGGTCGGTTGGTGGATCAGCTCCCCGCCCGCGCGGCCGGGATCCTCGGTCCCCGGGTCGTCGAGCTCGACGACCGCGTCCCGATCTTCGCCACGGTGGGGGCGTGGCCCGGACGAGCGGTCCTCCTCGCGCTGGTCGTGATGCTCATCCTTCCGAATCGAAAGGCGTCGGTCGTGGATCCTCCAGCGGAGACCGAGCCAGACCCGTCCTGAGATCGGATCGAAGGCAAACTGGCGTCGACGCGCGTGATTTGCCGATGCAAGGCCTCGAAGTACGATGATCCCGGATCCGGCGGAGCCGGACTTGAATCTCCACCAGGAAGGTGCCACGACCCATGACCGATCGACTCCGATGCCTGCCCACGTTCGCGGGCGTCCTCGCGACCCTGGCCTTCGCCGGCGGATGCGTTCCCGCGGACCCCTCGAAGCCCTGGAGCACCCGCGACCAGAGCACGACGGTCGAAGTCGTGGAGACCGAATACGAGATCGTCCGGCCGATCGTCATCGAACCCACCGAACCAGCGCCCGGGTCCGGCACGCAGCCGGTGATCGGTGGTCGCTCGAGCGTCGTCGTCGAGACGACGGAAGTGGTGGTCCCGACCGGCCCCATCGTTCTTCGGGGGACCACACCGGCGGCCCGGTCCACGTCGTGGCTGCTCAACGCGGTGGTGGATCCCCAGCCGATCGTCCGCGCCACCGCGTTCGAAGCGCTCGAAGGCAATCCCGATGCGCTCTACGAAGCCGCGCCGTTCGGGCTCATCGACGAGAACCGCGGCGTTCGATTCGTGGCGACGATGTCGATCGGCGACGCCGGACTCGCAGGACTCGCGCCGCTGATCGCGCCGCTGCTCTCGGATCCTTCGGCGTCGGTCCGGGCCGCCGCGATCTATGCGATGAACAAGCTCGGCGAGGGCGCCGATCCCTCGCCGCTCGCGGCGATGGCCCGCAGCGACGATCCCGAGATCCGGGCGAACGCGTACCTCGTGCTCGGCCTCATGGGCAACCCGAGTGCGATCCCGCTGATCGAATCGACGCTCGGAACCGGGATGCGGCTGGTGAATCCGATGCGGGTCCGGCTCACCGAACTGCAGGCGGCCGAGGCGTTGGTGCTGCTGGGCGACCAGGACGACATCGAACCGATCCGGGCGGCGCTCTTCACGCCGGTCGAGCAGGGGGAGATCACGGTCCTCGCCTGCGACATGCTCGGGCGACTCGGTGACGAGCAGGCCCGGTCGATGCTCTTTCGCATGATCGCCGCGAGCGGCAATCAGACGCGGCCCCCCGAAATCCGAATGGCGGCCACCGCGGCCCTCTTCCGGCTGGGGCCACCGCTTCCCGACGACCTTGGGAATCTGATCCTCGGCCAGGTCGAGGATCGTGATCCTCGTCGACGGGTTCAGGCGGCCTCGTGTCTTGCGGTCGTGCCGGGCCGAAAGGCGCTTGCAGCCCTCGAAGTACTTCTTTCCGACGCGGAACCGATGGTGCGGACCGCGGCGGCGGGTGCGATTCTCAGTCGCCCCGACAGCCGACAGGCTGCAGCGGCAGCCGTCTCGAATTGACACTGACCGCTGTGAGGGGTACAAGAAACCGCGTCAGGACCGCGTGCGTAGGGATTTTCATCCCTCCGACCGCTTGAATGCTTCCGCAGGTTGTGGGAGGATTCCGAACTTCGGCCCATGAAGCCCCTCGGGCGGATCGGCCGGGAAGACCCCTCGGTTCGGTCTCAGGGCCGGATCGCGGAGTTCAGGATGAACGCTCGGCGGAATCCTCCGCTGAAGACAGGTTGCCAGGCCCGGTCTCGAAGGATTCGACTCCGGCCCATTCGAACGCTTGACAGACTCGATCGGCTCGACGCACGTCCGATCAGATCCGACCGACCAGAAAGGACTCCCTCTTGCATCTTCTTACCAAGCTCTTCATCGTCCTCGTCTCCCTGCTCGCGGTGATGATCACGCCGCTGGTCGCGGTGAACGCGGTGAACGAGGCCTCGTTCAAGTCGAAGTGGATGGCTTCGAACCAGGGCAAGAATGCGGCGCTCGAGAACCTCGACGCCGAGCAGAAGGTCCGAATGGCCGAGGCCGCCGCGGCGTCGGTCCAGACGAAGGAACTCGAGCTTCGGATCGCCGAACTCCAGCGAAACTCCGACGGCAAGAACGCGGAAGTCTCGCGCCTTCAGGGCGAGCTCACGATCGCTCGATCCGGCCAGGAAGAGATCAACGCCCGCATCGGCATGATGGCCGAGACCCAGCAGGCCCAGCAGAAGCTCGGTGAGACCCTCGTGGTCGAACTTCGATCGCTGCGAACCCGTGCCGTCGACGCCGAACGACAGTCGGTCGACCTCGAAGAAGAGCTCGGAATCATCAAGTCCCAGCTCGAAGTCGCCGAAGCCGCCCGCCGGGCGCTGCAGGAGGAAGTCCAGCAGCTCAACGACGAGCGTGACCAGGCCGTCGACAAGATCGCCCGCTACGTCGCCTACATCGGTGAACTGCCGTCCGCCCGAGCCGGTGCGGCCGCGGGAACCCTTCCCGCCGATCGCAACCTCTCCTCGACCGTGATCAGCGTCCGTCGCTCGGAGGGGTCCACCCTCGCCGAGATCAACGCGGGCAGCCGTGACGGCGTGCAGGAAGGCTGGGTCCTCACCGTGGCCGACGGCAGCAAGTTCATCGGCAACCTCCGGATCATCGAAGTCGACGTGAACCGTTCGACCGGCGTGATCGAGCTCGAGGACGCCAACAACCGTGGCTCGGTTCGCTCCGGCCAGCGTGCGATCGCCCGCAAGGGTCAGTGAGCCCGTCATCGCCCGCCACGACCGACCTGAATCCGCCACCGGCGGTCCGACCGCCCGTTTCCAGAGGATCCAACCATGAGTTCGATGACTGCTCCCGTACGACGCTCCGGCGGCGACCTCGACGTCTACACCGGCCTGCTCTTCGCCGCTTTTCTCGTGCTGCTCGCCGGCGTGCTCTCCGTGGCATCCGCGAACATCGCCCAGGCGGAGCAGTCCGCCGACCGATCCGCGTCGGTGCAGGCTGAGAACGTCTTTCTCGGCGTTCCCGGCTTCGACGTGGTGAAGTGAGCCGCGGGCGGCCATGCCCACGGGCATCACCGTCCCGCCGTACAGCGACCCATCCCGCGGGCGATCCTCTGACGAGGGTCGCCCGCGGTCGTTTTCGGCGGGCTTGCGTCGGGTCGGATATTCTCGACACCGGACGCCGACGACCGATCTGAGAAGATGGGCCGACTCGGTCGCCGATTCGCCCCTTCGCGCACTCCCGGACCTTCCTCCTCATGTTCTTCGACTCCATTCTCGGTTGGTTCAGCGTCGACATGGGCATCGACCTCGGTACCTGCAACACGCTGGTGTGCGTTCGCGGCGAGGGGATCGTCCTCAACGAGCCCTCGGTGGTCGCGGTCCGCAAGGGGACCAACCGGGTCATCAACAGCGGCACCGCGGTCGGCTGGGCCGCGAAGGACATGCTCGGCAAGACCCCCGGTTCGATCTCCGCGGTGCGTCCGCTCAAGGACGGCGTCATCAGCGACTTCGAGATCACCGAAGCGATGTTGAGCTACTTCATTCGAAAGGTGAACGGGCGAAGCCGGATCTTCGGTCCCCGGGTGGTCATCGCGATCCCCTCCGGCATCACCGCGGTCGAGAAGCGTGCGGTGCTCGACTCGGCCGAACGGGCCGGTGCGAGAAAGGTCTACCTGGTCGAGGAACCGATGGCGGCGGGCATCGGCGCGGGGCTTCCGATCGCGGAGCCGACCGCGAGCATGATCGTGGACATCGGCGGTGGCACGACCGAGGTCGCCATCATGTCGCTGGCGGACATCGCCAGCTGCGAGTCGGTCCGGGTGGCCGGTGACGACTTCGACGAGTCGATCATCAACCACATGAAGAAGAGCTACGGCCTGACCATCGGTGAACAGACCGCGGAGCGGATCAAGATCGAGATCGGATCCGCGGCGCCCGTGGGCGAGACCATGAACATGGAGGTCCGCGGCCGCGACATGGTCACCGGGCTTCCCCGGAAGACCGTGGTCACCAGCGACGAGATCCGGGATGCGCTCACCGAGCCGGTCAACCAGATCGTCGAAGCGGTGATCCGGACGCTGGAGCACGCCGAGCCCGAACTTTCCGCGGACCTCGTCGACAATGGAATCATGCTCGCCGGCGGTGGAGCGCTGCTCCGCGGCATGGACGTGGTGATCTCCAACGCGACCGGGCTCGACGTCGAGGTCGCGGAGGACCCCCTCACCTGCGTCGCTCGCGGCACGAGCATCTATCTCGAAAGCCTCGAGGACTGGAAGGCGACGCTCGAGTCCGACCTCGACGAAGTCTGACCCGCACGACGGGAGGCGATCGATCGGCCGCACACGTCAAGTTCCACTCAGTCCCTTCTCGCTGGCCCTGCTGGTGGTTCTGTTGCTGTCGCTGCTGCCCACCGGGTGGCTCGTGCCGTGGACCAATCGGCTCTCCGAGATCGTCCGGCTTCCACTGGTTCCGCTCGGCGACATCGCGACGTCCGCGCGGGTCTGGCTGACGGTCGACGATTCCCAGATCGCGACGCGGGACGAGTTCGACCTGCTCGAGCGGGAACGCAACGAGTACCGACGCCTCTATCACGCCTCCGCCGAACGGGTGCGCGAACTCGAAGGGCTCGTCGGCAGCCTGCGGGGCCTGCCGCCGGTCGACGCGGTCGGTGAATACGTCGCGATCGAAGTCGACGTGATCGGATCGGATCCGAGTGGACCGGACGGGCCGCTGCAGGTGAACGCCGGCACGCGACGAGGCGTGCGGGGCGGGGGGGTCGCGATTCATCGAGGCGACGTCCTCGTGGGCCGCGTGATGCGTGAAGTCGGCCCCACGACGGCCTGGATCCAGCCCGCCCTCGCGACCGGACTGATCGACGCTCGCGTGAGCCCCGTCGCACTGGCCGAGGCCGGCGTCCGGGAGGGCGTCGCGGTGCAGCTCGAGCCACGGGACGGCGGCTGGCGGACGACCGTCGATCGATCCGTCGCGGTGACCTCGGGAATGATCGTTCGGCTGCACGATGCCGGCTGGTCGCGGTTCGCCCAGGGGCTCGCCATCGGCGTCGTCCGCGAGGTCACGCCGCTCGAATCGAATCCCACGCGACTGGAGATCCGGGTCCGTCCGGTGGAGGATCCACGGCGGCTCGATCGCTTCCTCGTGGTGAGCCAGTCGGACGCCTCGGGAGACGCCCCATGAGACTCGGCGTCTTCGTGGCCGCGCTCGCCGTCTGCCTGGTGCTCGACTCGAGCTTCCTGGCCGCCTTGTCGATCGGTGGCGTGCACCCGATCGCCACCGCGGTGCTGATGGTCTACGTCGGTCTGTTCGCACCGCGACGGATGGTCCTCTGGACCGCGCTCGCGACGGGGATCCTGCTCGATCTCGCGACCCCCGCGGTCTACCGCGGCGACCAGCCCTTCTTCCTGATCGGGCCCTACGCGCTCGGGTGCGTGTTCGGTGCGAACCTCCTCCTTCCGATCCGGACCATGGTCTTTCGACGGAATCCGATCGCGGTGGGCCTGCTCGCCATTCCCTACCTCTTCGCGGTCGGGGTGGTCTTCATGGCGATGTGGACGGTCCGAGGGCTCTACAGCGAGACGGCGGTCCCCTGGGCGGATGCCTCGGCGGCGGCGGAACTCGGCCGCCGTCTGGGGGAGGCGATCTACACCGGAGGCTTCGGAATCCCCTTCGCGTGGCTGCTGTTGATGACCTGGTCGACCTGGCGATTCGACGTCGGTTCGGTCCGCCGCTGAAGGCTCGTGGGTGCTGCGGAACGGGTATCTTCGCGGCATGAACGGCATGAACGGCACCAACGGCATGAATGGTTCGAACGGCATCGATGGCGTGAACGGCGTGGTCCTGCTCGACGACGGGCGCGGGCACTTCGGCCCGCTGACCGATCTTCGATCGACCGCGGATCTCCGCAGTGGAATGCTCACCACCGGCGCCCGGCTGCTGCATGACGCGGGCCTGCCGCTCGCCGGGCTTCGCGTGCCCGAGACGCTGGCCGCGGTCGTCGCGTCGAACCATCCGGGGATTCCCGTCAATCGAGCCCCCGCGGACGGCAGCGGGTTCCTGGTGCTCAACACCCGCATGCTCGACGGGTGCCGCGGCCCGTGGCCGGAACCCCGAACCGCGAACGTCGACGTCGACGGCGCGATCCGAATGGCCGTGGTCGATCACGCCGACGGCTCGACCCTGCTCGAGACCGGATCGCTCCCCATGGATTTCGCGGCGTCGGTCGCGGACGGACCCACGCTCGCGGAAGCGGCCTGGGACGTCTTCACCACCGCGGGTGATCGGATCGAAGCCGACCTCGAGCGGCTTGGTGCGGACTGGGGATCGCCGCCCGATCGACCGCCGGCCGGCCCGACCATCCTCGGTGACCACCCCGTCCGGATCGCCGCGTCCGCGACCTTCGACCCCGGGGTGGTGCTCGATGCCCGGGCGGGTGCCGTCGCCATCGGAGCGAACGTCCACATCGGTATCAACGCCGCGATCCACGGGCCTTGTGCGGTCCTCGAATCGACGCGGGTGGCGGATCAGGCGATGCTCAAGGCGAACACCGTCATCGGGCCGCATTGCCGGGTGGGCGGGGAGATCGGCGGCACCGTCTTCCAGGGATTCGCCAACAAGAGTCACCATGGCCACCTCGGCGACAGCTGGGTCGGCGCCTGGGCGAACCTCGGGGCGGGCACCGTGAACTCCAACCTGCTCAACACCTACGGGGACGTCGCGATGCGGCTGTCGCCGGACGGGCCCCGGCTCCGGTCCGGCCGTCAGTTCCTCGGCTGCGTGATCGGTGATCACGCGAAGACCGCGATCGGAACCCGGATCATGACCGGAACCTCGATCGGCACCGGAGCGATGATCGCCACCAGCACGCCGCCCGCCGCGACGGTGCCGGCGTTCACCTGGGCGACGGACGCCGGGACACGGTCCTACCGCTTCGACAAGTTCCTCGACGTGGCGCGGACGGTGATGGCACGCCGGGAGATCGTCCTCGAGGAGGCGGCGGAGGCCCGGCTTCGGGAACTCCATCCGGAGGCGGGTCGAGGGGTGGGATCGTGAGCGACGTGGACGGCGAGGTTCTCTACCTGATCGACGGGTACGCGCAGTTCTTCCGCGCCTACCACGCGATCCGCACCGAGATGCACAGTCCGGTGACCAGCGAGCCGACGCACATGACGTTCGGCTTCACGGACATGCTCCTGAAGATCTTCCGGAACCACCGGCCGAGTCATCTCGCGGTGGTGCTCGACGTCTCGGGTGATCGGGGGACGTTCCGGTCGCAGATGTTCCCCGAGTACAAGGCCAACCGGGACGCTCCGCCGTCGGACCTGAAGCCGCAGGTGGACCGCTGTCTCGACGTGCTCGGGCAGCTCGGGGTCCCGGCCTTCGGGCTGGAGGGCGTCGAGGCGGACGACGTGATCGCGACCCTCGTGCGTCGGCTCCGTCGCGACCGTCCGGAGCTCGAGATCCGGATCATCTCGAAGGACAAGGATCTGCAGCAGCTGCTGGACGAGCGGACCTCGCTCTTCGACGTCCACAAGGATGAAGTGACCGGCGTCGCCGAACTGGAGGCTCGGACCGCGGACCCGAAGCGGGGGCTCGAAGGCATCTCGCCGGCGCAGGTCGTCGACATGCTGACCCTGATGGGCGACACCGCCGACAACGTCCCCGGTGTGGATGGGATCGGCCCCAAGACCGCGGCGAACCTGGTCTCGGAGTTCGGTTCGATCGACGGCGTCTACGCCTGCATCGACGCGGAGGAGGATCTCAAGGATGCGCGTCGACGGATCAAGGGCAAGCGTCGGGAGAATCTCGTCGCGGCTCGCGACCGGATCCCCCTCGGTCGGGCGTTGATCACGTTGAAGGAGGACTGCGACGTCGACTTCGAACTCGAAGACGCCGCGGTCCGGCTCGATCGGGTGGACGCCGAAGTGGTCGACGAGACCATGCGGGTGCTCGGTTTCACGCGACATCGGACCGGCTTCCGCGCCGTGCTCGGCGGCGAGGGCGACGTCGATGCCGGATCGCCGGCGACGGGCGTCGCCGAAGAAGCGCCGGCCGCCGCCCCCGACGCCGGCTCCGATGCGGCGGGAACGCTGTTCGCCTTCGGTGACGGTGACGTCTCGGTCAGCATGACACCGTCCCTGACCCCGGTCGACGGCGACTACGAGATCGTCTCGACGCTCGACGCCCTCGAGGCGATCGTGGATCGGGCCAAGGCGGCGGGCGTGGTCGCGATCGACACCGAGACCGATTCCCTCGGGCCGCGGACCGCGAAACTGGCGGGGGTCTCGATCGCCGTCGAGGAGGGCGCGGGGGTCTACGTGCCGCTTCGGTCTCCCACGCCGGAGACCCATCTCGATCTCGACACCGCCCGCCCCCAGCTCGAGCGGCTGCTCGGCGATCCGTCGATCGGCAAGATCGGGCACAACCTGAAATTCGATCTCGTGGTGCTTCGAGCGCACGGCTTCGAGATCCGCGGGATCGTCGGTGATTCGATGGTCGCGTCGTACATCGACGATGCCACCCGCGCGACCCACAAGCTCGACGCCCTGTCGGAATCGGAGCTGGGTCGCCGGTGCGTGCCGATCGAGGCGTTGATCGGGAAGGGCAGGAACCAGCGTTCGTTCAGCGAGGTCCCGCTCGAGGAGGCGGCGCCGTACGCGGGGGAGGATGCGGACGTCTCGCTTCGACTCGAGCGGCGTTTTCGCCGGCGGCTCGTCGACTCCGACCTCGAGACGCTGTACGAAGCGACCGAGGTCCCGTTGGTCGAAGTCCTCGCCGGGTTGGAATTCGAGGGGATCCGGGTCGAGCCCGAGGTGCTCGACGAGCAACGAGAGGGCCTGCAGGCGAGAATCGAGACCCTGCGGGCCTCGATCGTCGACGAGGCACCGCACGTGTTCAGTCCGGACTCGCCCAAGCAGCTCGCCGCGGCGTTGTTCAACGCGCCGGACGCGGATCCGCCGGGGCTCGGCATCAAGCCGCTCAAGAAGGGGAAGACCGGGCCGAGCACCGATGCGGAGGTCATGGAGAAGCTCTCGGAGGATCCCGGTGTCTCGACGCCGATCCCCGGCCTGATCCTCGAGTACCGGCAGCTCACCAAGCTGGTCAACACCTACCTGGTCGCGCTCAAGGAGGCGATCCGCCCCGAGACCGGACGGATCCATGCGTCCTTCAACCAGACCGTCACCGCCACCGGGAGGCTCTCCTCGAGCGATCCGAATCTTCAGAACATCCCGATCCGGACCGAGGTGGGACGACGGATTCGGCGAGCCTTCGTGGCGGCGCCGGGGCACGTGCTGCTCGCCGCCGACTACTCGCAGGTCGAGCTTCGAATGCTGGCGCACCTCTCCGGTGACGAGAACCTGCAGGCGGCGTTCCACCGAGGGGACGACATCCACGCGGCGGTCGCCGCCGAGGTCGAGGGGGTGCCGCTGGAAGCGGTGGACGGGGCCGCCCGCACCGCGGCGAAGATGGTCAATTTCGGAATCGTCTACGGCGTGACCGCCTACGGCCTCGCCCGTCGGCTCGGTGGCGACACCGACGTCGCTCGGGCCGATCAGATCATCCGCGACTACAAGGCCCGGTATCCGGCGATCGAGGCGTTCCTCGAGGCCTGCGTCGAACAGGCTCGCCGCGAGGGCTCCGTCTCGACGATCCTGGGCCGTCGGCGATCGATTCCCCAGGTCCACGCCCGCAATCCTCAGGAGCGAGCCCAGGGCGAGCGGATGGCGATCAACACGGTGGTGCAGGGCAGTGCCGCGGATCTCATCAAGCGTGCCATGATCGACCTCCACCAAGCCCTTCCGATGCGTTTTTCGACGTCCCGGATGATCCTCCAGATCCACGACGAGCTCGTCTTCGAGGTTCCGGAGGTGGAGATCGAGGCCGTCGCCGACCTCGTCCGGGAACGAATGGAGAACGCCATGGAACTCTCGGTGCCACTGGTGGCCGAGCCGTCCTGGGGAACGAGTTGGGCGGACACCAAGTGAGTCCCGGGCCGGGATCGGCTGGTCGACTTGACGAGCGGCCGCGGGACGCTAGTCTGTACCGTCTCGCCGGATCCCGGCGGGTGGACACAGAGCGGGGGCGGTAGCTCAATTGGTTAGAGTACCGGCCTGTCACGCCGGTGGTTGCGGGTTCGAGTCCCGTCCGCCTCGCTTCGCGGCCTCTCTCACGAGAGGCCGCTGTCCTTTTTGGCCGGAGCGTCCCGGGCCGGCTCGTTCGCTCGTTCAGCCCACGGGCTGGTGTTCGGGTCGCCACTTGATGTTGCAGCCGAGGCTGGGTCGCTGGTCGCTCGGGACGGGGCGTCCTTCGAGGGCCGCCTCGATCGCGGTGTCGAGATCCGCCCCGGTCACGGGGAGATCGTCGCCCGGTCGACTGTCGCAGAACTGGCCTCGATACACGAGCCGTCGATCACCGTCGAAGAGGAAGAAGTCCGGCGTGCACGCCGCGGAGTACGCCTTCGCGACCGACTGGTCCTCGTCGAAGAGGTACGGAAAGGTGTAGTTCCGCGCCTCGATCTCGCGGGCCATGGCGTCCGGGGAATCCGCCGGATGGGTCTCGACGTCGTTCGAGTTGATGGCGAAGATCGCGAGGCCGCGGGCCTGCCACTCACGGCTCGATTCCGCGAGCTGTGCGGCGATGTGCACCACGAAGGGGCAGTGATTGCACATGAACACCACGAGGACCGCCTGCGCCGTCTCGGCATCGGCGAGGCCATGCAGCGCGCCCGTGGGATCGGGGAGTCGGAAATCAGGTGCCGGAATACCGAGCGGGATCATGTTCGAGGCGGTGCGGGGCAAGGGTTGGCTCCAGGTTTCGGGGGTGTGCCGGTGATCAGCTTCGACCGATGAGAACGCCGCATCCGAACACGATGAGGCCGCCGATCACGGTCCCGAACATCGCACGCAGCAGGGGCGTGTCCATGTACTTCCGTCGGATCAGCGCGACGGCGAAGAGTTCGACGATGACCACGGCGATCGCGATGGTGGTCGCGAGCTCGAAGCCGTCGATGAGATAGGGAAGGGTGTGGCCGAGCCCGCCGACCGTGGTCGCGCCGCCGCAGACCAGACCCCGGACCGTGGGGGAGCCGCGGCCGCTCATCCGGCCGTCGTCGCTCATCGCTTCCGCGAAGGCCATGCTGATGCCGGCGCCGAGCGCGGCCGCGAGTCCGACCTTGAACGTCGGTCCGCTCTCGCCGGTCGCGAAGGCCGCCGCGAACAGCGGGGCCAGGGTGGAGACCGAACCGTCCATGAGACCGGCGAGTCCGGGCTGGACGACCTGCAGCACGAACCGACGACGTTCGTCGTCGGGTTCGGTGATCGGGTTGGTGTCGGTGGATTCCATCTCAGCGAATCTGCATCAGGACGAGGATGATCACGATCAGCCCGACGAGGACGATCACGGTCTTCGCGGACAGGAGGCTGGCGGCGCGGTCGACCGGGGCGTGGCCGATCCGGCCTTCGATCACCGATTCGCAGTGGGGGCACTGATAGGCTTCGTCCCAGACCTCTTCGCCGCAGTCGGGGCAGTAGCCGATCTCGCCCGCGAACCGGTCGAGATCCTCGTCGCTCGGATCCTCGTCGATCATGCGGAAAGGCTACCAAGTCCGGCCGGTGTCGACCCCTCGCATGGATCCGGGACTCAGGCGGATCGATAGTGGCGAGCCGGTGAAAGGGGACGCTCGTCCCGTTTCTCGGAATCGAGCTGGCCGCGCAGCTTGGAGAGCCCGCGATGCTTCCAGTTGTTGATGGTCGTGACGGAGACGCCGAGGCTTCGTGCGGCATGGGCGTAGCTCTTGCCCTCGCAGACGATCATTCGAAGCGCATCCCGTTCGTCGGGGTTCAGCCTTCCGAACGCCTGCTCGACCTGTCCGAGGTTGGCGATCTCCTCCGCGGCGCGAAGGGGCTTCGGTGAGGAATCCTCCTCGTTCTGGCGGATTCGGGGCTTGATCTTCTCGTCCACGATCTCGCGGAGACGGACCGACCGCGTGAATCTCCGACGCAGGATGTTGTGCACGATCTTGAGGATGTAGCTGATCGAGATCTCGAGTTCCTCGAGACGAGGATGCTGGAGAAGGCGCACGAACGCTTCCTGGGTCGCGTCCTCGGCGACCGCCGGCTCCGCCGACTTTCGAGCGAACGCGTACACCCGGTCGTGGTAGGCCTCGAAGAGTTCGAGGACGATGCTGGCTCTGTCACGTTGTCTGGTCTCTTCTCGCATTCGACGCTCCATGCTCCCGGCGCACTGCCGTGGTTTCCGCTTCCCCGTCGTCGGCCCGAACCACTCTGGCGACGACTCGGCGGGCCCGGCTCCGCGTGGAGTCGTGGATCACCTGTCGTTTCACCATTACAAGGCGAACGCGGGTGACTTCTCTATGGGGTGATTTCCCATGCCTTCGGAGGCCGTTTCGAAATCGGGGTTCTCGTCGCGTAGGCCGTGGTTTTGGTAGAATTGGCTTTGGAAATTTCTAGGAATGGAACGCCCCACCTCTCCATGCTGACCGAAAGCACCATCATCATCGCCGACGACCACTCGCTGATCCGGTCAGCGCTGGTCGCACTGCTTGACGCGTCCACCGGGCTTTCCGTGGTCGCGGACGTGGAGGATGCCGACAAGGCCCTTCGGGAGACCGCGCGGCATCGTCCGGACGTCGTGGTGCTCGACATCGACATGCCGGGCGTCGATTCGTTCCAGGCGGCCGCCGAAGTCCGCCAGATCAGTCCGAAGACCGAGGTGGTCTTCCTTTCCGGTTCCTGCAACGACCGGTTCATCGAAGCCGCCCGCGCTTCGGGTGCTCGTGGATACGTCTACAAGGGCGACGAGCCCGCGGAACTCGTGTCCGCGATTCGCGCGATCGTCGACGGTGGAACCTTCTACAGCACGAGCGTGAGCGAACGCATCTCGACCGCGCCGCACGGCGACGGCGGCTCGAAGTTCTCGATGCTCTCGTCGCGCGAGCTCGAGACGCTGCGGTACATCGCGAAGGGTCTGTCGAAGAAGGAGATCGCGCCGTTGATGCACATCAGCGTGAAGACCGTCGACAAGCACGTGACGCAGCTGATGTCCAAGCTCGAGATCCACGACCGGGTCGCGCTCGCTCGATATGCGATTCGAGAGGGCCTCGTCGATCCGTGATGGCGATCACCCGGTGCGGCATCCGGCATCGGACGTCGCCGGTTCGCAGTCCGCGAGCAGGTCGCGGATCGTCGAGACGAGCGGCCCCATCTCGAACGGCTTGCGAAGCAGCTTCGTCCGCTCCAGCGGCGGCGGGTCCGCGATTCCCCCGGTGATGAGCACGCACGGCGTCCGATCGCCTGCGGCACGAAGCGCCGAGATGCAGTCGATGCCTGATCTTCGAGGCAGATCGATGTCCATGACCAGCATTTCGATGTCGTGGTCGGCGGCGAGGTGTTCCTCCACGCCGACGGCGTCGCTCGCCTTGGTGACGCTGGTGCCGGCCTGCTCGAGATGAGTCGTGATCACGTCGCGGACCGCCGCGTTGTCCTCGACGACGAGCGTCGTGCGGGGCATTCGAGCATCGCCGACCGCCGCTGCCGGTGTCTCGTCGAGTCGACCGGGCGATTCCACGCAGACCGGCAGCACGAGACGGGCGCCAAGCCCGCCGAGGGGGCTGGAGGTCAGTTCGAACAGTCCACCCAGCCGATTCGCCGATCGGCGGCAGAGCGAGAGTCCGACCCCCGGGCCGGTGCTGCCCGGGCCGGATTCGAAAGGTTCGAGGAGACGCTCGCGGTCCGACGGCGGAATGCCGGGACCGTCGTCGTCGACGCGGATCTCGATCCGGTCGACATCGAGGCGCGTGGCCGAGATTCGAATCCGGCCCCGGCCCCGGATGGCATCGCGGGAATTCACGACGAGATTGAGAAGCATCCGTTGCAGCGTCTCCGGAGGCGCTTCGAGCACGACTCCGTCGTCGATCACGCTTCGATCGCATTGGAAGGCGAGTTCGAGGCGACGCGGAATCAGTCGCTTCGCGGTGTTCGCGATCTCCTCGAGTTCGACGCGGATCGGAATCCGGAGCGTGCGATCCGCCCCGGCGGTGTCGGGGACGAATCGGTCGATCAGGTGTCGGGCCGCGTCGACGGCGTTCCGGATCTCTTCGAGGCCCTTGGCCGTGACCGGGTCGTCGGTTCGCTGGAGAAGAAGCGAGACCCGCCCTCCGATCGCGAAGGCGACGTTGTTGAAATCATGCCGGAGGCCACCGGACAGCTGGAGGAGGATCTCGGAACGCTCGAGCGATCCCCGGATCGTGGCGAACGATTCCCGCTCGCGTCCGAGCTCTTCGCGCTCGAAGCGTCGTCCGATGGCGTCGCAGAATCGACCGAAGACCAGTGCGATCTCGTCCGTTCGTTCCTCATCGGGCTCGAAGTCGGCGACCAGGATGGAGTCGAGGTGCGAGTCGACTCTGATCGGAGCCATGAATCGATCCGTGGCCTGGTTCCGTTCGTGGATCGATCTTCCCGCCTCGAGTCGCGAGATCGTCCGACTCGACAGCGTGGCGGGCATGGACATGGTCGTGGCGGTGGATCGTCCCGCCGGCCAGCTGGCGATTCGTCGACTCCGGGATCCCGGGTCGACTTCGAACCAGCCGATCCCCGGCAGGTCGAGTTCCTCGCCGATCAGGGCGAGCAGCTCGCACATCGCCTGATCGAGATCTTCGGTGCCGTCGAGCGTCTCGACCGCGATCTCCAGCGTCCTTCGCAGGCGAGCCGACGACTCCCGGCGGCGTTCGATGCCCGCCCTGTCGGAGTCGTCGTGGAAGAGGAGTGCCGAGGTGCCGTACCGGGATCGACGGATCGTCCCTCGCATCGACCACCAGCGGCCGTGGTCTCTCCACACGCGGAAGTCACAGGAGGTCGACTGGTTCGGCTGGACGCCACGCAGCGTCGTCCGAAGACGTGGACGATCTTCGGGATGGATGGCGGACCACCACTCCTTGATTTCTCCCGATCCTCCGTCCGAATCGGCGATTTCGGCCAGCAGTCGGTCCATGCCCGGGTTCCACCGGGTGGCGACGAGATTCGCGTCGAATCGGGCGAAACCGAGGTCCGGGACATCGGCGAGTTCGAGCAGCTCGTCGGGGCCATCGTTCGTGCCGCTGCGTCCGTGGCGACCGAATGCAAGTCCGATGATGACGCCTGCGAGCAGGCCCACCCCGACAATCATGATCATGGTGATCGCATCGAGCGTCGAGCCGGTCGTGGTCGACGGCAGGTCGGAGATGGCGTGCAACGGGCCCATGGCCCGAGACTAGCCGTCGCGGTGGGGATTGAAACGTGGGAATTCACTCCAGTTCCCGCGGAATCTCAGTCGCAGTCGCCCCATCCGATGAACAGCACGCCCAGATCCTTGCCGTCGACGATGCCGTCCCCGTTGAAGTCGGCGGGGCAGTTTTCGCACGACCCCCAGGAAACGAACAGCAGCCCGAGATCGGCGCCGCTCGTCGACCCGTCGCCGTCGAGATCCGTGATGCAGTCGGCTTCGCATGCCGGTGCGATGTCGTTCCCGCCGTCGTCGGTCCAGGGGCCGTCGATCTGATCGGGGGTGTTCCCGCAGGCCTGCGTGTCGCGGAGCCGGGGGTTGCTTCCATTCCAGCTGTGCATCCCACCGCCGATGCTGGCGACGTTCTCACGCAGCAAGCAGCCCTCGAGCGACGGGCTGGTCGAGAAGTTGTGGATCGCGCCGCCTTCGCCGTTCGCGACGTTCCCGAAGAAGTCGCAGTCGATGAACTCGGGGATCGCGGTGCTCGATCCGGGGTCGGCGTTGAAGACGGCCCCACCTTCGTCGCCTGCGGCGTTCGCCTCCAGGATGCAGCCGCGGACCAGCGGGCTGCTCGCGTCGTTGTACATCGCGCCGCCGTCGCTCGCCGCGGTGTTGGCCTGGAAGAGGCAGTCCCTGAACTCGGGCCGGCTGCCGTCGAAGTTCAGCACGGCACCGCCGAAGAAACCACGGTTTTCGATGAACTGGCAGTCGGTGATCTCCGGCTCGGCGCCCCAGTTGTAGATCGCCCCGCCGAGGCACGCCGAGGAACCGTTGTCGAGGAACGCGCAAGCGACGATCGTCGGTCGGCAGATGGAGCCGTTCTCGTCGCCGTTGAGGATCGCCCCGCCGTACTCGGCGTCGTTTCCATCGAAGAGGCACGCCCGAATGGTGGGGCTGCTCCCGTCCCGGTTCCAGAAGCCGCCGCCGAAGTACTCCCAGAAGTCGATCGCGCCGTTGTCGTTCCAGTCGTACCAGCTTGCACGGCAGTTTCGAATCACGAATCCCTCGATCACCGTCTTCGCGGTCTCGCCGTTCCGGCACCTCACGCCCCGGCGGAACGACTCGCCGTCGATGATCGCGGTGCCGGGGATCGCCGCGGCGAGGAGGATCCGCTTGCCTTCGAGGTCGACGACCTGGTCGTCGGTGGAGGTGTACGTACCCGGAGCGACGAGCACCACGTCACCATCGGACGCGAAGTCGACGGCGGCCTGGATCGAATCGAAATCGGCGGGACCATCGTCATCGACGGTGAGGGTGTCGGCGACGAGGGGCGAGGCGAGGGCGGCGATCGCGAGGGTGCGGGCGACGAGTCGGGAATTCCTGATCATGGTTTTCTCCCGCCCGATTATCGTCGCTTGCGATCTCGATGCGAGCAGAAATGGCCGTATCGGCCCGGACGCGTGGGTCGGCCGGCATCCGAGATCCCGCCGCATCCGTCGTTCGTGGCGTCCGGGGGGGCTTCGCCGAGCATCGCTCCGTGATCCCGGAAGCCGGAGTCGGGGGCGTGATCTTTCCGCTGCGGGTGGAGTCGGGCGGGGCTTCGGCCGATGTGGTCAAGGAAGGGCGGCGGCCATCGTGTGTCGTCGCCGAACGTTCGTCTGCCAGCGGCCCGCGCCGGGTCGATCGTTCGAAATCAAGGGAAGGACCGCGATGCCCGTATCAGAAGAAGAATTCCGTGCCCTGCAGCGTCAGGTTCGTCGTCAGCGTCGATGGAACGTCGCCCTGGTGGCGACGGTGGTCGCCGGTGGGCTGATGGCCGCAAGCGGTGTGCGATCCGTGCCCGACGTGATCCGGGCGAAGAAGTTCGAGGTCGTCGGCGGCAACGGCACGGCCCTCGTCGAGCTCGGCTCGAACAAGAACGGCAATGGCGCGGTCACCACGCGGAACGATCAGGGCCGACGGCTGGTGCGGCTCGGTGCGACCACCGGCGGTAACGGCTTCGTCACCACCCTCAACGGCATGGGTGGGAACCTGGTGGAACTCGGCGCGACCGTGGACGGCCAGGGTTCGGTCGAGACGCAGAACGGCGGGGGGCAGGCGCTCGTCCGGCTCGGTTCCTATTCCAGCACCCGAGGCGGCTACGTCGAGGCCTTCACGACGTACGGCGCGTCGACAGGCGAATTCCCCGACCAGTGAACTCGCCATGAACTGAACATCGAACGCCGCATCCATCACGGGTGCGGCGTTCCTCTTTCGGCGGTCGGCCTTCGCAGGTCATGCTTCCGTCACGTGCGGACATGGCCCCGAGATTCGCCGGGTTTCGGGTAAATCATGGATTTCACGCGTGCCAGTGCTACCGTGTATTCCTTCGGCCGCGCAAGTCAGTGGTCATGAGGCTCCAGTCGGCAGCCTCGCAGGCGGCGATCAGACGTGACGTGAAAGGATGAAAGATGCATCGATTGGCCGTGGGAATAGTCTGCGCCCTGATCATGTCCTCCCGGCCCGCATGCGCCTCGTCTTCCATGGGAGGGGATGCGATCGAGCATCTCTCGGGGCGTGTGCGCCTGAACGAGGGTCCGGTCGTCGCTGCGGAGGTCACGCTGTTCAAGAGCGGCGCGGCTCGCCGACAGGGCGCGGTACCCATCGCGACGGCGATCACCGATGAAGATGGCGAATTCGATGTCACCTACCGATCGTTGCCGGACGACGGGAGCATTCTCTACCTCATGGCGGACCGGGGCCATCAGCGCGTCGCAACCGTGCTGGGGATGGGGGATCTCCCCGACCACGTCTCGCTCAACGAGCTGACGACGGTCGCGACCGCGTATGTGATGAACCAGTTTCTCGCGGGGGAGATCATCGGGGGGAACATCGTCGGCGTCCGCAACGCCGCTTCCACCTTCCGAAACCTGATTCGACCGGGCACTGGTGACGCGGCCAAATCGATCTCGTCGTTCCCGAACGGCGAGTCGACCGACGCGCTTCGAAAATTCAACACTCTTGGAAACATCCTGGCCTTTGCGGCGTCGAGTCCTCGCGATTTCTCCAAGGTGAGCCTGCTCGCATCGCCACCTTGTGGAGCAACGCCCGAGGACCTCCTCGGTCTGGCCGCGTCGCTCGCCCGGTATCCGGACACCTCCCCGCAGCCGTTGTTCGACTTGAGCACGCGGAACCCGATCTACCAGCCGGCGCTGTCGTCCGCGACCGATGCAACGGAGGACGGGGTCCCGATCACCTGGACCTTGATGCTTCGCTACGGGGGTGACCCTTCGTTCCAGATGAATGGTCCGGGCCGGATCGCGGTGGACGGCGAAGGGACGATCTGGATCGTCAACAACTTCGATTACGCCGCGAACCCGGATACGCCGGTGTGCACCGGCACCTATGTCACCCGGCTCGCACCGAACGGCGAGTTGTATGGCTCGTCCCCCTACAGTGGGGGTGGTCTCGGAGGCGCGGGATGGGGCCTGGCGTTCGACACCCGTGATCACGTCTGGGTGGGAAATTTCGGTTTCGAGGGTGCCGGTGCGACGGATTGCACGCCTCCGGCCCGGAACAGTGTTTCGAAGTTCACGAGCGACGGGGTGCCCCTGTCGCCGGAATCGGGCGGAAACCCCGAATGCGATCCCGATCAGGGAGGATTCTGCAACGGAGAGATCGTCACGCCGCAAGGCGTGGTGTCCGACTCCGTGAACACGATCTGGATCGCGAATCTCTGTACGGAGACGTTGACGAAGATTCCCGACGGTGATCCGCTTCAGGCCTATTCGTTCCCGCTGGTCGCGGAGGGCGGCGCGGGAGACCCGGCTCCGTTCGGCATCGCCATCGACGGCGGCGACCGGGCATGGGTCACGGACAATGGAGCGAGCGTCGTTTATCGCGTCGAACCGGATGATTCCTATCAGCAGGTGCGGGCGTCGACGGCGATCGATTTCAAGCGTCCGATGGGGAACGCGGTCGACTCGAATGGGAACGCCTGGATCGCGGACAGCGGAATCATCCCGATTTCGGAAGGCGGAAACTGCGATGGGCTCCCGCCGATGTCGTTCGGAGAGGAATCGAGATACGGACCACTCGTTCCTGACGAGGAGTTCGCCGGGATCATGAGAGTCACGCCGGACGGGCGGATCGTCGATCGCTACAGCGGCGGTGGCCTCTCCGTTCCCTGGGGGGTCGCGGTGGACGGCGACGACCATGTCTGGATCGCCGACTTCAACGGTGGCCGGGTCTCCAAGTTCTGCGGGGCGAACGAAGCGAACTGGCCGTGTGGGCTCAGCGTGGGCGATCCGATCTCGCCGCCCGATGGATATCGGAGCGATGCGCTCGCCCGAAACGTCTGCGTGGCGATCGATCAATCAGGAAACGTATGGCTCTCGAACAACTTCCTGATCGACTGCTTCGGCGAACGGGATGCCAACCCCGGGGGGAAGACCGTGGTCCAGTTTCTCGGAATGGCGGCACCGGTCGAAGCTCCGGTGGTGGGGGTTCCCAGGCGTCCCGGTGCGGATCCTGCATCCTTCTGTCCCGCCGACTTCAACGGCGACGGGGCGGTCGACGGGGCGGACCTGGGCAGATTGCTCGGGGCGTGGGGTTCGAACGATGGCTGGTACGAACTGTCCGGTGATGCTGCGATCGGTGGGGCGGATCTGGGATTGCTGCTGCAGGCCTGGGGAGCGTGCGAGTGACAAACCGACCGGTCCACCGGTGATCTGCCGACCGAACGCCGCATCCATCACGGGTGCGGCGTTTTTCTTCTGCGGTCCCTCGTGGGGCGGTTGGTGTCGGGATTCGCCGTGATCAGACAGGAGTCGGTCGCAGAAGTGGCAAGCGGTTCAGCTGACACGGGAGGAGGTCTCGTCGGCGTGGGATCCTGCTGCGTCGACCCTGTACGCTGCCGGGGGATCCGGGACCGACGAGCGTTCCGGGGCTGGATCGATCCACCCGAAGATTCTCCGATGAGACTGGGTGGTTGCGTGTGGATTCTCTACCTGGAGCAGACCAAAGGAAGCGTGAAACAACAGTGGCGTTCCTCGCGGGCACGATCGTGGCCGGTGCGTTCTTCGCCGGATTGGGCATGGGATCCGCGCGCGGTTCCGCAGCGACTCAGAAGATGGAGATCGTGAATTCGGCCGGCAGCAACGTCTTCGGGGCCGGCACGCTGTTCGGCGGATCGAACATGGGCATTCCGATCACCGTGAGGAATGCCGCCGATTTCGCCAGGCGATGACTCGACGGTCCGTGCCCGAGCGCCGTCGCCACCGCTTTCCGTGAGATCTTCCGGATGTGGTTGTCTCGATCGGACATGGTCGCGGAGGTGAAGGCCGGGATGTTCTTCGAGAATCAGGTTTGCGGCGATCGGCGGTATTGACCGCGGAGGGCGCGTCCGATCACCGTGCGTCGAACCAGGAGGTGATAGCTCGCGAAGGAGATCGCCAGCACGATCGCCGTCGAGATCCACATCTTGAGATCGGCGTCGACCGGCCAGTCGTGGAGCACGATCGGGATGAACACCGCGATCGGTGCGTGCGCGAGATAGATCCAGAACGACGCCTCGGCCACGTAGGCGAACTTCGGATCGATGCGGGGGAACCATCGTTCCGCCAGGCCCAGCATGCCGAGAACCAGCATCCAGGTCGAGATCGCGTGGGCGAGCCAGTAGACCGCCAGCTGGAGCCTCGCGGATCCCAGCCAGAGTTCGGCCCGGGTGTCGGCGTACTCGTGATTCTCCCCCATGGGCGCGACGACGAGGACCGCGAGCAGCAACCCGAACACGAAGCGGCATCCCGCCCGCCGATCGAGGTCACCGAGAATTTCGGGGTGCAGCGCGAACATCCAGCCCGCGAGGAAGAACACGTAGTGCGCCGAGAAGGCCTCCGGATCGGGCTGAAGGCCGTGCGCGATTTCGAGTTCCGCGGTCTGGTCGCGGGCGGTCGCCAGCATCGAGAGTCCCACGAGCATCGGAAGACGCATCCATCGGAGATCGCCGATGAGGATCGCCGCTTGCAGACTTTGAAGCCTTTTGCGCAGCGGCCCTGCCGGCCGGTCGAACCAGAGCACCAGGCCCATCGATGCCACGTAGAAGAGCAGGAGGTAGTAGAGGAACCAGAAGTGTGCCAGGTAGAAAACGTCGCTTGCGAAGGGGAGGTAGGGGGTGATCGGCGTGTCGGCGAAGGCGACGGCGAGACTCGCCTCGCCCTCGGCGGCGAGCATGAGCTCGCGTCCGAGGGCGAAGGCGTACCTGAGCAGGGGAAAGGCGATGAGCCAGCCCACCACCATCGGGATGAGAATCCGCGTCGTTCGGCTGACGGCGATCGACCTCAGGCTCTTTCGTTGCAGAAGGAACGCCCACGAGAACCCTGCGAGCAGGAACAGCATCGGATTCACGCTGGCGCGGGCGACCTGGTGAATTCGATCCGCCACGAGCGTTCGATCCGGATCTCGGTAGGTCTCGCCGATGACCTCGATCGAAGCCAGATCCTCCACCGCCGGCATGGTCTGGTACTGCATCACCACGTGGGCGACCACCACGACGATGATCATCAGACCCCGGAGGTAGTCGAGACCGTGATGTCTTCGATCAGGGCGGTGCGGCGGATCCGGTAGAGCTCGAGGCATGTCAAAGCTCCGCCGGAACGATCGTCGTGCCATCGATGGTCCGAACGTCGCGGATCGACCGTCGGGGAGTCGGGCGGAGTGGAGAAGTCCGACGGCGATGGAACGGCGTCGAACCTCCAGTCGAGTGACACCATGGTCGACGTGGACGCATGGCGCACGAGGGGAAGCGCTCGTCGCTGGTTCGTCTGGTTCTGGTGGTCATGGCGCCAGCGGGAGGTGGGGGAGGATGTAGTCGTTCTCCACGATCCACTCGAGTCCGCTTCGCCAGATCAGGGTGTTCGCCACCATCATGGCGATGCCGAGCACGATCGCGATCGGACCGATGGCGCGTGGGAAGACGACGCGGCCCAGAAGGCCGATCGAGATCACCGTCGCCCAGCCGTAGTTCGCCGTGTAGAGGAAGGATTCGCCTCGCCCGTAGATCGCGTGGAGAAGGACCCCGAACAGCGCGAAGAGTGGAATGAACACGGCTCTGGCCGGAATCACCCGAAGCGAGCAGGCGGTCAGGAGCAGGGCGAGGAGTCCCGAAACGTACGCCGGAATCGTCGTCCAGTTGAAGTCGAGGGCGAGCATGGTTTCGGGCGGGGTGCCGCGATACTGGCTCATCGGTGGTCCGATCCACGCGAGTGCGAGGACGGAGTCCCACCATCCGCCTTCCATGTAGAGGAGCAGTTTTCGTTCATTGAGAATCTCGAGGAAGTGCCGCATCGTCGGGTCCATCACCAGGTACCACCCCACGACGTGGATGAGGGAGAGCAGGCCGATTCCCACCAGGCCCGCGGTGAACAGGGTGGGAAACCTCCTCGTCATCTCGCAGGTCAGCGAACGTGGCCGAAGCCGGCGGACGAACCGTGCGGGAACCAGTGCCAGGCCGGCAAGCGCTCCGTTGGTGATCGTGATGGATGCCGCGAGCGCGATCGCCAGCCCGTAGGCCGCGAGGGTCGTCGACGAGGCGTGATTCCAGATTCGTGGAAAGAATCTCGGGTGACTCAGGATCAACGCCGAGAGCAGCAGGCTGGTGGGTGCGAGGACATGGGTCTCGAGGACGACGCTCCAGTTGATGGTGCCGGCCGTTCCGAGCCAGACCATCGACAGGGCCATCGCATGGAAGGCCGAGAAACCGATCTGCCTTGCGAGCGTGAAGAGGAGTGCGAGATTCAAACCGAGCAGGCAGGGAGTCGCGATGTTCCACAACTGCATCCCATCGAGGCCGAATGCGCTGGAAGTCTTCTGGTAAGCGCCGCAGATGGCGTACCAGGCGGGGTGATCGGCGCCGGCGGCATATTCCTGCGGACGGGCCGAGTATCCGAGGAGTTGTTCCCGCAGATCGTCCATGTCCGAGGCGTGGTAGCGGCCGTGCGTGGGCACGCCCGGCATCGCGTCGACCTGGAAAAACCCGACGACGACCCCGGCGAGGATCAGGGTCATCAAGCAGGCGAGTGTCGATCGGGTGGGGAGCGTCAAGGAAGAGCCCGTTGCTTCAGAAGCTGAATCGAAATCTCGTTTCGGGGCTGCTCCCCTTGGAGGAACCGGCCCTTGTCGGTTCACCCCTCGAATCATGCAGCCTAACGAGCCCGAGAAACCGAGCGGCCATGAAAAATCAGGCGGCGTGATTATCGACCCAGCGTCTCATCGCGGCCGACGGCCCGCGGGTCATTCCGATGCCCCCGGCCTGCCGGTCGGCGTGCAGACGAGGTTCGGTGGATGCGCTCCGCGGCGACACGCGCAGCCGATCTCCGTGCCGAGGGTGCTCGGCGGCGCAGGGCGCGCGTGCTGGATCGTCGGGCCGCGTCGGCCGGTCGTCCGCCGGTCTAGGAATCCGGCGCCGTCCCCGAGGCACGTTCCCCAGTTCGCGAAGAGCAGTCCGAGGTCCGATCCGCCGACCTGATGTCCGGCTGGGTTCGTCCGAGCGGGAACGCCTGCGTGGTGGGATCGTTCGTGGCTCAGCCATCCGCCGGGCGTACGGAAAGCACGCTCGCGACCGCGATGGCCAGGACCGCCACGGACAGGATCGCCATCATCACGATGGCGCCGGTCGAGGGCCTGTGGCTCGCATCGTGGTTCCGGTGCTCGGACGCTTCCGGGTTCATGGCCATTCCAGCGTGCCCCGAGTGTTCCGCATCCTCATCCATGGCGGGCATGCCGTGACCGGAATGCCCCGCATGCTGGGGCTTCGAATGCATCGAACTCATCTCGTGACCGGCATGTGGATCGGAAGCGTCCTTTCGTACCGTCATCATCCCATGCTTGAGATGCCGCGTGACCAGCCACCAGTTCATCGGGTAGGCGCAGAGGAAGCCTCCGATCAGCGCCATCGACATGATGAACCAGAACGACGCGTTGGCGGGATCCGTCGACCCGGGAACCTGCGCCATCCAGAACCTCGACACGACCGTCATCCCCGCCATGAGCAGGTTCATGGAGAGGAACTCCGGGATGAAGGTCATTCGGAGTGACTTCAGATAGTCCCCGCCAGCCATGTCCTTCATGGCGAACGCCTGGAAGAAGAGCCAGCCGAAGCCGAATCCGAGGGCGTATTCAAGCGTGAAGTCAAGGGCGAACGGAAGGGTCAGGATCGATGCGACGGCGGCACCGAGGATGATCCCAAGTCCATCGCCGCTGGCGCAGTGCATGGTGGAGCCGAGCACCTGCTTCCAGACGGGGGCCACGTATTGCTCGTGGGTTCCCGGCAATGGTTCGCGACATCCGATGACGTAGAAGAAGGCGGCGAGGGGCCCCGCGAAGATCGTGAGGATGATGAATCCCCAGCGAAGTGCGGTGGCTTCCGGCGTCCGCCAGACGTCGATGGCGACGAACAGGACGGAGAGGCCGGTGAGGATCAACCAGAGAAGGATGACCCCGTCGAGCATGGCAGTTCTCCAGTGCGGAGAATACCGTCCGGCGCAGCGCTCGGAAGCCGGCGGAGGCGCCATGCGGTGACTCAGGCAGGGTCGACCGGATCCGCACCACACTCCGGACATCGACTCGAAGGCGGGATGCTGGCCGCGTTGTTCCGCCACGCGCCGGCAGCCGGCGGGCGATGAGGGGCTCGGGCGTGTTTCTTGAGCGGGGGCCGATTCCGGTCCATCGCCATCGGGGGTGGTACCGGCGTCGGGGGCTTCATCGAGCAAAAACTCGCCGTGGATCTCGAACCCGCGGGTGGATCGCGTACTTCGGACGTAGGGGCCACCCAGGGGAAAACACCATGTCACCTCCGCTCGATGAACCCGCCGAATTCTCTGACAGATCGGACGCCGTTTCATTGAACAGAATCTTTCGAGCCTTGCCCGTCTCTCTGGTCCTGGCCATTTCGAGTGTGACCGCCTCGGCCGAGACGATCACGGTCTGTGGCGACGGGTGTGACTACACCAGCATCAACGTCGCGATCGCCGCGGCGAGTGATGGCGATGTGATCCAGCTCGCGGCGGAGACGTACTTCGAAGGCGAGCCGATCGACACGCTCGGCAAGGCGATCACGCTGCGAGGGGTGCTGGACAAGGGGGGAGAGCCGACGAGCGTGCTGGATGGTTCTGGGAAGCACCGTGTACTGATCTGCCAGAGCGGCGAGACCGAGGCGACGGTGTTCGAAAACCTTCGGATTCAGAATGGATCGGGCGATATCGGTGGCGGCATGCGCAACGAGGAAAGTAGCGTGACCCTCGCCAGATGCACCTTCGTGGACAATACGGCAGACGTCTACGGCGGCGGGATGGTGAACATTTTCAGCCGGCCGACCCTGACCGACTGTACGTTCAGGAACAACTCGGCTGCCCGCGGCGGTGGGATGTACAACATCCTCGCCAGCGGCCCAGCCCTGATCAGCTGTACGTTCGAAGGCAACTCGGCGACCAATTTCGAGGGCGGCGGGATGTTCAACACTTCCAGTTCCCCGACCCTTTTCGACTGCAGGTTCATGGGTAACTCGTCCGTCGTCGGTGCCGGGATGTACAACGAATCCGGCAGCCCGGAACTTTCGGCCTGCATGTTCAAGGGGAACTCAGGCAGCGCCGGTTGCGGGATGTACAACGAATCCAGCAGCCCGATCCTGACTGACTGCGTGTTCACGGACAACTCCGGCACCGGCGGCGGCGGCGGCGGGATGCATAACATCTCAAGCGGTCCCACCCTGACCAACTGCGTTTTCACGGGCAACACGAACACCAGTGGCGGCGGGATGCGGAACTACAACAGCAGTCCGTCCCTGACCGAATGCACGTTCGCCGGCAATTCGGCCGACGAATTCGGCGGCGGGATGCTCAACGTCGACGGCAGCAACCCGACCCTGACCGAATGCACGTTCACCAGCAACTCGGCCGCCTCCTACGGCGGCGCGATGTCCAACAAAGTCAACAGCAGTCCGGCCCTGATCGACTGCGTGTTCGAGGAAAACTCGGCCACCCGGGCCGGCGGGATGTACAACAGCTACAGCAGTCCGTCCCTGACCGAATGTGCGTTCACCAGCAACTCGGCCGTTTTCTACGGCGGCGGGATGTACAACAACTCCAACAGCAGTCCGGCCTTGGCCGACTGCGCGTTCACGAGCAACTCGGCATACCGCGGCGGCGGGATGTACAACAACAACGGCAGCAGCCCGACCCTCGCCGACTGTACGTTGACGAGCAACACGGCTGAAGACGATGGCGGCGGGATGTACAACGACGGCAGCAGTCCGACCCTGGCCGACTGTACGTTGACGAGCAACACGGCTGAAGACGATGGCGGCGGGATGTACAACGCCGACAGCATCCCGATTCTCGCCGGCTGCACGTTCGCGAGCAACTCGGCCGAATCCGGAAGTGGAATGTACAACTACAACAGCAACCCGACCCTGACCGACTGTACGTTCACGGAATGTTGCCAGGTACACCCACCCAGGTCATTCGTCGATCTCGGCGGCAACGACTACGACTCCTGGTGCGACGACTGCCGGGCCGACGTGAACTGCCGCGACAATGCGGTCAACGCGGCGGATCTGGGCATCCTCATCGGATCCTGGGGAACCATCGATCCGCAATGCGACCTCAACGACGATGGGACCGTGGACGCCGCCGATCTCGGCCTGCTCATCGGTGCCTGGGGCCCGTGCCAGTGAGCGACTGACGCGATCAAAAATCAGCAACGAGCGAACGCCGCATCCATCACGGGTGCGGCGTTCTGTATTTCTGTCGTGTGCGTTTCCGCATGAGCCCCGGTGGAATCCGGGATCGCGCTCTGGCTCTCGGGGCCGCAAGATCATCGAGCGAACGTCCATGGGAGGACTCGAACCTCCAACCCCTGCCTT